>Ga0224512_10001492_pt1 | contig 22487 bp, 23 predicted proteins | sample SF_May12_sed_USG_4_FD_169103 | JGI IMG/M metagenome (GOLD analysis project Ga0224512, IMG submission 169103) | Sediment microbial communities from San Francisco Bay, California, United States - SF_May12_sed_USGS_13 | ecosystem: Environmental > Aquatic > Marine > Sediment | place: USA... | reverse complement strand
CGTCTTTACCGATGTTGAGTGCACCTATTGCCGACGGCTGCACAGCCAGATCGATGAATACCTTGCGCACGGTATCGAGGTGCGGTACCTCCTTTATCCGCGCAACGGCCCCGCATCGCGCTCCTGGAGCACGTCCGAAGACGTCTGGTGCGCCAACGATCGCAACAGTGCGCTGACGCTGGCGAAACTCGATCGCGATTTTTCATCGGCGACCTGCGACGCCTCGATCGTCCAGGAGCACTACGTCATCGGCCGGGATGTCGGCCTGAGCGGCACGCCTGCGATCGTCCTGGACGACGGCACGCTGATCAGCGGCTACCTCCCGCCTGACCAGCTCAAAGCGCGCCTCGATCAGCTTCACGGCGAACACCCCTAGCATCCCCTGTTTTAGGAGCGGATTCCAGCCGCGATTGGGAGCCGCAAGCCCGGGTCGATTCGATCACCTTTGGGTGGGCCGCGGCCGGGATATTCCTTGAATATCGAGCAGTCTTCGATGTCTAGGACTTTGCGCGGCGCAGCTCGTGAATGTGCACGCCGTTGTTTTCGCCCCTGTCTTCGAAGTATTTCCTGAGCGCGTAGCGGCCGCTGTGGAAGGCGATGTCGTCCCACGGAATCTCCTCTTCGCGAAACAAGCGGACTTCGAGGCTCTCGGCGCCAACATCGAAACCGCCCAGCAGCCTGGCGGTGAAGAACAAGTGCACCTGGCCGGCGTCGATTACGTCGACCGAGGCGAACATGTGCCCGATCTCGACATCGGCACAGGCTTCCTCGCGCGTTTCGCGTGCGGCGCCCTGGGCGGTCGACTCGCCGAGTTCCATGAAGCCGGCAGGCACCGTCCAGTAGCCGTAGCGAGGCTCGATGGCCCGTTTGCACAGCAGGATCTTGCCGTCTTTTTCGGGCACACAGCCAACGACAATCAGCGGATTCTGATAATGCACCCTGCCGCAGCTGTCGCAGACATAGCGCTCATTGTGGTCGCCGTCCGGAACCCGGCGGGTCAGGTGCTGGCCGCAGCTGGAGCAAAATTTCATCGTTGAAGCTTTCATAGCGTATGCAGGCATGGTGCCGGGAGAGAGAATCGAACTCTCACTCTGTTTCCAGAACCGGATTTTGAGTCCGGCGCGTCTACCAGTTCCGCCACCCCGGCATGCCTTGAGGACGGGGCCTGAACCCGCGTACCCCGATCGAAAGGCGCACAGTATATGCGGGGTTGCGCAGCGTCGCCAGCGGTCAAAAAAATAAGCGACGCATGCGACCCTTTTGCGGAGTTCCGCATCTAAGCTAGCGAGGTATGAGCAAATTTGCTGACATCGAGATCGACCCGGCAATAGTGAAGCGGGCGGCGCGTGGTGATTCGCGCGCTCACGAGATCATCTATCGGTCTTTCGCGACGCCCGTGTATTCGCTTTGTTTGCGTTTCACCCGCGTGCCGGCTCATGCCGAGGATCTTACCCAGGAGACGTTTATCGAGATCATGCGATCGATCAATGGATTTCGCGGTGAGGCCGCTCTCGGTAGCTGGATTCGGCGCATAGCCGTGTCGAAGGCGCTGATGTTCCTGCGCTCCGCCTGGACGAGTCGCGGCCAGTCGCTCGGCGAGGACTGGGACGACGTAACGCCGGGCCACGCAGCCAGTCACGGCATCTCGAGCCATCCGGATGACGCCCTGGATCTCGATGCGGCACTTGAGAGTTTGCCCGATGTGAGCCGCACCGTCGTCTGGCTGCACGACGTGGAAGGTTTTACGCATAAAGAAATTGCGAAATTGATGGGCCGTACCGAGAGCTTCTCAAAATCGCAGCTATCGAGGGCTTACCAGCGCCTGCGGCCGCTACTCGCCGCTGCCGCTGAAGAAACCGGTACCGTAGGGGCCGCCCTCAGGAGTTATCGAGTATGAGCAGTACAGCAACAGACGAAGACATGATTTGCGGACTGACGGCCGCCGAACACGAGGTGTTGCGGCAGGGGCTGCGGCGCTTGCCCGAGACGATGCCGCCGCGAGCCGTATGGCATCGCATTCGCGAGCAGGCGGCTGCCGAGGGGCTGCTGCGCCCGCAGCTAGTGCGACGGCCATCAAGCTGGTATGCCGGTGCAGGCATCGCCGCTGCGGTCGTTCTCGCGGTGATCGTCGTGCCGCGAGCGATGCATACGTCAGCGCCCGAGTCGCGTACCGAGCCGCCGATAACCGCGCAGTCAAGTCAGGTCGAGCTTACGGCTTTGCAGGCGCTCATGGTGCAGTCACAGCAACTCGAGAGCGATCTGCGTGCATTGCCCGAGGAGCCCCGGGTCCTGCGCGCCAGCACGGTGGCGACGCTGTCCGAAATCGAAGACCGTATCGCGGCCATCGATTACCAACTGGGTGATGCCGGCGTGCAGATGACGCCGGAGGAGACAGAGATTTTCTGGCGCGAGCGCGTCAGGCTAATGAATTCGCTGGTCCAGTTGCGTTATGCGCAGGCGCAACGGACCGCGTTTTGACACGGAGATGAGAGAGATGAAGATTTTGCACCTGACTGTTCCTGTAATGGCGGCCGCTCTGCTTGCCGGGCAGGCCGTTGCGCAGAACGATGACGACCGGCGGACGGTCGCCGACACGGCGCAATTGCACGACAGCGAAGCGCGGGAAGCCGAACTCGCACGGCGCCTGCGCGAGGCGGAGGCAAAAATGGCCGAGGCTGCGCGCCAGATCGCCGAGCTGACGTCCGAGCGCTTGCCGCATATACAGCGACTCGAGCGCCGCATCGAAATGGTCAACGACGGCCGGCCTCGACTGGGCGTGACGATTGGCGGTGATGAAGACGGCCCCGTTGAAGGCGTCAGGATTGTCGGCGTTACGCCCGGCAGCGCCGCCAGCGATGCCGGCTTGCGGGCCGGCGACATCATAACTGCGGTCAACGACGAGTCGCTGAGCGCGGCCGAGGTCGAGCAGGCCAATGCGAAGCTGCTCGACTTCATGGCCGCGGTCGAGGAGGGTGACACGCTCGATATCGAATACCTGAGAGACGGCAAAGTCGGGAAGGTCGAGGTGGAACCAAGGCCTGTCGATGTAAACGTGTTCGCTTTCGGTGGCGATGGGCGCGGTTTCAGGCTGCCCGCAGCGCCCGATATGCACATTGCGCCAGGCATGGTCGACGGGCTGAAGGAAAGATTCCTGTTCCACTGGAGCGGTGGCAGCTGGGGCGATATGGAGCTCGTTGAGCTGAATGAAGGACTCGGTCGCTATTTCGGTACCGACGAAGGACTGCTGGTCGTTGCCGCGCCCGAATCGAGCGCTTTGCAGCTCGAGGATGGCGATGTCATTCAGAAAATCGACGGTCGTACGCCGACGTCGGTTCGCCACGCGATGCGCATCCTCGCCTCCTATCAGGCGGGTGAGTCGCTCAGTCTGGAAATCATGCGTGACAAGAAGCGCCGGACCCTCAATGTCGAGATTCCCGCTGAGCGCAGCAGCATGCTGTTCCCGGGCCCGGGCCCGGCGCCGTCGCCACGACCCGCGGCGGTGCGATTGGCACCACGTCCTGGACTGCCAAGCGAAAGGACCTGACCGCATTTTTTGCTTGTTTGTTACCATGCGCGGCCATGCGCATTGCCGACTTTGATTACCCGCTTCCCGATGAACTGATCGCGCAGTTTCCAACGCCTGCGCGTCGCGACAGTCGTCTGCTCGAAGTTGGTAACGAGCTTGCCGACCGGCAGTTCGCCGAGTTGCCCAGGCTGCTCAGGGCGGGCGACCTGTTGGTTTTCAACAATTCCCGGGTGATTCCGGCACGCCTGCGTGGTCACAAAGAGACCGGCGGACACGTCGAGGTCCTGGTCGAACGCGTAACGGGCGACACGGAAGTGCTCGCGCACGTGCGTGCGAGCAAGGCGCCGCAGCCCGGCAGCAGATTGCGGTTGGACCCGGACGTCGAGGCATACGTCGAGGGGCGCAGTGGGGAGCTGTTCTCGCTGAGGTTTACAGAGGCAGTCATGTCTGTTCTCGAACGCAGCGGCGAGGTGCCGCTGCCGCCGTATCTCAAGCGACCTGCCGACGCGGCTGACAGCGACCGCTATCAGACCGTCTACGCAAAGGATCCCGGCGCCGTCGCAGCGCCCACCGCCGGCCTGCATTTCGATGCCGAAATGCTCGCGGAAACAAGTGCGGCAGGCGTTCGGCATGCCTGGGTGACGCTGCACGTCGGCGCCGGCACATTCCAGGCATTAAGACACCAACAAATCGTCGCAAATCGGCTGCACAGCGAGCGCCTGCACGTGGACCAGGCTTGTTGCGATGCGGTCAACGAGACCCGATCCGCCGGCGGTCGCGTCATCGCCGTCGGCACGACATCGGTGCGCGCATTGGAGACCGCCGCGGCCGCTGGTGAACTGCTGCCTTTTGATGGCGAAACCGAACTCTTTATCCTGCCCGGCTATCGCTTCCGGACAATCGATGCGCTGATCACGAATTTTCATTTGCCGCAGTCCTCGCTACTGATGCTCGTCGCCGCGTTTGCAGGCACGGAGCGGATTCTTGCGGCCTATCGACATGCGGTACGCGGCCGGTATCGGTTTTTCAGCTACGGTGATTCGATGTTCGTCACGCCGGAAACGCAGTGATGAAGTTTGCCATTCACAGGCGCTGCGGTGCGGCGCGACACGGCACGCTTACGCTGGCGCGAGGTGCGGTAAGAACGCCTGCCTTCATGCCTGTTGGTACCTATGGCACGGTGAAAAGCGTTACGCCGGAGGAGGTCGCCGATACTGGCGCGGACATGATCCTCGGCAACACGTTTCACCTGATGCTGCGGCCCGGCGCCGATACGATAAGAAAGCACGGCGGCCTGCACGAGTTCATGCACTGGCAGCGCCCGATCCTGACCGACTCGGGCGGGTTCCAGGTGTTTTCGCTTGCCGCGCTGCGCAACGTCTCGGAGGAGGGCGTGCAGTTTCAGTCACCGATCAACGGCGATCGTGTATTGCTAACGCCGGAGAAATCGATCGAGGTGCAGCACGATCTGAACGCGGACATTACGATGATTTTTGACGAGTGCACCCCATACCCGGCCACGGTCGAGGTTGCGCGTGAGTCGATGGAGTTGTCGCTGCGCTGGGCCGGGCGCAGCCGCCAGCGTTTCGACGCGCTGCGCGAGCAGAATCCGGATCGCGGCGAAGCGCTGTTCGGCATTGTGCAGGGCGGCATATACGCGAATCTGCGCGACGAATCCCTCGCCGGTCTGCGAGAAATCGGCTTCGATGGTTATGCGATCGGCGGTCTGGCGGTCGGCGAGTCCGAAGATGAACGCATCGAGGCGCTCGACAACTTGACGCCGAAAATGCCGGGCGATCGCCCGCGTTATCTGATGGGTGTAGGCACGCCGGCGGATATCGCCGAAGCAGTTCTGCGCGGCGTCGACATGTTCGATTGCGTCATTCCGACCCGGCACGCGCGCAACGGCCAGCTGTTCACCGCGCGCGGCATCATCAAGTTTCGCCATGCCCGATATGCCGACGACACATCGCCGCCGGACGCTGCGTGTCAGTGCTACACGTGCCAGAACTACAGCCTGTCCTACCTGCGGCACCTCGCAAAATGCGGCGAGATGCTTGGGCCGCGTCTCGCCACCCTACATAATCTCTATTATTATCAGAGGCTTATGCAAGAACTGCGGGATGCGATAGACGCCGGCTCGCTGCCGGACCGGGTGGCACAGATTCGCGCAAGTTACGGCTTGTAAGCCGATCGTCCCGAGATCCCGGCGTGCAGACCTGGCGATTGCCGAAGCCGCCCTTATTTGCGTCCCGCTGTGCCATAATACCGCGCTGATTTTCGGGGGCAGCCCGGCCAACCAGTAACAAGAAGCTTGCTAATCATGGAATTCTTTATTCAAAGCGCACATGCGCAGAGCGCCCCGGCAGGCGACCCGTTCGGTTTTCTCTTGCCGATGATCATAATCTTTGCCGCATTCTATTTTCTGCTCATCCGTCCGCAGCAAAAGAAGCAGAAGGCGCATGCAGCTCTCGTGGCCAACCTCAAGGAGGGCGACGAAGTACTGACGGCTGGCGGCATTCTCGGCAAGATCACCGGTGTCAGCGAGCACTACGTCGTGGTGCAGATCAGTGACAACACCGAGATCAAAATGCAAAAAGCCAGCGTTTCGCAGGTTGTGCCGAAAGATACCTACGACAACGCCTGATTACAGATCGTTTCCAGGCAATGAACAGATACCCGACTTGGCTCAACGCCCTTGTGCTCGTCATTCTGCTGACCGGCGTCCTGTTTGCGTTGCCGAATATCTACGGTTCTGCGCCGGCTGTGCAGCTGGCCGACGTTGATGCCAAGGCGTTGAGCGAGGCGCAATTAGACAGTTATTTGCGGACCCTGCAGAACGACGGCATCACGCCCGAGGCTGCTTTTATCAAAGACGATCGGGCGGTAATACGCTTCAATTCTGTCGAGGAGCAACAACGCGCGGGTGAGCAACTCCGCGCCCGCTACGGCAGTGAAGCGAATGTAGCGCTGACCCTCGCGCCGCGGCTGCCCGCCTGGGTTCGCTCGCTCGGGCTGAACCCGATGAGCCTCGGTCTCGATCTTCGCGGCGGCGTCTACGTCCTGCTCGAGGTCGACATGACGACCGCGATCGAGAATCGCATGCGCTCCTATGAGCAGGACATCGACGACCGATTGCGCGAGGCGCGCATCCGGCACCGCGTCGAGCTAAGGGACGGCATTATTACCGTGCGCCTGACAAGTGCGGAAGATATCGGGCAGGCGCGCAGAATCGTCGCCGAAGCCGATCCGGACCTCCTGATTGGTGATGGTGCGGATGGCCGCTCTTTGAACGTGCGCATGACGGAGACGCAGATCAAGGAACGGCAGGATTTTGCGATCGAGCAAAACATGACGACGCTCAGGAATCGCGTCGATCAACTCGGTGTCGCCGAACCGCTTGTGCAGCGGCAGGGCGTCGATCGCATCGTAGTGCAGCTTCCGGGCGTGCAGGATCCTACGGAACTCGAAAAAATTCTTACAGCAACCGCGACGCTCGAGTTTCGGCTTGTCGATCAGGCGGGCGATCTGCCGGGTTCGCGGCGCTACATGGGCCGCGACGATGAGCCATCGCAAATGCTAAAACGCGAAGTCATCGCCTCGGGTGACGAGATCATCGATGCAAGCTCCGGATTCGACCAGGACGGGCAGCCGGCCGTGCACATTACGCTGGATTCGGCCGGCGGCGAACGCATGCTCGCAACGACACGCGACAATGTGGGGAACCTGATGTCGACCGTATTCATCGAGTGGCGTGAGGAGACCGTGCAGCGCGGTGGCGTGGCCGAGAAGCGCAAAGTAAAGACCGAGGAGATCATCAACTCCGCCACCATTCGCGGCGTGTTCAAAAACCGTTTCCAGATTACCGGCCTCACGCCCCTCGAAGCGCGCGACCTCGCTGTGTTGCTGCGGGCAGGTGCGCTGGCAGCGCCGGTCTACAAGGTCGATGAGCGAACGATCGGTCCGAGTCTGGGGCAGGACAACATTGACCGGGGCTTTCTCGCCATCCAGATCGGCTTCCTCGCCGTCATCATTTTCATGGCCGCCTATTACCGCTGGTTCGGCATGATCGCAAATCTTGCGCTGCTATCGAATCTGGTCTTCATCGTTGCGGTGCTGTCCATGCTGGGCGCGTCCCTGACCTTGCCCGGCATTGCCGGCATAGTCCTGACGGTCGGCATGGCGGTTGACGCCAATGTGCTGATATTCGAACGCATACGCGAAGAAATCCGGGATGGCGCATCGCCGCAGGCTGCGATCAATTCGGGTTACGAAAAGGCACTGTCCTCGATCGCGGACGCCAACATCACGACGTTGATCGCGGCAGTCGTCCTGCTCGCTCTTGGCACCGGCCCGATCAAGGGTTTTGCGATTACCTTGATGATCGGCATCCTGACTTCGATGTTCACGGCAATCGTTGGCACGCGTTCCATCGTTAATCTTGTATTCGGCGGTCGCAAGATCACGTCGGTGCCAGTATAGGAATCGGCTATGCGCCTGCTTAAACACAAGACCACGATCGACTTTCTCGGTGTCACGCGGCGCAAGATCGCATTATTGATTTCGATGTTGTTCATCATTACCTCGATCGTCTCGCTTTTCACTCACGAGCAGCCGCTGGAATTCGGCATCGACTTTACGGGCGGCATATTGCTCGAAGTCGGTTATCCCGAAACGGCAAATCTCGAGACTATTCGCAATAATCTGGCGGATGCCGGATTCGATGACGCTCAGGTACAGCGTTTCGGCGCCGATACGGACGTGCTGGTCCGGCTGCCGCCGCAGGATCGTAATCCGGATGAGCTGCGCGAGGAATTGCGCACCACGGTGGCGGCCGGTACATCGGGGGTCGAACTCAGACGTGTCGAATTCGTGAGCCCGCAGGTCGGCAAGGAACTGACCGAACGTGGTGGACTCGCGATGATCATCGCGCTGCTGCTCATTTTTGTTTACGTGATGGTCCGCTTCCAGTGGAAGTTTGCGGCTGGCGCAGTTGCCGCTTTGGTGCATGACGTCATTGTGACTGTCGGGTTTTTCTCGATCTTCCGCTTTCCGTTCGACCTGACGGTTGTCGCAGCGGTGCTGGCCGTCATTGGCTACTCGCTGAACGACACCGTGGTCGCGTTTGACCGCATTCGGGAGAATTTCTTCAAACTTCGCGGCGCTACCGCGGAGGAAGCGATGAATACGTCGATTAACGAAATGCTCGCGCGCACCTTGATCACGGGCGTCACGACTTTACTCGTGCTGGTCGCATTATTGCTGCTCGGCGGCGAATCGATTGCGCCGTTTTCGATCGCGCTCATCGTCGGTATCGTCGTTGGCACCTACTCATCCATCTACACGGCAAGCGCCACCGCGCTGCTGCTCGGTGTCAACGCGCAGGACCTGCTCGAACCGGTCAAAGACCCGGACCTGATCGACGATCTCCCTTAGGATCGCGCCTCTTGCCGGCCGGGCTGCAACGGAGAGGCCATGCGGTCAGGTCACGAGCTTTTTGATTTCGGGTGCGCAGAGTTTGGCGAGTTCGCGATAGATTCTCGGTGTGCCCGTCAGGACATGACCGGATTCCATAAATCCTTCACTGCCGTCGAGGCCGCTGATGATGCCGCCGGCTTCACGAATGATAAGGCTGCCGGCAGCCAGGTCCCACGCTGCCAGGCCGGTCTCGAAAAATGCGTCGAGCCGCCCGGCGGCGACGTAGCACAGGTCGAGCGCAGCAGCGCCGGCGCGCCGTACTCCGGAGGTCTTGCGAATCGACTTGGCGAGCATGTCCATATAGGCCGTAATCTCAAGGTCTGCCTGGCGGAATGGAAATCCGGTGCCGATCAGGGCGCGCTCGAGAAGCTGTTGTCCACTGACGCGAATGCGCCGACCATCGAGATGCGCGCCGTTGCCGCGCGAGGCCGTAAACAGCTCCTGGCGCAGCGGGTCGTAGACCACGCCGTGCTCCATGCGGCCCTTGTGCTGTACGCCGATGGAAACAGCGAAGACCGGGAAACCGTGCAGATAATTGGTTGTGCCGTCCAGCGGATCGATAATCCAGACCGTGTCCGCCTCGCCCGCGGCGCCGCTTTCCTCGGCGAGGATTGCATGGTCGGGATAGTGCCTTTGGATGGTTGCGATCACGGCGAGTTCTGCAGCGCGATCGGCGTCACTGACGTAATCGTTGTGGCCCTTTTGCTCGACCTTGAGCTTGTCAAGATTGACCATTTTCTTGATCAGCGTATAACCGGCCTTGCGCGCAGCCATCACCGCTACATTGAGCAGAGCATGCATCAAACGATCCCGTCAGTGTGAAAGAACTCGGCCACGGCGGGCCGCGGCGCTAGAATAGCGGACTTTGGGCCAGCTAAGAAGACCTTGTCGATTCGTATCGTTCTTGTCGGAACCACGCACCCGGGCAATATCGGCGCGGTCGCGCGGGCCATGAAGAATATGGGCGTGTTCGAGCTGGCGCTGGTCGAACCGCGGCATTTTCCGCATGCGCAGGCCACGGCACGCGCATCCGGTGCGGTCGACATACTCGAAAACGCGCGTGTTCACGAATCGCTAGACGCAGCGATCGAGGATTGTGTCTTCGTTGCGGGCGCGAGCGCTCGCTCGCGCGCCCTGAGCTGGCCGTGCCTCGAGCCCCGCGATTGCGCCGCAATGCTTATCGAAAAGTCGGCTGCCGGACCGGTCGCCGCGGTATTTGGCCCGGAAAAATACGGGCTCACGAACGCGCATCTCGATCTTTGTGATGCGCTGCTGACCATTCCGACCCATCCGGATTTCAGTTCGCTCAACCTTGCGATGGCCGTGCAGGTACTGACCTATGAGCTGCGCGCCGCTGCCAGCATCGGAAAGCCGCCATACTACGAACCTGATGCGCCGCTGGCGACGAACCAGGAACTGCAGCACTTTTATACGCATCTCGAGCGAGTCCTGACGGATATCGGCTTTCTCGACCCGCAAAATCCGCGGCACCTGATGCGGCGTCTCAGGCGGCTGATGATTCGCGCGGCGCCCGACAAGAACGAGGTCAATATCCTGCGCGGCATTCTCGCCGCGATCGAAAAAGAGCGCCAGGCAGGCTGATGACCATGTCCGACGCTCTCATCTACCTGGACTACGCGGCCACGACGCCGGTTGATCCGCGGGTTGCGGAGACGCTATCGGCACTGCTGACAGCCGACGGCGATTTCGCAAATCCGTCCTCGTTGCACGCGGCGGGGCGTCGCAGCCGCGCCCATGTCGTCAAAGCAGCAGAGCGGCTCGCGTCCCTCGTCAACGTCAAACCCGAACGGCTGATCTGGACGTCCGGCGCGACCGAGTCCGATAACCTCGCGATCCTCGGAGCGGCACGCGCGCGCCAGCACCGCGGCAAGCACCTGATCACGATGCCTACCGAGCACAAGGCCGTGACCGATCCGTTCCATGCGCTGCAGCAGCAGGGCTTCGAGGTCAGCTGGCTGCACCCGGATGGCCGGGGGCGGCTCGATATCGCCGAGCTCGAGGCGACGATTCGCAGCGACACGCAGCTCGTATCCATCATGCATGTCAATAACGAAACGGGCGTGACGCAAGACATCGCCAGGATCGGTGAAATTTGTCACCGCCGGGACGTCCTGTATCACGTCGATGCGGCGCAGTCGCTGGGCAAATTGCCGCTCGATATCGGCAACCTGCCGGTCGACCTGGTGTCGATGACCGCGCACAAGATTTACGGTCCCAAGGGAATCGGCGCGCTGTATGTCGCCGATCGTCCCGGCTGCACGATCGAACCGCTGCTGTTTGGCGGTGGTCAGCAGCGCCGCCTGCGTCCGGGTACGCTCGCCGTGCCCTTGATTGCGGGTTTCGGCCAGGCGGCAGAGATCGCCGCGTCCAGCATGGCGGACGACTTTGCGCACCTGACAAGGCTCCGCGATCGGCTGTGGTCCGGGATCAGCGGCGTGCCGGGTATTACGCTGAATGGCGATCCTGAGCACGGCTTCCCTGGAATACTCAATGTCAGCGTTGCCGATATCGAAGGCGAAAGCCTGCTGCTGGCGCTCGAGCCGCTCTGCGTGGCGACCGGCTCGGCCTGCAATTCGCAGCTGCAGGAGCCTTCTTACGTGCTGCGGGCGCTCGGACGCAGCGACCTCGAGGCGCAAAGTGCGATCCGCTTCAGCCTGGGCAGGCCGACCAGCGCTGCGGACGTCGAGCTGGCTGCCGAGCGCTATCGCGAGGCTGTGGCGAAGCTCCGCCGCATCGCACCGACCCGGGCCGAATGAGCAGCGAGCCTTACAGCGCGACGGTCCGGGCCCTGTTCGACAATCCGGCTCATGCCGGCGAGCTGCCGGGCCAGGACCCTGTCAGCATTGACGATCAGGGCTTACGCGTACAGCTGTTCGCAGAGTTCGAGGGGGACAGGATCCGCACATTGCGCTTTCGTGCCTGGGGCTGTCCGCACGTGATCGCGGCCGCAGAGGCGTTCTGTGCGGGTTTCGAAGATCGGTCGCTTGCGGACCTGGATAGCTTTACCGCGGCGGAGCTTATGCAAAGTCTTGCTGTACCCGTGGAGAAAACCGGACGTATACTGGTCATAGAAGACGCGGTGCGGTCGCTTGGGACGAAGCTCCGCGGGACTTTGACGACGAAACAAGACTGAACATGGCAATTTCATTAACGGAATCGGCCGCCGAACGCGTGCGGAATTACCTTGCGAACCGGGGCGCAGGCTTCGGACTACGGCTCGGCGTGACGCAGACCGGCTGTTCCGGTTACTCCTACGTCATCAATTACGCCGACGCGGTGGAGTCGACGGATGTGATCTTCGAAGACAAGGGCGTCAAGATCGTAGTCGATCCAGAGGCCCTGCAATTGATCGACGGTACCGAGGTCGATTTCGTCAAAAACGGCCTCAACGAAGCGTTCAGCTTCAGAAATCCGAACGTCACGGGCGAATGCGGCTGTGGCGAAAGCTTCAACATCTGAAGTAAAATTAACCGTTTACGTCCGCGGGTCCGGCATCGATGCCGCAATCCGGTAATACCGTTCACACTGACAAATCACACGAACAAAAGGATTCACACATGGCCGTTGAGCAGACGCTCTCAATCATCAAGCCGGATGGCGTGGAAAAAAATCTGATCGGCGAGATCTACAGCCGCTTCGAGAAGGCCGGCCTGCAAATCGTTGCAGCGCGCATGCTGCACCTGAGTACCGAGCAGGCCGAAGGGTTTTACGCGGTCCACGAGCAGCGCCCCTTTTTCAAGGACCTGGTCAGCTACATGACTTCGGGGCCTGTCATGGTGCAGGCGCTCGAAGGCGAGGGCGCCATCAGCAAAAACCGCGAGATCATGGGCGCCACCAACCCGGCGGACGCCGCACCGGGCACCATTCGCGCCGACTTTGCCGCCAGCATCGAGGAAAACGTGGTGCATGGCTCGGACGGGTCCGACACAGCGGCGACCGAGATCGCTTTCTTTTTTGGTGACGATGGCGTCTGCGCAAGGACCCGCTAGGAACCGCATTGCTCGAGGCAAGCGACACAACGAATCTGCTGGGTCTGGCGCAAGGCGACCTGGAAGCGCGCTTCGTCCAGATGGGCGCAAAGGCGTTTCACGCGCGTCAGCTGCTGCGCTGGATCCATCAGCGCGGAGTCACGGACTTTGCGCAGATGAGCGACCTTGCCAAGACACTGCGGCAGCGGCTCGGCGAAACGGCGCACATCGGTTTGCCCACGGTGTTGTCGCAGCATGATTCCAAAGACGGGACGGTCAAATGGCTGTTTGCGAGCGGCTCGGGCCAGGCCGTCGAGGCGGTTTTCATACCGGAACCCGCTCGTGGCACCTTGTGCATTTCGTCCCAGGTCGGCTGCGCGCTGGATTGTTCGTTTTGCGCGACCGGTGCGCAGGGCTTCAACAGAAACCTGACGACGGCCGAGATCGTCGGTCAGGTGTGGCACGCGAACCAGACACTGGCGCGCCGCAAGAATGGCGAATTCGCAGTCACAAACGTTGTTTTCATGGGCATGGGCGAGCCGCTCGCCAACTATCGGCAAGTCGTGCCGGCGCTCGAACTGCTGCTGTCAGATCTTGCCTACGGACTATCGCGGCGGCGTGTAACCGTGAGCACCTCAGGCATCGTGCCGCATATCGACAAGCTCGCCGACGACTGCAACGTCTCTCTCGCCGTTTCGCTGCACGCCCCCAACGACGATTTGCGGAATCGTCTCGTGCCGATCAACAGGCTGCATCCGATCGCGGCATTGCTGGACGCTTGCTGGCGCTATGCGGCGAAGCACGCCAATCGATTCATCACGTTCGAATATGTGATGCTCCGCGGCGTCAATGATTCATTGCAGCATGCAAATGAACTGGCCAGCCTGCTCGAGGGCAAGCCCGCGAAAGTCAACCTCATTCCGTTCAATCCGTTCAGCGGCACGGAGTTCGAGAGGTCGGCGGCAGAAACGATCAGGCGCTTTCAGGACCGCTTGCGGCAGCGTGGTCTGGTAGCAACGACACGCAAGACCCGTGGCGATGATATCGATGCGGCATGTGGCCAGCTTGCTGGTAAAGTAAGCGACCGCGTGCGCGTTCGTCTGGGTGATAAGAATATCGGGGTGGCAACGGCGTGAAGACAAATAGCGATCGTATCTGGCTGTGTTTGGCGGCATGCCTGTGCGTATCCGGCTGCATTTCGTCAACGACGGGACCGGCCAGGCCGGATGCTGACGAGGGCGACGCTGCCGAACTCAATTATCAGCTCGGGGCGCGCTACTACAGAAACGGGAATTACGAGCTGGCGCGGGATCGGTTACTTTATTCGATTGAGCTCGACCCGCGCAGCGCCGTCTCGCATTCAACCCTGGCCCTGACGTATGAGCAGCTGGGTAACCTGCGACTCGCCACCGAGTCCTACGAGCAGGCCGTCAAGGTTGAACCGCGCAACTTTGGCGTCCTGAATACTTACGCGGTGTTTCTGTGTCGCCAGGCTCGCTACGACGAAGCGGAGAAATTTTTCGATCGCGCCGTACGTGTGCCCGAAAACGACAACGCGGAAATCACGCTGACCAACGCCGGCGTGTGCATGGCGCAAAAGCCCGACCTGGGTAAGGCGGAGTCGTTTTTTCGCCGCGCGCTCGAGCGTAAGCCGAACTATGGCGAAGCGCTGCTGCAAATGTCCCTGATGAAGCACTCGCAGGGTGACGATCTTATTGCGCGGGCATTCCTGCAGCGATTCCTGAGCAGCAATCCGCCGTCAGCGAGCATCCTGTATCTCGGCGTGCAGATCGAGACAGAGCTGGGTGATGATCGCGCCAGAAGCGAATATGAGAACCGTATCCTGCGTGAGTATCCCGAATCACCCGAAGCACGCCGAATTCTGGAGTCCGGGCAGGGATGAGTGGCGAGAAGGACAAGCCGGCTGACGAGCAGTCGCCCGACGAGGAGCAGGGCCCGGTCTGCGGCGAACGCCTTGCTGCGGCGCGCCGCGAGCAGCAGATCAGTGTGCTCGCAGTAGCCAAGGAATTGCACCTCGACGAGACCAAGGTGCGCGCGCTCGAGCAAAATGACTTTGATCTGCTCGGTCCGCCCGTGTTCGCCAAGGGTCATCTTCGCAAATATGCCCGGCTGGTCGGGGTCGGCGAAGATGATGTATTTGCCGATTACTATCAGTTGACCCGTTCGCAGCGCGCGGAGCCCATCGTCATCGGTCGGTCCAAGATTCGTCGCGAGCCGACGCCGGGCCCCTGGGTCGCGGCAATTGTTGTGATAATAGCCGTCGCGCTGGCTTACTGGTGGTTTGCCGCGCGTGAACCCGGGCCCGCGACGCCGCGTGCACTGGAGGATCCGGCAGACACGACGCAGCGATCCGGACCAGCGCAGCAGCAGGAGCCGGTCGAGCAAGCGGGGCCGCGGGCGCCGCCCGCAGCAGCGGATGCTGTTGCCGACAGAGACGATACGATCGCGTTGGCGGCCGCTGCGACCGACAGCGAGCCAGCCGAGTCTGCTGCGGTTGCGGTGGCGCAGGTTGCCGCTGCGGCAGCGGATGCCGAGGCGGCAGATCCTGAAATTGACGGATTGCGCCTGACGCTAACATTCTCCGGTGACTGCTGGACCGAGATTACAGATGCCGACGGCCAGCGCCTGTTTTTTGGTATGGGACGCGGCGGCCGCAGCGCTGAACTTACCGGTCGCGCGCCGGTAAGGGTTTTGTTTGGCAACGCCGATAATGTCAGTGTGCAGGTCAATGGCGCTGACTACCCGATACCGGCGCCCGATCCGGCGAATCGCACCGCAACTCTGACGATTCGCAATCCATAGATAGCCCAGTGAAACCACAAGCCATACGGGGAATGAACGATATCCTGCCGGATGTGTCCGGTACCTGGAGCTATCTCGAGTCTGTCGTTCGCGATATTGTCGGTTCCTACGGCTACGCCGAAATCCGGCTGCCTTTGCTCGAACAGACTGAGCTGTTTCGGCGTTCTATTGGCGAAGTCACCGACATCGTCGAAAAAGAAATGTATACCTTCAACGACCGCAACGGCGAAAGCGTGACCTTGCGCCCGGAAGCAACCGCGAGCGTCGTGCGCGCGGGTATCACCAACGGCTTATTGCACAACCAGAAACAAAAACTCTGGACCAGCGGGCCGATGTTTCGCTATGAAAAGCCGCAGCGGGGCCGTTATCGGCAATTCCACCAGTTCGATGTCGAGGCACTGGGCTACGCGGGCCCTGACATCGACGCGGAACTGATCATAATGAGCGCGAGAATGTGGCAGCGGCTGGGTATTGGCCGCATAAGGCTCGAGATCAACTCGCTGGGTTCGCCCGAATCGCGTAGCGGCTACCGCGAGACGCTGGTCGAGTACTTTTCAGGCGTGAAAAACGCGCTTGATGAAGATAGTATTCGCCGCCTCGAGACGAATCCGCTGCGCATACTGGATAGCAAGAATCCCGATATGCAGCAGATTGTCGAGGCGGCACCAGTAATGCTGGAGTCCCTTGACGCCGAATCGGCGCAGCACTTTCAGCAACTCCGTGCGCTGCTCGATGCGGCCGGCATCGACTACACGATTAATCCCCGGCTTGTGCGCGGACTCGATTATTATAATCGCACGGTGTTCGAGTGGGTGACAGATGCGCTGGGTTCGCAAGGTGCAGTGTGCTCAGGCGGTCGGTATGACGGTCTGGTCGAGAAACTGGGTGGCCGGGCAACGCCCGCCATCGGCTGGGCAATGGGGATGGAGCGACTCGTCGAGTTATTTGCGGCGTGCGGCGGCGCAGCACCAAAGGACGGCGTGGATGTTTACGTCGTTGCCGTGGGTGCCGACGCCGTGGAGCGAGCGTTTGCGCTTGCCGAACAGCTCCGCGACGACATTGTCGACATAAAGGTCGAGCTGAACCTCGGAGGCGGCAGCTTCAAGGCACAGCTGAAACGTGCAGACAAGAGCAATGCCAGCTACGCGCTCATCCTCGGCGAGCAGGAACTGGCTGACGAGCGGGTTGGACTGAAGCCATTGCGCAGTAATGAAGACCAAAGCAGCGTTGCGATGCACGAGTTGGTCATTACGCTGGCAAACAGATTAGGCAAAACAGCCTTGCGAAAGGCAGCGTTGATTTAAAAAAGGCGTTATTCGTGGACGATTTACTTTCAGAAAAAGAACAACTCGAGCAGATGCGCGCATGGTGGTCCGAATACGGCCGTTACGTCATCGCGGGCATCGTGATTGCTGTTGGTCTGCTGGTTGGTTTCAATCAATATAAAAGCAGCAAGTTAGAGGCACAGATTGCTGCTTCAAAGATGTACGAAACGCTTGCGGAACACGTCACCGACGGGGATCTGGACAAAGCTGAAGCCGTTGCAGACGATCTTGCGATTAATTATGCGAATACGACGTATGCCGCACAGTCGAAACTCGCCATGGCCCGTTTGTACATGGATAAGAATCGCGACCAGGATGCTGCCGATATTTTGCGGGAACTGTTGGCGCTGAGCGGTAACGATGACCTCAAGCATATCGGCCGGCTGAGGCTGGCACGTATCCTGCTGTACCAGGACAAGGCGCAAGACGTTGTCGACTTGCTCGGCGAGCAAAACAGGGAGGCGTTTGCCGCGCTCAACAGCGAGATGCTGGGGGATGCGTACCTTGCACTGGGCCGGATCGAGGATGCTGGGGACGCTTATCGCAAAGCACTGTCTGATCCGTCGCCAGTGCCGACGATCGATCGCGCGCTCGTGCAAATGAAGTTGGCCGATTTGCCGCCGGTGAGTACTGCCGCGGCTGCAGCCGGGGCGCCAGACCCAGTTGTCGAGCCGCATGCAGAGATGGACATGGAAGAGTCCGCGGCGGTTGCGCCGGCGGCTGGCGCCGTTGAAGAGGCAGGGACAACCGAGTGAACACGGCGTTGCGCGGCTTTGGCATTGTGTTCGCGGCGTTGCTGCTGTCCTCGTGTGGCATCTTCGGTGGTGACGACGAGGAAAAAGAACTCGAGCCGCTGGAACTGGTTGCTATCGAGACAAAAATCGATATCAAGCGGTTATGGAGTGCCAAAGTCGGCGACGAGGCCGAGTTCCTGCGTATAGCATTGCGCCCGGCGGGCGATGGCAATCGGATTTATGCCGCCAGCCGTGACGGCAATGTCATCGCGTTCGACCCTGAGTCCGGCCGCCAGGCCTGGCGCACGCAGCTCGATATGGAATTGTCGGCTGGCCCGGGCGTAGGCGAAAACCTCGTCGTTGTAGCGTCTGCCGATGGCTACGTGATTGCGCTCGATGCCGCGACGGGTATGGAGAAGTGGCGCTCCGCCGTGTCTGGCGAAACGCTGTCGCAGCCGGTTGTGAAAGGCGATACGGTTGCCGTACTGACGATCGATAATGTGCTGCGTGGGCTGTCGGTATTTGATGGCAGTGAACGCTGGTTGGTGGAGCAGTCGACGCCGCGGTTGACGATGCGCGGTTCTTCGACTCCCGCGGTCGTCGGCAACACCGTAATTTCAGGATTCGACAATGGCCGGCTGGTTGCGGTGGATGTGCTGGACGGTACGATCCAGTGGGAGTCGATGTTGTCCCCGCCAAGCGGCCGCTCTGACCTCGAACGCCTGGCCGACATCGACGGGCAAATCGCCATAGTTGGGCAGGACGTCTACGCTGCCGGCTACCAGGGCCGCGTCGCCGCGATTGCGTCGGAATCGGGACAGGTTCTCTGGGCGCGCGAAATATCATCTTACGAAGGTGTCGCCGCAGACTGGAACAGCGTCTACACCGTTAACGACCAGGGCGAAATCGTCGCCTTGTCGCGGCGCAACGGTGATGAAACGTGGCGCCAGGCGTCGTTACTGCGCCGGGAACCGACGTTGCCAGTGCCATTTAGCACGATGGTCGCCGTCGGTGATCTCGAAGGCTATGTGCATTTTTTCAGCAACGTCGATGGCGAACCCGTGGCCAGGCTGCGCATGGGTAGCGAGGCCATCTCGAATGAACCCGTTGTCGTCGCCAACCGCCTGTATGTGCAAAGTGATTCCGGGCATATTGCTGCTTACGCCGTGCAGGAACCGAAACGCCGCAGCAATCCTCCTGATGTGGCCGACGAAGGCGCTTGACGAAGCGAATCCAGGTGCATTGCGATGCTTCCCGTTATTGCGCTCATAGGTCGGCCGAATGTCGGCAAGTCGACGCTGTTCAATCGCCTGACCCGCTCGCGTGACGCGCTTGTTGCGGACTACCCGGGGCTCACACGCGACAGGCAATTCGGTTTCGGCAAGCTAGGTCCGATTCCCTACCTGGTCATTGATACGGGCGGCGTGGCTGGCGGCGAGGTCGGCATCAACGAGCTCACGGTCGAGCAAACTGTGCGCGCACTCGGGGAAGCGGATGCCGCCGTAATCATGGTGGATGGTCGCAGCGGGCTGACCGCTGCCGACGAGCACGTCGCCGAGCTCGCGCGCAAACACGCCAAGAAGACGTGGCTGGTGGTCAACAAGGCAGAGGGCCTGGATAGCGCGATCGCTGCGGGCGAGTTTCACGGTCTTGGGCTCGGTGAACCGATTGCCATATCTGCGGCACATGGCGACCGCGTGGCCGCGTTGATGGACGCAGTGCTCGCAGACTTCGAGACCTTGCCGGCGGAGGAGCCGGAGGCGGACGATGATCGTACCTTGCGCATCGCTGTTATTGGTCGGCCCAACGTCGGCAAATCCACGCTGATCAACAGGCTGATCGGTGAAGAGCGGCTCGTCGTCTACGATCAGCCGGGTACGACTCGCGACAGCGTCGCGGTGCCGTTCGAACGCAACGATCGCAAATACGAACTCATCGACACGGCAGGTATTCGGCGCCGTTCGAGAGTGCGCGAAGCCATTGAAAAATTCAGCATTGTCAAGGCGCTGCAGGCAATCGAACGCGCCCATGTCGTCATCGCCGTGCTCGATGCACACGAGGGGATTACCGACCAGGATGTCAGTTTACTCGGCCTGGTGCTTGAGCGAGGGCGGGCGCTCGTTGTCGTTACCAACAAGTGGGACGGGCTGCAATCGGCCGAGCGCAAACATATTCGCGACGAACTCGACCGACGTCTGCCATTCCTCGACTTCGCCGAGCGCATCACGATTTCGGCGCTGCACGGCACAGCGGTCGGTGACCTGTTGCCTGCCGTTGAACGCGCGTACCGGGCTGCGACTCGGGACATGTCGACAAACGAGCTGACGCGCGAACTCGAGAGCGCGATCACGGCGCATCCGCCACCGATGGTGCGCGGTCGCCGCATCCGCTTGCGTTACGCGCATCAGGGTGGACGCAATCCACCGGTTATCGTGATCCACGGGAATCAGACCGAGCATTTGCCCGAAGCGTATCGTCGTTACCTGATCAATCGCTTTCGCAAGGCGTTCAAACTCAAAGGTACGCCGGTACGCCTGTCCATCAAGACGGGTAAAAATCCCTTTGCGGGGCAACGCAATAAACTGACGCCACGCCAGGAGCGCCGCCGCAAGCGTTTGCTGAAGCACGCCAAACGCTAGCGACCGGCCGGGTCCATCCGCGTCCCTGGCAAGCATGATATAAGAGCGTATGGGAAGTGGAGCGCAAAGATGACGGCTGCGACCAGAATCGTAACGATTGACGGAAGATTCGCGATGCATCGGGGCGGGCATCTCGAGTCGCCAGTACAGGCCTATGAGACCTGGGGCAAACTCAACGCCGCACGGGATAACGCGATTCTCATCTTCAGCGGCCTGTCGCCGTCTGCGCACGCGGCATCGTCAGAGGATGACCCATCGGCAGGCTGGTGGGAGGACATGATCGGCTCCGGATTGCCGCTCGACACGGACCGGTTCTATGTCATCGCCGCCAACTCGCTCGGCAGCTGCTTTGGCTCGACCGGGCCCGCATCGGTGAATCCCGTAACCGGCGAAATCTACCGGCTCGACTTCCCGGTGCTGAGTCTCGAGGACGTCGCCGAAGCCGCATACAGGGTCGTGCGCCACCTGGGTATTGAGCAACTGCACGCAGTGGTCGGCTGCTCGATGGGCGGCATGAGCGGGCTTGCCTACTGCGTGCGTCACCCGGAAGCGACGCGTTCGTTTGTCTCGATATCGTCTGCGACCCGTGCGCTGCCGTTCTCCATCGCCGTGCGCTCGCTGCAGCGCGAGATGATTCGCTCGGATCCGAAATGGCTGCATGGCAGTTATGACCGCTCCGATCCGCCGCTGACCGGTCAGCGCCTCGCGCGCAAGCTCGGCATGATCACGTATCGTTCACCACAAGAATGGGAGGTACGATTCGGTCGCGAGCGCGTTACCGACCAGGCGCGGCCGGGTGACAAATTCAAGATCGATTTTTCAGTAGAGTCGTATCTGCAGAATCATGCCGAGAAATTCAGCGGTGCCTTCGACGCCAACTGCTATTTGTATTTGTCGCGCGCGTCAGACCTGTTCGATCTCGCAGAGCACGGCGGTTCCCTCGAGGCGGGCTTCCGGCGTCTGGCGCTCGACCGGGCACTCGTCATCGGCGTTGCGACCGATATCTTGTTCCCGATTCATCAACAGCGGGAACTGGCCGACGGCTTGTCCGGGGTCTGCAAGGATACTGAGCTGGTCGAGCTCAATTGCATCAAAGGGCACGATTCGTTCCTCGTCGAAATGGACGCATTCAGACCGGTCATCTGCGATTTCTTCGAATAACGCGGGGCATTCCTGATTTTTCGGCCTGGGACCGCACGCCGGCGGATCGCCGCTTCGCCACCGGCGCAGAGAAGATCGACTGCAGCGTAGCGTTGACTATACTGCGGTTCACTGCATGGCGCGGTCGCGCGTGCAAACAACGATAAGGGGAAAAAGATGCAGAAATTCGCAATGAAGATTTCACTCGCCGGAGGGATCCTGGCATTCGGCTTCGGCACTGCGCTGGCCGATCAGCATGAGGAACCCGCGACGCCTATTGAGCTATTTGCGTGCAGTTTCGTTGAGGACGCAGGTCCCGCGGATCTCGATGCCTGGTCCGCCGAGTGGAACAAGTGGGCCGATAAGGAAAAAGTTGACGACTACTCGGCGTGGACGCTGGCGCCGTATTACGCCTCGAACAACCAGGAGTTCGACTTTCTCTGGCTGGGCGGCTCACCTAGCGGGCAGGCGCTGGGCCGCGTGCAGGACATCTGGCTGGCGACCGGCGCCAGGATGCGCGAAGAACTCGCGTCAGTCGCGAACTGTAATGTGCATGCCAATTACGCAGTCCTGCAGTTCAAGAAGCCGCCGGAGCGTGACGATCCGTCGAATGTCATCATTTCCTTCTCTGACTGCAACATGACTGACGGGATGAACTTTGGTGCCGACATCGGTCCGGCGCTCGGCGCCTGGTCCGAGTATAAGAACGGTCACAATTCCACGGCAGGAATGTGGGTGCTGTTTCCTGCCTATGGTGGAGGCGGTGAAGAGTTCGATTTCAAGTACGTCGAAGCGTTTAACAATCTCGAGGAACAGGGCATCGACTGGGACCA
>Ga0224512_10001491_pt1 | contig 22487 bp, 23 predicted proteins | sample SF_May12_sed_USG_4_FD_169103 | JGI IMG/M metagenome (GOLD analysis project Ga0224512, IMG submission 169103) | Sediment microbial communities from San Francisco Bay, California, United States - SF_May12_sed_USGS_13 | ecosystem: Environmental > Aquatic > Marine > Sediment | place: USA... | reverse complement strand
CGGGAATGGCTGCTCGACGCCGATCCCGCCCAAAACGCCGGGAACTGGCAGTGGGTGGCAGGCACCGGCGCCGACGCCGCCCCCTACTTCCGGGTTTTCAACCCGGTCACGCAGAGTCGCAGATTCGACCCTGAGGGCGTCTACATCAGGAGGTATGTCCCTGAACTCGCCTCCCTACCAAACCGACTGATCCATGCGCCCTGGGAAGCGGGCGGACTGGAACTCGCCGAACACGACGTCACGATCGGCGAGACATACCCCGCTCCACTCGTCGAGCATGCCGTAGCCCGGGAGGAGACAATTGCGGCCTACCAGGCGGCCCGGATCCGCAATTCGCCCTGATCTGGCCCCCCGCCGCACTACGTATACATCTTGAAAAACCGCCACTGGAAGGAAACCGCATGACCCGGCTCCATGAACAGATCACTACCCGGACGCCTCTCGAGGAGACGTTCGGCTATGCCGCCGACTTCACCAACCTCCGGGAATGGGATCCCGGCATTGCCGAGTCAGCCAAGATCGGAGATGGCCCGGTGGCCGCAGGAACCCAATTCGACGTAATCGTATCGTTCGGCGCTCGCCGTATCCCGATGGTGTACACCATCACCGAGTTCGATCCTCCCAACCGCGTTGTCCTGGTTGGGAAGGGTTCCAGCCTCACGGCCGTCGACGAGCTCACCTTTGCCAAGGTGCCCGAGGGCACGGTCATTACCTACACCGCAGATCTGAAGTTCAAGGGTGTCTTCGGGCTCATCGCTCCCTTGATGAGCCCGACCCTGAAGACCATTGGCCGGAACGCTATTGAAGGCCTGGCCGAAGCCCTGAGTACGAACGAGGCGCCCGCCGGTTCGTAGCCTCAGCCGTTTCCGGGCGTTCCTTTCGGTTGGCGCATGTACCACTCGGTAAATGCCCGGCATCTGCCTTCTTCATCGAAGTCGACCACGAAGAGATTCGAGTAGCTGTCGCTGTCGGCGTACCGGGTGATCCCGGTGACGATGGCCCGCCGTCCGTCGACCAGTATGGGTCGATACTCTGCTTGCCAGGAGCCGGGCTCGTCCGGCTCCTTGAGCCAGTCGTCGACGATTGCCTCACGCCCCCGCAGAGGCTCGTCCCACGGGTTGTAGGCGTAGGCGGCATCTTCGGCAAAGAGCGCTCTGATGCGTTCGCGGTCGTTGCCATGCCACGCCTCGATGTAGGCATCGATCCAGGCCTGTACAGTTTCGAGTTCCATTGAGTCCCTCCTGATGTTCGTGCGTGTCTTGGCATACTTGGCGGTCATGTGTGCATCTCGCCCACGATCCACGACGCCGGACCTTCGAGGCAACGACTCGGAGGTTAACCGGCTATCTCGAGATCCCGCTCGGAGATCGGAACGGCGTACACAACGATGTTGCTGTCGTAGCTGCCGGCCGACTCGCTGAAGCCTCCACCGCAGGTGACAAGCGTCAGCACCGGCGAAACCTGTTTGGCAAGAATGGTCTCCAGCGGAAGCTCGTCCTTTTGGCAGATCGTCCGGGCTTCGATCCGGAAGAGACGCACAGAATCGTCGCTGAACATGATTTCTGCGGCCCGCTGTCGGACTGTTTACGGATCATCTACGGAGGAGCGGTCGGAGCCGGATGACAGTTAATGTTGAGACCAGTCAAGAAAGCCGATTCCTCTACGAAAAAGGCCCGGTTCACCATTCGCGCACAGGAATTGTCGGAACTCAGCGACGCCTCGCTGGCAGCCGCCGTGGGTCCTTCCTCGCAGGAAGCCCTCGCCGAGGTTTACCGCCGTCACTCTGGGGCAGTCCACGGACTTGCCCGACGAATTCTCCGCGACGAAGCCCTGGCAGAGGAGATCACCCAGGAGGTCTTCCTGCGGCTGTGGAACAACCCGGAGAAGTACGACGCCGAGCGCGGTTCGCTTCGCTCGTTTCTGTTGGCCCACACCCACGGCCGGAGTGTTGATCTCATCCGTTCCGAGTCGGCACGCCGTACAAGAGAAGAAAAAGACGCCCAGCTCGTCCCCCGAGCAGAGCAAAACATCGAAGAACAGGTTTGGGATATGGCCCTCGCAACTCAGGTGCAAGAGGCTCTCACTGGTCTCGCCGAAGGAGAACGGCGCGCCATAGAACTCGCCTACTTTGGTGGCCACACCTATCGGGAAGTTGCCGAGATGCTCGGCCAACCCGAGGGGACCGTCAAGAGCAGAATCCGGTCCGGGTTGAGGCGACTCCGCCTGTCGCTCACCGCCGCCGGCGTTAGTGACACGTGATGCACGATCAGCTCAACATCGAAGAATTGCTCGGCGCCTACGCCCTTGATGCAGTGGACGACGGGGAAGAATCCCTCGTCGAGCAGCATTTGGCGGAGTGTTCGCTCTGTCGAATCGAGGCGGAGGAGCATCGCCGGGTGGCGGCCATGCTGGTCGGGGAGTCCGTCCAGCCACCGGTGCGGGTATGGAACCAGATTCTCGAAGAGATTTCGGGTGCGGCTCCCGATACCGATATTGCGCCCGTGGTCCCAATCGACTCAAAGCGCCGGAACATCAGCATGAGATCACTTGGCTGGGTGGCGGCTGCCGTAGTCTTGGCGCTCAGCGCCGCCGTGCTCACGCAAGCGAGTCGGATCGGCGACCTCAACTCACGATTGACCACCCAGGACAAACAGTTTGCCACCCTGGCAGCGACGAGGCAGCAAGAACCTCTCCAGCAAGCCGTGGCGGCCGCTCTCACGAATCCTGGTTCACAGGTGGCGAACCTCACCGCTGAGGGTGCCTCCGGGGCGATGCTGATCGTGGTGCTGCCCGACGGAACCGGCTATGTGTTTCAGAGCACTCTGGAACCGCTTCCTGAGGACGCCACCTACCAGTTGTGGGCCGTCGTCGACGACAAGGTGATCTCAGCCGGTGTGCTTGGGAATAGACCTGAGGTCGTGCCGTTCCATATCGACCCGCAGGGGCTTCAAGGGCTTGTGATCACCAGGGAGGTGGCTGGCGGAGTGCCGCAATCCGCGGCGGACCCCGTAGTGGCATGGTTCAAGGCCTGAGTTGACTGCACCGGTCTCTTAACGTTCCGGCGTCAATTCCCTTCGATATCCGCGACAAACCCGACGCAAGAACGGATGGGTAGCGTTGGCGCCATGGACGTCATGTCCTGGCTGCTCGACGGTGACCCCGCCATCCGCTGGCAGGTCATGCGCGACCTGACCGGCGGTTCGACGGAGGAGATAGCGGCCGAGCGCTCCCGTATCGCCGAAGCCGGGTGGGGCTCCCGGCTGCTGAGCATGCAAGACCCCGACGGAAAGTGGGGAGGCGGGATCTACTCGCCAAAGTGGATCTCGACGACCTATACGCTCCTTTTGCTACGACATCTGGGCATCGAACCGTCCAACGCAGCCGCGCAACGGGGGATTGCCGCTCTTTTCCAGAGGGCAGAGTGGTTCGACGGCGGGGTCAGTTATTTCGTTTCTTTGCGGGAGGGCGAGACGTGCGTGACCGGAATGACGCTGGGGCTGGCGTCGTACTTCGGTGGATTTGGCAACCACGTCGAGTCGATGGCCCACTGGTTGCTCGATCAACAACTCGAAGACGGCGGATGGAACTGTGAGACCCGGCACGGATCGGTTCGAGCCTCTTTCAACACCACGATCCTGGTGCTCGAAGGGCTCCTCGCCTTCGAACGGACCCGACCGGCCGGCCTCGTCCAGAGCGTCCGGGATGCCCGCCGCCGGGGCGAGGACTACTTGCTCGACCGCCACCTCATGCGTTCCTTGACGACGGGCGAGATCATCCGATCGAGCTGGACCAGGTTCTCCTTTCCGCCCCGCTGGCACTACGACGTGCTGCGCGGCCTCGATTATCTGCAAAGCGCCGGTGTTCGGCCGGAGGATCGGGCCGGCGAGGCGATCGATCTACTGATGTCAAAGCAGACCAAAGAGGGAAGATGGAAGCTGCAGAACCACCACTCCGGACGCGAGCACTTCAAAATGGAACAAACGGGCCAGCCGAGCCGGTGGAACACCATGCGAGCTCTGCGAGTCCTCCGCTGGTACGGAATCGAGTGACCAACAACAACCCGTTCTTGCGTCACTTTGCTGCGCATGGCGCAACTTTCTGACGCAAAAAGGGGCTTTGGTCAGCCTTTCTTGGCTTCTTTCATCAGGCGCTTCTTCTCCCGGAGCCGAAATACGTCGTCCCAGACGGCGACGTCGGCAATAGACGGCCAATCAGCAGCCTGCTCTTCCCAGCCTTCCGGGCGCACCCCCATACGCTTGCCCAGGATCCCGAGAAAGATCCGCGACTTCTCGTTCCCGTAGCCGGGGAGTTCTTGAAGCCGTTTCAGCACCTGGGCGGCGTTGGCGCCATCCGCCCAGATGCGGGTGACCTCACCGTCGTATCGCTCCACAACGAACGCGCACAAGGCCTGCGCCCGCTTCGCCATGGAGCCTGGGAATCGATGAATAGCCGGTGGCCCTTTGAACACTTCGACCAATTCGTCGGGATCGATCCCGGTGATGTCGACCGCGTCGAGATCCCGGCCCAAGCGTTCTCGCAAGAGGTAGGGGCCCAGAAAAGCGCGCTCCATCGGGTACTGCTGGTCCAGCATCATCCCCAGCAGCAGGGCCAGGGGATCCTCGGCCAGCAACCTGTTGGCGTCTTCCTGTTCTGTCCAGGGGAGTGATGTGGGTATTGACATGGTGCCGCCTCCGTCGATGAGCCGTAAACGCCAACGGTAGCGATCCCGGCCGGAAAGCTGGCCTGCCGCTTGCTCCGGCCGACCGGCACGATAGCCTGAAATCGTGAAGATGTTGATCAGCAACGACGACGGATACCGGGCACGCGGCATCGTGGCCCTCGCCGCGGAACTGTCGAAGATGGGCGACGTAACGATCGTCGCTCCGGAGCGCAACCGTAGCGGAGCGAGCAACTCGTTGACGCTCGACAATCCGATCCGCGCCACCCGGATAGAGGGTGGCTACTTCGTCGACGGAACCCCCACCGATTGCGTGCACCTCGCCCTCACCGGGCTCCTGGTTGAAGAACCTGATGTTGTCATAGCCGGAGTCAACGCCGGCGCCAACCTCGGCGATGACGTCATCTACTCCGGGACGGTGGCAGCCGCCATGGAAGGACGGTTCCTTGGGCTTCCGGCCCTCGCCGTCTCACTGGTCCTCGACGGTGGTCGCAACTTCTCAACGGCGGCCCGTGTAGCCCGGGTACTGCTGACCGACATCGCCAACAGCCCCATCCCGGCCGACACCATCCTGAACGTCAACGTTCCGGACATTCCCTTCGAGGCTCTCGAGGGGATCGAGGTTACGAGGCTCGGTCACCGCCACAAAGCGGAAGGAGTCGTCAAAACCAGGGACCCACGCGGTCGTACCATATTCTGGGTGGGGCCCGCCGGACCGGAACAGGATGCCGGGTCCGGTACCGACTTCTTCGCCGTGGCCCAGCGGAGGGTGTCCGTCACTCCAATGCAGGTCGACCTGACGCGCCATGCGGCACTGGACACCACCGCCGACTGGGTGGCCGGGCTGCAGCTGCGCTGAAACCGGGATCCCGCACCGTAAAAAAAAACGCTTGGTTTATGCGACTTGTGTGCAAAACTGCCCGCACCAGAGAAAGGAGGTGGTCCGCATTGTCTGAAAGTTCTTGTAGGACTCTGGAGGTGGCCGGGCGCTAAGGCGGCCATTGCGTCGCCTTCCCGCAAGGGACCAGGTGGCGACTCAAAACCGGACCACCGAGACCTGGAGACCCGCGAGTTGGTCCTCTCGCGGCATCGGCAACGATGAAGTGTCTCCGGGTCTTCTCGCGCCCTCATGGTCTATCGGGCTCAACCCGACCCTCACGGCCGGAGTTCGAACGACCGAAAGTTACGGACCACCGCAACACCCGGTGGCAGAGCGGGTTTTGGGATGTTGACGTCGTATGCATCGTGAAGATCGACCAATGCGGGCCACGGCACGGTATGACTGCCGTATAGGCTCGGATGGGTGGACGGCGAAACGGCGAGCTTTCGCGAAGTGCAGAGATTCCGGCAGTTGTGGTTATGGGTGCTGCTGGCGGCGACTGCTCTGGGCACGATCGGTCTGTTCGGATATGGCATCTACACACAGCTGATCGCGGGCAAGCCGTGGGGAGACAAGCCCATGTCCGACGCCGGGCTTCTGGCGACCGGCATCGGCGCCAACATCATCGTGGTGGGCATAGGGAGTCTCCTCCTTTCGGCTCGTTTGATCACCGAGGTCCGCTCCGACGGTCTGCACGTACGTTTCTTCCCGATGAGATGGAAGACCATCACCTTCGAGACCATTGCCTCCTATCAGACAAGGACCTATCAACCGATCCGCGACTGCGGCGGGTGGGGAATCCGGTGGGGTCGGGAAGGCAAGGCATACATCGTCGGCGGCCATGAAGGCCCGCAATTGCTCCTCAACGACGGTCAAAAACTCTTGATTGGATCGCAGAGGTCTCGGGAACTCGAAGCCGCGGTCCGGGCGTGGAAGCGTTGACCCGGCGCCCAATTCGCTGCGATCCTCTTCACAGCTCCCGGACCGTCGACCACCGGACCGAAAGCAATAGGGCGAGTGCGGTCAAGGCCACCGTTACCCCTGCGGCGGGTAGATAGTCATCAATGCCGGCGCCGCCGGGAATGTCTGCCAACGCCCCGACCAGATAGCTGGGAAGCCACTCTCCGATCGCCTCAACGATGCCGATGATGGGCATCATCAACAGCACGACGATGGTGATGAGGACGGCGCCGAGGATGTTGTTGGCGCGGCTTCCGGCCGCCGCCACGACGGCTACCACCAGCGCCAAGTAGAGCAATCCGTAGCCGATGCCGGCGAGCGTGCCGCCCACCGGAAGGGTACCGATCAGCACCACGGTCTCGTACCAAGCGGCCAGAGCACCGAGAACGAACGAGATCCCGACGGCCAGGAAGGTGACGGTGAGCCGGGGGACGAGGATGTCCCATATCCGATGGACTCTGGTCCGCAGAAACACCCCCATCTCGGGTTTGGCATCGAAGGCCAGCGACCCGGCGGCCACCACCACCGAGACCAGCAGCCCTATCTGCGATACGTTCGACACGTACTGGATCATCCCGTCGGCAGCCACAGGAGGCGGAAAGGTAACTTCGACGCCACCACCAAACCGTTCGACGATCTCGCCCAAATAGCGAGCAGAGAGGGGCCCGACGAGGCCAAAAAACACGTAGACGCCGACGAGCGCGAGCCAGCGTTTGGTTCGGACCAGCCGGAGCCATTCCAGTCGCCAGAGGTTCACGACGTCAGCTCCAGGAAGACCCGTTCGAGCGTGGCCGCCTCGGGGCCGAAGGACACGATCCTGGCATCGGTACCAGCGAGAGCATTGGCGATATGCTGCTCGGCAGCTTCGACCGACTCAACGAAGATCCTCACTTCTTCTTGGCTCACTACTTCGATCGAATGCACCCAGGGGGCATCCCGGAGAGTCGCGATGGTCCCTTCAACAGGGGGTCGCACACGGAGGCGGTAGGCGGGAACCGCGCTACCTACCAGCAGTTGGCTGATGGGTCCCTGGAAGAGCAGCTCACCGGCCCGCAGGATGCCGACGGTGTCGCACACTTCCTGGACGTCACTGAGGATGTGGCTGCTGAAGATCACGGTCGCCTCGCCGCGCAATCGGGCGACCAGGTCGAGGACCTCTCTCCGCCCGGCCGGATCGAGCGCCGACGACGGCTCGTCGAGCATGAGAAGAGTTGGGCGCCCGACCACGGTAGAGGCCACGCCCAGCCGCTGGAGCATGCCGCGCGAATAACCACCAACGGTCCGGCCGGCAGCATCGGCGAGACCTGCTTGTTCGAGAACATCATCGACCCGGCCGGCGGGCACGGATGAGTTGGTCAAAGAACGGGCCAGGTCGACCACTTCCCTACCCGTCAGCCAGGGATCGAACTGTGGTGTATCCGGCAGGACGGCTATCCGGGCCCACTCCGCCCCGATCTCGACCGTTCCGGCCGTCGGCTTGCGCAAGCCGGCCAGGATCCCGAGCAAGGTGGTCTTGCCCGCCCCGTTCGGGCCGACGAGGCCGTACACCGACCCCGTTGGGACCCGCAATCCAACCTCATGGAGGGCGACGGTTGACCCGTATTCCTTCATCAGCCCATGGGTACTGACGATCATTTGATTCTCGGTATCCGGCCCACCGTGAGATAAACGATTCCGCCCAGCGGGACCGATATCACACAGATGATTGCCCATGCCCACTTAGGTAGGTATTGCACGTCAGATCGGGAGAGATCAATGAGGCAGTAGATCACAAACGCGGCGAGCAGCACGAGCACCGGCGCCAGTGCCGCCCAGGGGACATTCTGCAATGAACCGCTCCCGATGTGGTTCACTCACGCTAGCCGCTGGGTCCGCCGACTCTTGTGTCAACTCATCGTGAGTAGCCGTCGTCAGGCGGGTGGCACCAGCGTTCCCGCAAAGACCTGCCAGGCCAGCGCCGACTTGGCCAGCAGGCTGAGCAAGATGTAGGTCCGCTCGCCGGTGAGATAATTCCTCCATCGCCGAACCTGCTTGTACTGGGCCCACTGGGTCAGAGCGAAACTGTTGAAGAACACAAACAGGGAGACGAAGATGCCGTACACGAAGGCGGGTGGCTCTGCCGCGCTTCCCGGCGAGACAAGATAGACGCCGATGGCGATCCACGGGACGATACCAAGCGCGCTGCCCATCCAGAACGGCCACAGTGAACCGCCCGGTTCCTCATATCGCTCCTGGACCGAACCGAAGAAGATCATCCCGGCGTTCACTCCAAAGAGGGCAATCAGAGCGGCGATGTTGGTAATCCCCGGCAGCATGGCGATCAAGACGATCATCACCGACGACGAGAGCGAATACTCAATCCATCGAAAATGGTTCTGACCCCGCGTCAGCTGGTCCCGATACCGGCCGGCCCCCACGCTGGCTATGAGGAAGTGAAAGAAGGCGGACAGGAATAGAAAGGCTGCGACGCCCCAGGCGATCGAGAGGTCGAAGAGCGTCGAGGCCGCCCCCACCGGGGTCCCGGGAGGGCCCTCGGGGAAGGCCGCCGTAACGGGCAGGGTGAAATCGGTGGCCAGGGCAAGCACAGCAGCACCCTGGACTGCATGGAGGGCGCCCATCACCCAGTTATACGTCCGGAGCCGCGCGAAAGCGGCGTCGGTCACTTCTACAGTCGATGCCATCCTTGATCTCTCCCGGTTGTTCGAATCTCTACGGAGTAGCCCGGCCGGACGGATGAACCCGATCGGGGACAAGGCGTTCGCACGGCCCAACGATCCTAATCAGCGTCGCCCAGCAGTACAGTGAGGCAACCAGGGGAGCACTACATGCCAGAAGTTGCCACGATCGACTTCCATGTCACCTGCGAATGCAATCAAGCCTGCGCGTATTGCTGGGGTCCGCAGGAGATCGAGCCGGTCGATACCACAACTGCGCTGGCGATTGTGTCCAAGATCGCTGCCGGGCCTGCTCGCCGCATTGTGTTCACGGGCGGGGACCCGCTGAAACGCCCCGACTGCGGCCTCTTGATACGCGCCGCTAAGGGCGAGGGACTCGAGGTGGCAGTTTCTACGACCGGCGACGAGCTCACCGATTCCTTCCTGGCGACGCACGGATCATTCATCGACCTCATCTCTCTCCCCCTCGACGGTGCCTCCGAAGGGGTCTCCAGCCGCACAAAGAAGAAGGGGCATCTTGGCGCGGTAATCAAGGCTCTGGACCTCCTGGCCGGCTACCCCGACATTGACGTCAAGGTGGCGACCCCCGTCACACGCCACAATCTGACGGATGTATCGAACATCGCCTCTTTACTCGATGAGTTGACGGGGACCATTCCCAACCGGCTTTTCTACAACGTTTTCCAGGCGTATCCCCGATCGATGGCGTCCGGCGTCGATTGGGAAGAGTTGGTCGTGACAGACGCCGAGTTCCAGGCCTTGCAGGATGAAGTAACGGCGGAAGAACATCCCTATCCCATCAACTGGTTGAGCCACGAAACCCTGGACAAGCTGTACGTGATGGTCTTCCCGGACGGAAGCCTCACCATCCCCTCAGGGTCGGAGTTTGGCTCGTACGGGGACTTCCTGGCCATACGCGACATCGATGAGTTCCTACGAACCACAGACTTCGACGCACCAAAACACCGGCGTCACGCCGAAGGCTGGCAGCGCGGTCCATGAGACGCATCGTCGACTGGGTATTCACCGTTCCCTTCTTGATCGCCTTTGGTCTGACGTTGGCGATCTTCGAACCCATCGCCCGGGTCGCCCGCCTCTTCGGTCTCCGACCGATGGAGATCGCCATGGGGCTCATGCAGCGGGTGCTCCTGCTGGTGTTCCGGATCTGTGGTACCCGACTGGCGGTCGAACGATCCGCCGCCATAGAGCGTCGAACGGGATACCTGATCATTTCAAACCACCAGAGCTTGTTCGACGTCCCCATATTCGGAGGCTTGCTGTTCAGCAACTTCCCAAAATACGTGTCAAAAATGGAACTGGGCAAGTGGCTCCCGAGTATCTCCTTTAACCTCAAACGTGGCGGCAACGCCCTGATCGACCGCAACGACCCCCAACAAGCCAAACGAGCCATCCACGAATTGGGCGAAGCGGCCCAGCGACGCAATGTCGCCGTCGTCATCTACCCGGAAGGAACCCGATCACGCGACGGCAGACTCAAACGTTTCAAATACGGCGGCGCATTGGAACTCATGGAAGCCGCCCCTGATCTGGAATTGGTGCCCGCCACCATCGACGGATCGTGGGAGCTGCTCCGCTACAAGGCCTACCCGATCCCATTTGGCACGAGGGTCCGGGTCCGCTTTGGCGATCCGATTCCACGCAGCACAGATGAGGATCGGAGGCAGGTGCTCGAGACGATACGCGATGAGATCGAAGCCACGCTCAAGAGGTGGCGGGATGGGCCGTAGAGTCGATCAGAAGAGCTTTGCTTCGGCCACTACCATGCCGTCCTCGTCTGCGTAGAGCCAATCCCCCGGGCGAAACACCACCCCGGCGAAAGTCACTGAGATGTCGCGTTGCCCGCTGCCCGACTTGGTGCTGCGCCGCGGGTACGTCCCAACTGCCTTGACACCAATGTCGATCGACCCGAGTTCGCCTGCATCGCGAACACTGCCGTTGATAACCATCCCCGACCAGTTGTGTTGGTAAGCGAGGAAGGCCAACCGATCGCCGACCAAAGCGCAATCCAGCGCGCCGCTCCCATCCACCACCAACACCCTGCCCTGCCCGGTTTCCTCGATGGCGTCGGCAACCAGGGTGTTATCGCCGGGTGCGAGCACGGTTGTTATCGGCCCGGAAAAGGCCTTCCGAAATCCGAAATCGCGAAAGATCGGTTCGGCTACCCGAACGGCTTCCCCGTACTCGTCACACAGATCCGCAGTAGTGAACAGCATGCCCGACATTGTCGCAGGTAGCCAAGCAGATCTCGGCTTGTTCCCATCAACGTCCAGGGGCGTAAGCTGCCCCGGTGAGTGATCACCCCAACGGGGTTCTGTCCCGACCGCTGTTGCCAGCTTCGATTGCAATCTTCACGACTACCGCGCTCGTAGCGTTCGAAGCACTGGCGGTCACGGCGGCAATACCGGAACTGACCGCCGACCTCGGTGGAGTGGCCCTGCTTCCCTGGGTGATCACCGGGTACATACTGACGTCGAGCGTGTCGACCGTTGTCGCCGGGCCGCTGGTGGACGGGATCGGGGCCCGCATCATCTTCCGCTGGGCAGTTGGCATCTTCGTGGCCGCCAGCGTTGGTGCGGCCGTCGCGCCCTCGATGCCGCTGCTGGTGGCTGCCCGGGTCGTACAGGGCGCAGGCGCAGGTCTGATCTCTGCCGTTGCTCTGGCAGCAGTCGGACTTGTCTACCCGACCCGCCTCGTGAGTCGGGCGTTTGCGGCCAACGCCACCGTGTGGGGAGCGATGGGTGTAGCCGGACCTGGAATCGCCGCCGCGTTGTTAACGACCCTCAACTGGCGCTGGATCTTCCTGGTGATTGTCCCGCTGGGTTTGGTCGCCCTGGCGGCCGGCTGGAGAGTCCTGCCCGGGCCGGCAGGTGAACGCCAGGTCAGGCTCGATTGGCGAGGGGTGCTGCTGTTGGCCTTGTTCTCTACGGCAACAGTGATCGGCGTCGATAGGCTCGATGCCTGGTCGGGACTAGCGGCGCTGGCATTGCTCGTGTTGGGATACCTCTACCGACGACACGATCGGCGGAGCAAGGCTCCCGTCCTGCGCCTCGAGCATCTCACCCGCCAGCCCTATCTTGGTCTAGCGCTCGGGATCGGATTGCTCCTGGCCGGAGCCATTGCCGCGGAGACCTACGTTCCCCTCTATGTGCGCGGGGCTCGGGGGGCGGGCCCCGCCCTCACCGCCTGGTCGGTGCTGTTCTTCACTGTCGGCTGGACGCTGGGGGCCAATGTCGCCGGCCGCGTAGTAGATCGTGTGCCCGAGACCTCACTGACCATCTCGGGCTTCTTTCTGACAATCCCAGCGCTCGTTGGACTCTGGGTGGCTGCCTCCGCCGACGCTCCCCTGTGGATCGTTTTCACGCTGCTGACAGCTGCCGGGGCCGGCGTGGGTGCAGCTACCAACTCCGGGCTCACTTTGCTGCGAGCGGCGACCCCGGACCAACAACTCGGCCGGGCGACCGCCGCTCATCAGTTCGCCCGCAGCCAGGGCTTCGCCATCGGCCCGGCCCTGGGTGGCGCCCTCATTCTCCTGGTAGTAGCACGCCGGGTGGGCGATGTCGAAGAGGTCCAGAGCCTCCTCACCGGTGTGGCAAATGAGGTCGCCGGTCAAGCTGCCGCCGCCATCAGAGACGGGTTCGCTTTGGCAGCACTGGTGGGTGCAGTCATTGCCGCGCTGGGCATCGGACCGATCGTGGGCCTTCGCAAGTCACTTGGGGCCAGACGCGACACAGCGGGTTGAGCATCGCCCAACCGGAGCCGACCGGCAGCGTCTGCCAAACGTTTCTCTACACTTCCCGGCAGACTCACCCGCGGGACTATCGATGGCTACCAGCCCACAAGATCGCCTCACTGATCAGCTGATCGAGGAGATTGCCGATCGGATGGCCAAGGGCAAAAGGGTTCGCAGAACCCTTCCCCCAGGCGGGCGTATTCACATCGACCGGCAACTCCCCTTCCTCTTCGTTTACCGACCCCCCCGAACGGGGATCGATCCCGGCCTCGCCGGGCTCATTACCAGCGAAGCCTCGTACCTCATCGCACCGGCGCGGGTCCGCGCCCAGGCATGGACGGTCCGCTTGGTCGATCGCATCGCCGAAGCCCTCTCGGCGACATTTGGTGGCTTCCTGATCATTGAGGTCTGGGGAGCCGTCGAACATACCGGGGAGCTCTCCGCCCCTCCGATCGCATCGTTTCGTGTGATCGTCGACAAGAACTGGTCGGACTCAGTTACGGTCGAGCGACTGTCAGCTGCGCTGGCCGGAATCCGCGTCCTCAAGCGAAATGCGAAGGTCTCGTTGGAACCCGGTGGCCGGCTCTCCCCAGCGGGATTTCCGGTGTTGCTCGCCGCGCAACGGTCCCGGGATATCTCGACTCGCTACATCGGCATTGAGGTCGCCCCCATCCACCGGGATGCCGGCACAGGCGAGGAGTTCCCCATGCTGCAGAGTTCCCTCGCCCGCCAGATGGACACCGTTTTCCGACGCACGGCTTTTGAGTTTGCGCGGTCCGAGACGCTGCATCGGCCGCTCCACTACCAAGCGCTCGGCCGCAGGACCTTCGTTCGCGCAGTCGTGGACGTGGATCGTGCCCTGAGCTCCGTCGCCGAGTCGTTCGATCTGCTCATGACGGTGACGCCCAGCAACGCGGAGGAAGCCTTTCGCGCCTTTCAGAGGTCCCGCTACGGGAAACCGCCGCAGTTTCGGTACCGCCCGCGCACCATCGATCCTGCCCTCCTCAAGCGCGCCGTCTACAACGCCAAGGTGGAACGAATCGAAGACCCAACTCTTGAATATATCTTTCGGGAGAAACAGCGGGAACTCGATCTCAAACTCGCGCTGATCGCAGAGCGCGAGCGGCCCCGATTTCTGCCGACCGCCGTCGCCCTGTTCGGGAACGTGGACGCGCAGCTGGTCGAACTGGCCGCCTCGCTCACCCGGCTGTTCTCCGAGAAGCCCGGGGGCAATCGCGGCGGCAAGGTTGACGCCGCGACTTTTGCTGCGAGAGCACAGTCAGAATTCGAAGGGTATCGGATGGTCAACCCGGCGATGACGGGCAAAGTGATGGTCCGGGACGACATCGTATCGCTGATGGTATCCGCCGGCGATCTCATGATCGGATCCGGAATGAGCTTCCCGCTCCAGCGCGTCGAGCCCCTTATCCAGCACGAAGTGGGAACCCACGTCATCACGTACTGGAACGGTCGGGCCCAGCCTTTCCGTCTGCTCGCCAGCGGTCTCGCCAATCATGATGAACTGCAGGAGGGTTTGGCAGTATTCACTGAATACCTAGTCGGTGGCCTCACCCCGGCGAGGCTCAAGACGCTGGCGGGTCGGGTGCTTGCCGCCCGAACCGTCATCGACGGTGCGCGGTTCATAGACACCTTCCGGCTGCTGCGGGACGACCACGGTTTCTCGGCGCGCACGGCATACCTGATCGCGATGCGGGTCCATCGCGGCGGAGGCTTCATCAAGGATGCGGTGTACCTGCGCGGCCTCTTGAAGGTAATGGATTATCTTAAGACCGGCGGCCGGCTCGAAACCCTGTTCGTCGGAAAGATGGCCGCCGAACACGCTCCGGTCGTCGAGGAGTTGCTGAGGAGACAGGTGCTGGTCCCTCCCCCGTTGCGGCCCTCATATCTGGATATGCCTGACACCCACTACCGAATCGAGCGAATACGTCAGGGTCTCGATCTGAAGAAACTGACGGATCCCTGAACGATCAGCGCCTCCCGGCGACCTCTTCGAGCAACCCGGGAATACTCGCCCGCAGTACCTCCAGCATGCTCACGACGGCCGCTTCGTCCTCCAGACCAGTCCATTCGTCCATGTAGATCTTCTTGACCTCGATGGCAAGGGCGCATCCCGAGGTCGGGTAGTTCTCGTGAACCCAGCGGCTCAGATATCCGCCCTGAAAACGCACGTTCTCTCGCACATCGAGATGCCCACCATCGAACGGGATTCCAATCAGATCCTGCACAAACCGATCGACCAGCCCGCCCCAGCGCCCTCGATCCATTGAGCCCGTCCCGACGTTGATCTCGGGGTTCTTTTCAGGGTCATCGACCGGGGCGTCGGGGCCCTTGCGACGGTGGTTGTATGAGTGGAGGTCCAGCACCACGAAACGCCCGAAGGCCGCTTCCACCTCGTCGCACAGAGTCCGCATCTCCTCGTAGAAGCCGTCGTACAGATCCTGGGACCGATTCACGACAGCCTCGGGGGGCGCCTCTCTCCACACCTTCATATCGAAGGCGTCTTTCGGAGTAACGTAAACGGACTTCTCGCGTGGCCGATTGAGATCGACTTCGAACCGTGACCTATGGACCACGATCCTATTACCGGCAATATCGGTCCACCGGTCGGTCAGGGGGTCCTCCTCTCGAAGACGGTCGGCATCCGTCACCTCGAAGAGGGCGGCGACCTCTGAGCGCACCTCGTGCCCGGCATGTATAGCCGTGGCAATGATGGGCCCTTCCCCTCGCTCGGTCGTCCAGGCTTCGCCTGTTTGCATATTCGCCTCCATCACAGCGTTGCCATCTCGTGATTGACGAAGCTGCGCCGGTAGTACCGGGCGTACTCGGTCTTCTGTTCGAGGGCATGCACGACTGCCTCGGTGAAATTGACTCCCTCCTGCTTCTGGGCGCTGCCCAGACCGCCGGGGCTGAACACATTGATCTCCATCAGCTTGTCCCCGACGATGTCCAATCCGACCAAGAACATCCCGTCCTGAACCAGTTTGGGTCGAACAATCTCGGCAAGTCGCAGGGCGTCATCGTCGATAGTTGCCTTGCCGATCACCCCACCGGCATGCACGTTGGATCGCATATCGCCACCCCGGCGAATCCGGCGAAAGGCCGCATACCTGCCCTTGTGGCGAAGCGGCTGGGCGTTCATCAGAAACAACCGGGTGTCGCCCTCCTCGGCGCGCGGCAAATACTCCTGAGCAATGACGTAACCGTCACGGCTCACCGCTTCGATCATTTGGTTGATATTCGCCATGTCGTCGGGACGGACTAGGAAAACCCCTTCGCCTCCTGAACCCTGCAAGGGCTTGAGCACGATGTGCCCATCCAGGTCCCTCGCAAATGCCTTGATCTCGTCACGGTTGCGAGTGATGAGCGTCTTCGGCCTGACCTCTTCTGGGAAGCTTTGGAAATACATCTTGTTGGCAGCCTTGGCCAGCCCCACCGGATCGTTCAGTACGATCACCCCGCGCCGCATTGCCATTCGACCGAAGTCGACCGCGGCGGTCTTGGCCCACTCCCTTCTCCCTTTCTCGGTTGAGGGATCGTTGCGTAGCATCAAGACGTCGAGATCGTCGATGGTGATGCGTTCTGTGCGAACCTTCTTCGATTGCAGGTCGCGCAGGTAGGCCTGGGGAGTCGTGTAGCGGCTCTTGGGCGGTCGAACGGCTCGCGCCCTTATGCTCTCATCGGGGTCATAGGCGAGGTCGCCCACCCCCATCGTCCAGGCTTCGTGGCCCTTGTTGACCAACGCCTGACCGAGCCGGGTGGTGGTATACACCGGTTCTTCGGTCTCGATGTTGTTGACGGCAAAACCTACCTTCACACCTTCTCCTTTGTCCGTGCGGCTGTTACCGACCCCCGGCCAGCGCAAAGCGCCGGCACCCGTAGGCACCGGCCCCGCTGGACAGCGCCGCCCTTGACACGATCAACAACGCCTCTATCCGACATCCTCGTCTCCTCTGGGATCTGAAGATCGCTTGGTCGGTAGATTCGACCCAGCTCTTGCCTATCCGTTACGGATTATCTACCGGATTCCACGAGGACCGGTTCGTGTTCGTCGCTCGGCTCTTCGGACCACAGGCGTGGCAGCTGCTTTCATGGATGCCGGCAGTTCGTGAAGCGTCCCGGCGGCTTCGATCCCCCTTCTTTCATGGATCAGGTCCGCTCGCCGCAGCGCCGGGCGGCGGTGCGGAACCGACCAAGCTGGCCGCCGGGCCGGGGGTCGACCATGGCTCGCATGTATCCAGTAGTTTGCAATTGCAAGCAAAATGACGGAAAATGCAAACTATGGCAAGCTCAAGACACCTGTTTGGTGTTCAGAGTTGGGCGGACCCGGGTCTGGCGAGCCAATCTCCCGCCCGGCCGCGACCTCATTGCCGAGCTTTGAGCATCATCCAATGAGACCAACCATGCGCATCTGATCAAAGGAAGGGAACAATGACCGTCTACGCACCCCCTCTCAAAGATCTGCGTTTCGTGCTGCAGAACCTGATTGGACTCGACCGCCTCGCCGCCCTGCCAGGCTACGAGCATGTAGAGGCTGGTTTCGTTGATGCCATCCTCGATGAGGCCGGCAAATTCCTGGCCGATGTGTGGTTTCCGCTTAATCGCGTTGGCGATCTCGAGGGATCTCATCTTCGCGATGGAGTGGTGGTGACGCCGGAGGGTTTCAAGGATGCCTTTCAGAGAATGGCCCAGGCGGGTTGGCTGGGGATCCCCTTCCCCGAGGAGTACGGAGGCGGCAACATGCCCGCCACCATCGTCACCGCCGTGGGAGAGATGTTGAACGGAACCAACCCCAGCCTGGCCATGGCGCCCGGGCTGACCCAAGGAGCCGTAGACGCCCTCTTGGAACATGGATCCGAGGAGCTGAAGGAGACGTTTGTTCGGCGACTGGTCACCGGTGAGTGGACGGGCACAATGTGCTTGACGGAGCCGCAAGCCGGCTCAGACGTTGGAGCTCTGACCGCTAAGGCAATTCCCAACCAGAACGGCACCTGGAAGATCAAAGGAACCAAGATCTTCATCAGCTTCGGCGACCACGACCTCACCGACAACATCATCCATTTGGTGCTCGCCCGAACGCCGGACTCTCCCCCCGGCACCAAGGGGATCAGCCTGTTTGTGGTACCCAAGTACTTGGTGAACGACGACGGGTCGGTCGGCGAGTTCAACGACATCAAAACGGTGTCGCTCGAACACAAGATGGGCATCAAGGCCAGCCCCACTTGTGTTCTCTCTTTCGGCGACCAAGGGGAAGGATCGGTCGGCTATCTCGTAGGCGAAGAGCGAGAAGGCATGCGGTATATGTTCACCATGATGAACAACGCCCGGTTGGCCGTAGGACTCAGTGGTGTAGCCATCGGAGAGATCTCCTACCAGAACGCCCTCGCCTATTCACAGGAGCGGGTCCAGGGCCGTCCCATCGGCGCGCCGAAGGATGAAGTCACCCCCATAATCGGACATGCCAACGTCCGCCGGATGCTGATGACGATGAAGGCCCAGGTTGAGGCCATGCGGGCCCTTGTACTGGAAAACGCTTTCGCGCTGGACATGGCCAAGGCCCACCCCGACGAGCAGATTCGCAAACATTACGGCCTCTACGCCGACCTGCTCACTCCCGTCTCGAAGGCATGGGCGACCGACCTTGGAATTGAGGTCGCGTCGATGGCGATCCAGGTCTACGGCGGTTTGGGCTACATCGAAGAGAGCGGCATACCCCAGTTCTACCGCGATGCTCGCATCGGTGCGATCTACGAGGGCACCAACGGAATCCAGGCGCTGGATTTGATCGGGCGCAAACTACCTGCCGCCGGCGGCGCAGCCATCATGAGTTTCCTGGCAAACATGAAGGCCATTGACGCAGACCTGGCCGCCGCCGGTGAAAGGTTCGGCTCGATCCGCACGCTACTCGCTGCTGGTGTCGACGCCCTCGAGCAAGCGACCGGATGGTTGGCGATGAACGGAATGCAGGACCCGAACCAGGCGGCGGCTGGAGCGACACCCTATCTGGCCATGCTCGGCACCGTGGCGGGCGGTTACTTCCTCGCCAAGTCGGCCCTGGCCGCCTCGAGGATGCTCGAGGAAGGGTCGTCGGACAAGGAGTTCCTGGAGGCCAAGATCGCCACGGCCCGCTTTTACAACGAACAGCTGCTGCCACTCGGGACCGCCCTCCTGGGCCCGGTCACCGCCGGCAAGGAAACTCTGTTCGCCATCGACCCGGACCAAATGGGGCACTGAGCCACCCTCTCCCCGCAGGCGGAGCCGGCTGGCGGGGTGCCCATCCGAAAGATCAGGAGGAAGGGGTCCGTGCCCAACAAGACCACCCCGCGCAGCCGAAAGGCGCAACTGGCAACTGGTCTCAGGCTTCGTTGCTGAGTAGCATCCCCGCCAGCGTCGCGACCGGACCATCCTCAGGTTCCTCGGTATCCGGGAAGAACTTCGACCAAGCCGCCACCTCCGCCACCACTGTCTCCGGGAGTCCGGTGTCGATCAATAGTCGGGCGACCCGAATGAGCTCATCATGCACCATACGCACATACTCGTCGGTGGTCCGCCGGTCTTCCGACACCCCCTTGAAGTCCCAGTACTCGCGCATGTTCTGGGGGGCCTTCAGAGTCACACTCAAGGTGCGGTCCTCGTCTTCTTCGAGCCGGCCACGGATCGTGGCCTCGAAGAACATCGGCGAGAGATCTTCGTGTCCCATGTTCCACAACCGTTCATAGGGTTTGTGCGCAAACAATTCGAGCCGGTTGTCTTCGGAGATAGCAATGGCGAAGATGCAGCCCGGATACTCAGATTGTGATTGCCGGTAGTCGGAATAGATCAGTTGACCGCAGGTTTCCTGCTTCGCTTCGTTGACCAGAGCTGGGCGCAACGCCCCGGCGCTGGGAAACTCGAAGGTGTCGCCCGGCCTGGGAAGGTTGTAGTCCTCACAGAGTGACCGCCGCCGAGGAGGCGGCTCGACTCCGTGCAGAACCGGCACACGGACTGTCGTCGTCGTGCCCGCTCCGGGCTCGCTGTTGATCGAAAGGGTGCCGTTGAACTGCTCCACCGTCTGGCGGACGAACACAAACCCGAGCGAATGTAGCTCCCCGTCGAGCGACTCCTTGTCGGTCAACAGTTGCTGGACTCGCTCCGCCGTCATGCCCGCGCCGTTGTCGCGTACCGAGAGGTGGACTTCCTCACCGTCGAGTACATCTTCGATGTGCAACAACCCGACTTTCTTGCCGCTCATCGCATCAACTGCATTCATGATGAGGTTGAAGTACATGCGGCGAAATCTATGCCGATTGCCACCCAGGACCGCCGGGTCGAGGCGCCCGAGTTGCAGCTCCACCTGGGCAGCACTCTGCTCGGTGACCCATCCGTGGACTACGTTGCGGACGTAATCCTCGAGATCGGCGCCGAGGTCAAACACTTCGTACACTTCTTCGTTGCGCTGTTCTGCCCAGAAATGCTCGATGCGGTAGTAGACACCGCACAGCCATCGCACCACGTTGCGGTAGTGACTTCGCGACCGCACCGAACGGCTCACATCGGGCAACAGAGCGAGAGCCGCGTCGATGTGACTCCACATGGGATGCAGAATCAACTCGCACAGGTCGTGGATCGATCGGACGTATTCACTGGCAGTGGCCAGCACCGTGGTCGGTGCCGCGAACCCCCGCACGGCATCGCCGTAACTCTGGTACGCCAGCCGCAAGCTGACCGCCCGCGTGCGGAGCTTTCGTAAATCATCGCCGGTGATCACCAGTGGGTCGGCAATCCCGTACAACTGGAGATCGGTGTCCAAGGCGACGTGGAAATGAATGACCTCGTCGATGAACCGCTCAACCCGGAGATCATGGATCAGGAATTTGATCTCCGAGACTTCTTTCTTGATTCCTTGCTCGTAGTCAGGCATTGCAGCTCTCGACGACGCGCCGGATGATAGGGCAACAACCGCCGAACCTCGTTTGGCCGGGCCGGGCGCCGGTGCCAGAGATTCCGTCTTAGTCGGAATCAAAGCCAAACGCGAACATCTTCTCCGGCTCAATCCGGGCGTACATGGCGGGTCGCCCCCAAACGTCCCAATCCTCGCCGTAGGTTTCCAGGCAGAACGTCCGGAATCCGGCGTGAAGAGGTTCTTGCAGATCAACGATCGTCGCCCCACCGTGGACGGTAACCGCCAGGTCCTCGCCGCGGGTGTGGGTGGCACTTACGAAGGGGCGGTTCCTCAGGTGACGCATCCGAACGGAATCGGGAGAGGAGCCGAACCAAAAACGGGCCCGGTAGAACAACCCGTCGACGGCCGCGGTGAGTGGACGTCCGCCGGAGGTCACCGTCGCCAGTGCCAGCACTTGCACGCCGACCATGAGATCAATGAGCTGGGCAGCACCGACCCGCCGTTCCGGTGTCACAACTTCCCGAAGGTGTGATCCCGCCTGTTCGTAGGAGCGGTTGAGCAAGAGTTGCAGGTTCTTGAGATCCTCGGCCGTCTCGTGCACGTGTCGGATTCTGGCAGGGAGCGCGCCAAACCGAACCGTACCTAGTTGCCGAACGTCGTAATCATCCGTCCTGTGATGACGTGCGGCTGCCGGGGAAAGAGACCCTCCGGCAACCGTACACTCACCGCATGACCGTTTACTCCAGCAACCTCACCGACGATCGTCCCACGTTTGTCACGCATCTCGAATGCTCCGCCACAGGCGAACACTACGCATCCGACCAAGTGCACGGCCTGTCCGACGCCGGAAAGCCTCTTCTGGTCCGCTACGACCTTGCCGCCTTGGCCGACCATCTGAAGAAGGGCACGCTGGCCGCCCGTCCGCCCGATTTCTGGCGATACCGGGAATTCCTTCCAGTACGGCACGCCGCCAGCATCGTTTCACTCGGTGAATATCTGACCCCGCTGGTCCCCCTCCATCACATCGAGGCAGAGACCGGCAGCGCCCAGCTGCTGGTCAAGGACGAAGGCCGGCTGCCCACCGGCTCGTTCAAGGCACGCGGCCTGGCCGTGGCAGTCACGATGGCAAAGGAGTTGGGGTTGACCAGTCTGGCGATGCCCACGAACGGCAATGCCGGCGCCGCCCTGGCGGCCTACGGCAGCCGAGCGGGCATCGAGACTTTCGTGTTCTGTCCGGACGACACGCCCGAGGTCAACGTGCGCGAGATCGCTCTGCAGGGAGCCCACGTGTGGCGGGTGAATGGCCTGATCAATGACTGCGGGAGGATCGTGGGTGAGGGACAAGGACCTATGGGGTGGTTCGACTTCTCGACACTCAAGGAGCCGTACCGGATCGAGGGGAAGAAGACGATGGGCCTCGAAATGGCCGAGCAGCTGGGTTGGACCACTCCGGACGTGATCTTCTACCCGACCGGGGGAGGAACAGGCCTGATCGGCATGTGGAAGGCTTTCCGGGAATTGGTCGAGATCGGGTGGTTGGACGAGCCGTTGCCGAGGATGGTCGCCGTTCAGGCCAGCGGGTGCGCCCCCATCGTACGAGCGTTCGAAGAGGGGGCCGACCACGCCGAGTACTGGGAGAACGC
>Ga0224512_10001490_pt1 | contig 22495 bp, 32 predicted proteins | sample SF_May12_sed_USG_4_FD_169103 | JGI IMG/M metagenome (GOLD analysis project Ga0224512, IMG submission 169103) | Sediment microbial communities from San Francisco Bay, California, United States - SF_May12_sed_USGS_13 | ecosystem: Environmental > Aquatic > Marine > Sediment | place: USA... | reverse complement strand
CGAATACTTTTGTCGTAAGACTTGTGCCGGGGTCGCCTAGCCTGGTAGGGCGCGCGCCTGGAAATTATTAACCATAAAGCGCGTTCTCGCAAGGGAACGGGAGTTCAAATCTCCCTCCCGGCGCTTTCATTAAAATTTGAATCAATGTTGTAAATTCTATTTTTGAATTAAATTTCTATGAAAACGTTAGTTTTTTTATGAAAGAAAAAAATAAAACTTGTGAAAAATAATCTGAAATCTTCTGAGATTTCCTCATCTGAATGGTTATCTTTGAATCAATTTTTCTATGAGATAAAAAAGATTGATTCTCCATGTGTGTCTATCTATTATCCTTATACTAAGGGTGAAGAAATGATTTCTTTGCTACAAGAAAACAAAAGAAGTGAATCTTTTGAAAAAATAGAATCAAAAATTGAAAAAAGAATAGTGGAACTTAAAGATAATTTGACATCTGCTGGTAAGTTCAGTAAAACTCTGTGTATTTTTGGTTGGATAAAGAATGGTAAAGTAAACATTAAAGAAATTGGAACTTCAAAAAAATTGCCTTACATTTACATGGTAAGCAAAAAACCATACATCAAACCATTTCGTGATATACTCAAAATCAACTATGATGTACTCTTGATTACTCTTGATCAAAAATCCGCAAGAATACAAAAATTTCATGGGAATCAAATAATACAAGAATCCAAACTTCGAATTGATTTACAGGGGAGACACAGAAAAGGGGGACAAAGCCAGGGGCGATTTTTAAGAGCGAGACAAACCCAAATTCATGTTTTCTTTAAGAAAATTGCAAATAAAGCGAGAATGATGGACTCCAATTCCGAAATTATACTTTTGGGAGGCATTGGTCTTGCAAAAACAGAATTTCATGATGAACTTGATTCAGAATTGATAAAAAAATGTCGATTTGTAGAAAATTTGTCCTTTTCAACTCCCATGAGTGATATTCATAAAAAAATAATTCATCACTTGTATCAGTATAGAAGAAAATACATCATAGAATTAATTGAAAAATATGAGACATTAGTTAAGGAAGGATTAACGGCTAAAAGAAATGATGTAATTTACAAAGCATTAGAAATTGGAGCAGTTGATACACTAATTGTTTCTGCAAACTATCATACTAATTCCAAATTCAAAAATATCATGAAAATGCTAGAGATTGCAAAAAATACTTCGTCTAAAATTGAATTTGTAACTTCCCCAAAAATAATTGAGCAATTAGAAATCAATAATTCTGTTTTGGCAATACTTCGATACAAAATAAAATAATTTTATCTCATTACATAAAACAAATTTTATGGTGATTTTACTCCTAAATTCAGTTTGAATATTATTCTGATCTTGTTTTTCTAATTGGAATGTATTATTCTTGTAATTTTTCTATAATTTCTATGAATTTCCATGGACCACATTGCATATCTAGATCTTCATCATTGAGTAATCCTGCTTTATTTAGAAGATTCACAATATGTGCTGAGAATGGTAATGCTCCTGTGGCTCCTGGCGAATTATAATTTAAAATATGAAATGACATTTCATCACTTTTTAAAATCACATCTGGTACAAATTTTCCATTTTTATCAATAACTGATGATCTTATTCCTGCGGTGCCTTTCTCAGTAATTTTGTTTGGGTCTATTTTTGGTAAGAATCTTTTCACTCTGTTCACCATTGCAGATTTTGACATTGATGATTGTATTTCATTTATTGCAAGTTCTTGAAATTGTTTATCAAAAATTGCTTTTCTTGCTCCAGAATTTAGCATTTCCAGCATCTTTGGAATGAATTCCTTGATATTTTCTGATTTGTTATATCCATATGGACTAAATACGGGAACTGCGTTTGGTCCTATTTCACAACTTCCATTTACTCTAATAATCCAATGTGGATCTAAAAATGGGTAATCTGGAAATTCGGGCACAGAATACACGCTTGTTTTTGTCAGATTGTTGTATTCTTTTGGGACTTTCCAGTATTCTCCTCTAAAATGCACATCTGTAAAGTTTTTTGCAACTCCTATCCTGTGGGCTATATCTATAGATTCTCCACCTGCTGCATTAATTAGATATTTTGTATAAATTTCATGTTCATCGTTTAATGTTATTTTCCATTTGTCATTTTCTTTTTTAATTTTAGTTACTTTTGTATCTAACAGAAAATTTGTACCGTTCTCTTTACTATCTTTCATTAATGAATTGGTAAGTGTGGAATAATTTGTTGAAGCATCTCTGTAAACGTATAGGGCTGCTTGACATTTTATTTCAGGTTCAATTTTTTCTAATTCATCACTATTCATTAATTTAATGTCGTTATCATTTAGACCATTTTGTTTTCCCCACTTGAGATATTTTTCAAGAACTTTGATACCTTTTTGATCTAAGGCCACTTCGATTACTCCATCTTTTTTAAATGGCAAGTCTTTTAATTTTGCATATTTTTCCCACATTTCATAACCTTGAAATGCTGCTTTTGCAAATAATTTTTTCTTTTCAGGATTGTATAGATATGGTGCATGGACCTTTCCCGTATTTCTCCCACTTGTGTGAAATGCAACATTATGAGCTTGCTCTATAACTGCTATTCTTTTTGATTTGTTTAGGAATGATAAAAAATATGAAATCGAAGTTCCAAGAATACCTCCTCCAATTATTATAATGTCATAATTGTGTGTCAATAGTTTTCAATCTTAATTCATTTTAGTTGATAATAAATTAAATCTGTCACAATCAAGATTAATATCTACTAAAATTTTAATCTCAATATTGTTACCTGATAAATGCTCTGTAACGGAAGAAGGAAAACAATGTGTTAATCCTCCTGAATTCATTGTATCCATTATTGCAGGTCAGGATGAATACATGGTGGGACTGACATGTCAAAAACATAAACAAATTGTGTCTGGAAAAATTGGAATTCTGCAAAATGAAGGTAAGATTCATGATGGAAAAGTTAGTTTTTCACCTGTAAAGGCAGTTGGAACTGATTGTGTTCATGGGGATGTGGATGATTTTGTCCAAATTGATATGAATAAGTCAAAAAATTGAAATAATTTTAATTATTAGGATCTATATTGCTTTTTGAAATATTATCTGATTTAGTCAAAATTGATGATGTTTTATTCATCGTAAAAAATAACTGTGCTATAAGTGAGGTTAGAAGTAATTCTCTTCATATCAGACAAAAAGAAAAGTGGATAACTATTGGTGATAATGACGGCCCAGCACATATGCATATTAATTTAGAATTAATAAAATCTGCAAAATTTGTGCAAGAACAAAAATCCGAACGCATTAATTTCAGTATTAGATTCTTTGATGAAACTGGTGACCGTATTCTTGCAGCATTTTTTACAAAGATGTATGATGAGTCTAAGAGATTAATTTCTGAAAGAAAAAAATCTTATGATCAATTAAATCAGAGATATGCTTCTAAAATTCAATTTTAAAAAAAACCTTGTCTGAAAAAGACAAGGAGAAAAAATGTTATTCTTCAGATTTTTTTTCCTTCTTCTCTTTTTCAGATTGTAGTTTAGCTAATTCTAATTCTTCATTTGTATGCTTGAATTTTTTCAATCTGACTTTAGTTTATAATTTAGATATAAAAACTGCACATTTTATGCGATCATAATCTAAGCGTGAAAATCAATATCCTACTGAATAGATTGGTTTTTTTCCATTCATGCCGAGATTCAGGTTTTTTATAGTAATTTCTGCCATTTTGACTCTTGTCTCTTTTGTAGAGCTTCCTATATGTGGTGCCAGCACAACATTTTGCAATTTTACTAATGGATGGTCTTTCTTAATTGGCTCTGTTTCAAATACATCTAATCCTGCACCTGAGATAATTTTCTTTTTTAAAGCTGCCACAAGATCTTTTTCATTAACTACTTTTCCTCTTGATGTGTTAATCAAAAATGCTGATTTTTTCATTTTTTTAAAAATTCTCATATTGAATAAATGATTTGTTTCTTTAGTATGGGGTACATGAATTGAAATAAAGTCACTTTGAGTAATTAGTTTTTCAAACGATACATATTTTACATTTAATGCATTTTCTCTGATTTTAGAAATATGTTTTCTGTTATGGTATGTTATTTTCATATCAAATGCTTCTGCTCTTTTTGCAAGTGTTTCGCCAATTCTACCTAGACCTAAAATTCCAATTATTTTACCTTGAAGATCAACTCCTACATAATCAAATGCTCCGTGGATTTCTTTCCATTTGCCATCTCGAATAATTTTGTCTCCTTCTGAAACCCTTCTTGAAATGTCAAGTAATAATGCGAATGCTAGATTAGCTGTTGCATCTGTTAACACTTCGGGAGTATACCCAACACGAATTTTCTTTTTTTTAGCATACTCTATATCGATATGATCAAAACCTACACTATAGGTACTAATCACTTTAAGATTTTTGGCAGATTCTATTGTTTCTTTGTTAATTTTGTCATATGGAAAACATATGAGTCCATATACTTCTTTAATTTTTGATCGTAATTTTATTTGAGAAATGGGAATTTTTCCAGAATATACTTCAACCTGATATCTTTTTTTTAGTTCTTTTAGGGCAAAGTCATGTAAAGTCCTTGTAAGAAACACTTTTTCCCCCATTAGTCTTGATATTCATCTCAAACCATTTATACGATTTCTTTGTAAATCCTTTAATGTCTTCTGAAGTTCAAGAAGAAGAAGAATTTGCTATTTGTATAGAATGTGGAAATTCTATTGAAAAATGTGGGTGTGTATGTCCTTATTGTGGTGAACGTGATAAATGTGAATGTGCTTTGTTTGATGCAGCCACAGGTGGTTAGGAGAAATACACCATCATACTATTAAAATTCAGAAAATGGGTAATTCTTTATGAGTTCTGTTGATTTTACTTGGCTAATTGGAGGACCACAAGGTAGTGGGGTTGAGTCTGCTGCTAACATATTCTCAAAAGTTTGCGCAGAAATGGGGTATCAAATATTTGGTAAAAGAGAATTTTATTCCAATATCAAGGGTGAGCATAGTTATTTCACAGTAAGAGTTGCGGACAAAAAAATTCATTCAAATGTCAATGATGTCACATTAATGACATCCTTTGATGCTGAGACACTTTTTCGTCACTATGAGGAGGTAATGTCTGGTGGAGGAATAATTTATGATTCTGATTTAGAGGAAACAAAAACTGATGCTGTAAACACTCTTGATGCCCCATTCAAAGAAAGACTGCACAAAAAATTGGAATTAAAAAATAAGCCATTTACAATTGCAGGTATCTTGGAAATTGCAAAAGAGAATGGCGTTAAATTATTTCCAGTATCTTTTAGATCCATTCTTGAAACACTTTCAGAAGAAACTGAAAATCCTCGTCTGAAGGGATTAGTTAGAATGTTTAATGTTATTGGAGTGTCTTTGTCTTTAGGCTTAGTTAAGATGCCTCCTGACACGTTACAAGAAACAATAGAGTCTATTTTTTCAAAAAAACCAGAAATTGCAAAAATCAATCAACAAACTGCAAATTATTCATACAACTTTGCAACTGCAAAATTTGAAAGTTTTAATTATACATTACCTAGAACTGAAAAAGAATCTGGAACTATTTTGGTTCAGGGTTATCAAGGAACTGCTTTGGGAAAAATGGCAAGCGGTTGTAGATTTCAACCTTACTATCCAATTACTCCGGCTTCTGATGAATCAGTTTATCTAGAAACAAATGAAATTTTAGAAATAATTGATGACAGGCCTGGCTCTACTGCTGTCATTCAAACAGAAGATGAAATTTCTGCAATGGGAATGGCTATTGGTGGTGCATTAACTGGAACACGTTCTGCAACATGTACTTCAGGTCCTGGATTTGCATTGATGACTGAAATGTTAGGTTGGGCTGGCATGAATGAGGTGCCTGTTGTTATTACAAATTATCAAAGAAGTGGACCATCAACGGGTCTTCCCACAAGACACGGTCAAGATGATTTGCTTTTCTCCGTATATGCTGGACACGGAGACTTTCCAAAAATTGTTTATGCTTCTGGCGAAATTGAAGAGAGTTTCTATGATACTGGTAATTGCTTTAACTATGCTGATATTTTCCAGGTTCCAGTTATTCATATGATGGATAAATTTCATGCAAGTTCAGTTATTACATGCAAGAGATTTGATCCTCAAAAAATTTCAATCAATAGAGGTAAACTCTTAGAAAAAGTGGATGATGGCTATCGACGATTTGAGCTTACTGAAGATGGGGTGTCTCCTCGTTCAAGATTGGGAATTGATAATGGAATTTTTTGGAATACTGGTGATGAGTCTGATGAATCTGGTCATATTACTGAAGACCCAATTTTACGTGTAAAAATGATGGATAAGAGAATGTCTCGCCTAGATCTAATTCTAAAAAATATCCCTGATGCCGAACAAGCTGTATCTTTTGGTGTTGAAGAATATTCTATAATTTCATGGGGTTCTACAATGGGTCCTGTTCTTGATGCAATAGATCTACTTAAAAAAGAAGGAATTTTCATTGGATTGATTCAATTGAAATTGTTAAATCCATTTCCAAGTGATTATGTTAATTCTTTGTTAAAAAATGTTAAAACAATAATTGACATTGAAGCAAATCATTCAGGACAGCTGGGAAAACTATTCAAACAAAATACTGGACGTGATGTTGATTATTTCATCTTAAAATACAGTGGACGCGCAATGACTAGTACTGAAGTTTATGATTCACTTAAGAAAATTGTTCAAAATAAAGCAAACAAGCGGGAGGTTTTAATGCATGGCGCTTAAACTAGCTGATTACAAAACAGAAGTTCATAATGACTGGTGTCCTGGATGTGGGGATTTTGGAATAGTCAATGCTATTCAAATGGCCTTAGCTGAGATGGGAATACAACGAGATAAGGCTGCAATGTTTTCTGGAATTGGGTGTTCTGGAAAGACTTCTCATTTTATCAATACTTACGGTGTACATACGTTACATGGAAGGGTTTTGACATTTGCACAAGGTGCAAAAATTGCAAATCCGCAGTTAACTGTTGTTGCAGTGGGAGGAGACGGTGATGGTTTGGGAATTGGCGCTGGTCATTTTGTTGCTGCTGGAAGACGAAATGTAGACATGACTTACATAATTTTTGATAATGGTGTTTATGGTTTGACAAAAGGACAAGCTTCTCCTACTCTAAAACTTGGAGAAAAGACAAAATCATTACCTTCTCCAAATACAAATTCTAATGTTAATCCAATTGGATTGGCAATTGCGAGTGGTTTTACATTTGTAGCTCGCGGATATTCCTATGACGTTAGACATCTCAAAGATTTGATAATTCAAGCGGTTCAACACAAAGGTCTTTCATTCCTTGATGTTTTACAGCCATGTCCTACATACAATGATCTCAATACTAGAGATTGGTATGCTGGAACTGATTTAGTTGACGAGGCACAAAAAAGGCATTCTAGAATCTACAAATTAGAAGAACAAGGTTTTGAACCCGTGGTCCATTATGATTCAGAAGTTGAAGTTAATGAGAAATTATCTCAGGCATTAATTAAATCCCTTGAATGGGGAAATAAAATCCCCATAGGTGTATTTTACAAAAATGGACTCATTTCCCCTTATACTCAACGATTGAAAGACAAGATCCCCAATTACCTGGAAAATCCTCCTGCAAAGCAAAACATTTCCAAAAACGGTTACTCTAATACTGATATTTCAAAAATATTGGATTCTCTAGAGGTATAGATTGCTATCTTGAACCTAAGAAGTTATAGGCAAGTTTAGTAGAATATTATTTTGCATTTGAATATTAACGACTCAAATATAATATTTAGAAAATCTATCATCAAGGGTTTTTTTGAACCCCAACTAGTTAGTTTGGATTTTAAAAAATCCAGTGTAAAACATCCCTCTATTACTGATGATGGTCTAATGCAGTCTGATTTACTTCATGTATTTTTTGATGTAGAAACTGGTTCAGATTATCCTGATGGTGACGAGTGGTTTATTGTAGATGTGTTGTTTCCTCATGATGTAAAACTACCTGATTCTTTGAAAGGACCTGATTATTTTACAACTATCTCTGTTGATGAAGGTAAAATATACTGGCATCACCGTGAATTAATTCGTTATAAGTATGGAAAATCCAAGAAATTGGTTAATGCTTTGGAGTTTCTAGAATCAAAATACAAAGAACTTCATGAATTATTAGAACCGTTACAAAAAGATCTCAAATAATTTCTTTCCATATGTCCCCCCTGAACCTATATTTTTTATTCTCTGATGAAGCTGTATTGAGACGCCATCTAATTGAATCTGAATCAAATTTGTATATTATTTCTGAAATGTTTGATGGTATTTTTTTAGGATCTAGATGATATGGTAATAATTCCAAAACAAAATCAATTTTTTCTAATGCGTTATCAAACCACTGTCTATCTTCAATATCTATAGTAAAAATAATTTTTGGTTTTCCTAAAAAATTAATTCTAATTTTTAAAGCATTTCCACTACCCCTTCTTCGTTTCATTTCCTTGAAAACAGCTTTGATTTTTTCCCAACGTTTAAAATCAAACCATTGGAAAAATGCTTCATTAAATTGAAGGGGTATTTCCATATCCAAGAAACTTACAAACTTTTCATCATCTGGTTCAATTTCGTCTTGAATAATAGTAAAATGAGAGTTTAGAAATCCATACAGAACTTCAATTTCCCAGGGTGAAATTCCATAATATCGTAATGTAGTTTTCACATTTTCTGACAATGACTTAGAATCTGGAAAATTCTAATTAAAGCTTCAAATTTGGCCTAATTGGTATAAATTCACATCAAAATTAAAATTATATGGAGATAGTAATTACATTAGACATGAAAAAAGAATTTGTAGTAAAAAGTATTGATTCCGCACCTGATGGGGCCCCTTATGTGGTAGTCTCTCTATCTTCAATTAAGGATCTTAAAGAAGGAAACCAAAATCCACCAGCTCCTTTTGGTAGTCCAAAAGTTATGGGATTTTCAAACATGAATGACATGATGAAGGATCTCAATAAGATGATGTCTGGAATGGGTGGAGGTATGGGTATGCAATCTGGAGTTACGCAATTAAAACTTGAAATGCATGAATACAAGGAAATGGGTCTTTCAGTTGGAGACAAGGTCTTTTTAGAATTAAGTAAAGCTGAAACTCTTGGTGTTTAGACTATCTACCAGATCGTGTTAAAATATTTCCAACCATAAAATGCTGCAATTGTGCCAATTACAAATAACATTGGCTTCCATGCAAATACAGGAATACTTGGCGTTGCAAGTTTAACTTTGTAATTGTCTACGATAGCTTGAACATTTTTTTTGATTTTATCATGCCAAATACTGTAGTCAACTTGATATTTTTTTAGAATCTCTTCTACTTCATACACTACTGGTGTTCTCTGAGAAAATAGGTGTTGTAGATAATCTCTTGAAACTTCTACTTCAGCATGAATTCCAATTAGTCCTTTTTTTAGATCAACCATTCTAACATGCATTTCCCATGGTTTTTTTAATTTTAAATTAAGACCATTCCCAATTTGATCTGGTTGTTTATGTTCAAGTTTAACTTTGGTAAATCCTTCTGCGGTAAAAATTTTTGTCAATTCTTCAAAGCTCTTTTTTACCACAATATGGAGTTGTTCTACACCTTCTTTACTGTCAATATCAATTCTGTGTTTTATTCCATCAAAAAATGAAACTGTTTTAGGATATGTGGTCAGATATTCCATTATTTTTTTCATCAAATTCCTCTATTTAAAGCAGAACTAATTCATATGCTATATTTTTGGAGGATTTGATAATCCTCTTACGTAAACACATTGATCAGGGGATATTGCCATCTCTGTTGAACTGATTTTTCTATCTGTGAGTTTTGCATCCGAATTTCTTACTATTGCAAATGGTTTTAATTCGGCACCTTCGCCCATCTTGTAATTTGCAATTGTTGCAAGATTGTCTACCACTGCTTGAAATGTAACTTTTAATGAATTGCCATCTAGATCTTCTTTTGATCTCATGTCTAAAACTGGTTCTATCCCTGCACAGGATATTGCAACCCCTGACGTGCCAATTCTTGCGGGCATTAGTCTACTGTCTACAAGAATTATTCCCACATGAATAAATAATTTCAAGAAAATTTTTCTTCTAATTTGTTCTGCAATAAGATATGGATTTGTTGGATATAGGATGGCTTTACCCTTTTTTATATTCGATTTATCTATTCCTGCATTTGGTGCCATTATGTTGTCTGATGATGTGATTACAAACCCTCCAATTCCGCCAAAAATCTTGTCTGATTCTCTAATGATGATTTCAGCAATTTCAGGTTTTAATTGAAATTTTTTTGAAATATTCATACCTTCCTCTGAAGTTCTGATGCTCTCTAGATTTACAATTCTACCTTGTGAATTTGAGATGTATTTTGTTGAAATAACTAAAACGTCTCCTTCTTCTAGTTCTGTATTGTTTTTTTCTAATGTTTTTAACAATATTTCAAAGACATTAAATTTTTCTTCCATTCTATCTGCTAAGAGTGGTAAAACTGTTAATTGCATCATATTTTGAGTATTTTTTTTCTTTTTTATTGTTATGAAATGAGGTTTCTGACCAATCATGAGATACCTTTAACTCTATTTTTAAAAAAATGATGTTGTGGAACAAAAGAAAATAGATGAAGTTTTAGATCATATTAATACAAAATTTGATGAAAACGTACCACGTCTTGTTAAAATGATGGTTAGAAAAAAGATGGGATCTCTGCAATCTTTTGAGGCTGATTCTCTACCTGTTTCTCTGAGAATTTGTACTGTTGAAGAGTTAATTTTCATAGTAAAACATGGATTGGATACTGGAAAATTAAAAATTTGACACTTTATTCAAATGTGAAAAATATGGAATGATCTTTGCTTCAAAGATTAGGGTGAGTATATATTTTGAATAACTGTCCTCCTAAATGCTGATGATGTGAAGAAAATTTTGACAAATCAGTTTGTACTAGTAATGTAAGATAATATTGTCCAAATCATGGATTATTTCAAACGTAAAATTTCATGTATTGATCAAATTACATTTCTTCCTTTGCTGAAATTGTATATGAAAATGGCTGTTCCAAAAAATGCAACCATAATTCCAATTATTGGAATTTGAATTTCGGAGTGTTCGTAAAATTGATAGTCTTCAGGAACTGTCTGAGTTAGCCTGATTCCATCCACATATAGAATTATCATACCGGCCACCATTATTGCAAGTCCTATCTTTCCAAATTGACTTTTTGTTTTAGACACATTAACTGATTCGTCTTCTACCATGTTAGAAAATATGATTCGTTATTCATAAGGGGTTCTGTTGAAATTATGTGTAAACTATAAAACAAATTTTCAATTCAATTGCATCATGAACAAAAAAGTTCTAATTATGATTTTCATGGCAGGTGGTGGCACAATTTTTCAGATTATTTTTGTCTCTATTTATTCTCCTTCTGAATTCCCAATTGTACCCTATGTTAGCTTAGCATTTTTTGGAATAACCCTATCGATAGAAATTATATTGTATAGTAAAGTAAAAAAAGAATTGTTTAACTGATTTCTTTTTTTCCAGATTTATGTCCAGACATAAAACACATAGAAAATATCTCCCAGACCATACAGAAGCCTCTAGACACGGAGAATCTTGACAGTATCTGTCACCGTACATGGATATGGTCTGTTCCCTGTACCGTGTAAATGGGAATGGATCTTGTTGATAATTTGCTCTTCAGTGGATCTTTTCTTTTTTAGTTTGATGTGGGGTCTGCTCAAGCCCCTTTTCCTCCAAAAAGAAGGTCATACGGAATTTTTTTTGAGGCTTTTTTGGGTGTAGAGGCCAAATTGGAGATTTCCAAATCTGACACTTGGACATTTTCTGAAAAGCTTTTAATCTGTATAACAAGCTTTTTTGATTATGAATATTGTTGAGAAGATTCTTGCCCGTGGTGCTAGAAAATCTTCAGTTTCCCCAGATGATGTGGTTTTTGCTAAAGTAGACAAGGTGATGATGCATGATGTTTCAGGACCTGGAGTGATTAAGGTATTTGATAAACTAAAGAAACAAGGAATATCTGTTGATAAATTATGGGATCCTACAAAAGTTTGGGTAGCTGAAGACCATTTTGTCCCTTCAGCAGAAAAAGTATCAGCTGAAAACATTGTAAAATTATCAAACTTTACAAAAAATTATGGAATTGAAAAACATTTCAAATATGGGATGGGACAATATGGAATTTGTCATACTATATCTCATGAAGAAGCTATGGTGATGCCAGGTGATGTTTATGTTGGTGGAGATTCTCACACAAATACCACTGGAGCTTTAGGTGCTTTTGCTTGTGGTTTAGGACATACAGATATTGCTTATGTTTTATTGAATGGAAAAATTTGGTTTAAAGTTCCAGAAACTTATTACTTTAAGCTAAATGGAAGATTACCCGAACACGTGATGGCAAAAGATCTAATTTTAAAGATTATAGGTGAAATTGGAACTGATGGTGGAGCATATCAAACAATGCAGTTTGGAGGTAGTGGTATTGATGAAATGTCTGTAGAAAGTAGATTGACCTTATGTAATATGACTACTGAAGCTGGAGCAAAGAATGGAATAGTTGAACCAGACCAAAAAATAGTTGATTATCTTACTCAAAGGGGAGCAACTAATATGAATTTGATTAAAGGCGATGATGATGCTGAATACTCCAAAGTTTTTGAATTTGAAAGTTCTGAAATGGAACCAATGATTGCAAAACCTTTTTCTCCTGAAAATACATGTGTTGTGAGAGAAGCTCCTTCTGTTGAATTGGACAAATCTTACATTGGATCTTGCACTGGAGCAAAATACGAAGATTTGGAAGCTGCAGCCAAAATACTCAAAGGAAGAAAAGTGAAGATTAGAACAGAAATTTTACCTGCAGCAATTTCAATTTATCAACGGGCTATGGAAAATGGATTATTGAAAATTTTCTTAGATGCTGGTGCAACTGTTGGACCTCCGACCTGTGGAGCATGTTGTGGAGCACATATGGGTGTCTTGGCAAAGGATGAAATTTGTATTAGTACTACAAATAGGAATTTTCCAGGTAGAATGGGTCATGTAGAATCCCAAACATATCTTTCATCTCCATTAGTAGCAGCAGCCTCTGCAGTAACTGGAAAAATCACTGATCCGAGGGATTTGTAATGAAAGGTAATGTCATAAAATACGCACAAAATAATGTTGATACTGATGTAATCATTCCAGGTCAATATCTCAAAGTTCATGATTATGCAGAACTTGCAACACACGCTATGGAGGGGTTGGATCCTGATTTTCATTCTAAAGTAAAAGAAGGGGATTTTATTTTGTCTGGTAAAAATTTTGGCTGCGGTTCATCTCGTGAGCATGCACCGATAGCATTATCTCATTCAGGAATAAAGGCTGTACTTGCATTATCTTTTGCAAGAATATTTTATCGAAATTCGGTTGATGGTGCATTTTTGTTACCTATTGAAATTGAGCAAGATGCTTATGATGGTATTTCTGAAGGTGACGAAGTCACAATTGATGTGTCCTCCAATGAAATTAAAAATATCACAAAAAATCAAACATACAAAATGAAACCATTTTCAGAAATTATTGGAAAAATAATTGCTGCTGGTGGATTATTCAAGTATAACCCAGATCAGGATTAAAATGGGGAAAACTCTTTTTGAAAAAATTTGGGAGTCTCACATTGTTGTTGAAAAACAAAATAGACCTTCTCTAATTTACATCGATAGACATCTTGTTCATGAAGTGACTTCTCCACAAGCTTTTGATGGGTTACGAATGAATAATAGAAAAGTTAGACGACCTGATCTTACCATTGCTACAATGGATCATAATGTCCCAACAACTGATCGTTCGCTTCCAATATTAGATCAAACATCCTCTGTCCAAATCCAAACTTTGGAAAAAAACTGTAAAGATTTTGGAATAAAGTTATTTGATATAAATAGCCCTAATCAGGGAATTGTGCATGTCATTGGCCCCCAATTGGGAATTACATTGCCTGGAACTACAATAGTTTGTGGCGATAGTCACACATCTACTCATGGGGCATTTGGAGCATTAGCTTTGGGTATTGGAACTAGTGATGTTGAGCATGTTTTGGCATCTCAAACTATGTGGCTTGAAAAACCAACTCCTTTTGAAATTAGAGTTGAAGGTAAACGAAAAAACCCCCATGCAGTAACTGCCAAAGATATTGTGTTATCCATTATCAAAAATATTGGCACTGGGGGAGGTACTGGTACTGTAATTGAATATCGCGGTGAAGGAATTACTGATCTTTCAATGGAACAAAGAATGACTATTTGTAACATGTCAATTGAGGCAGGGGCTCGTGCAGGTTTGATAGCTCCTGATGAAAAAACCTTTGATTATCTTAGAGATAGGGAATATACTCCAAAAAATTATGAAACTTTGGTTGATTCTTGGAAGGCCCATCTTAATACCGATAATGATGCAAAATTTGAAAAACAATTTACATTACACATTGATGATATTGCACCTCAGGTTAGCTGGGGAACCAATCCTGGAATGACTTGTGATGTCACTGAATCAATTCCCTCTCCTGATGAATTTTCAAAAGGTGATTCCAACCAAAAGAAAGGAGCTGAAAAGGCACTTGATTACATGGCTTTAGAACCTGGAACTGCAATTGAGGATATCAAAATTGATAGAGTGTTTATTGGTTCATGTACTAATGCTAGACTTGAAGATCTTATTGAAGCATCCAAAGTAATCAAAGGACAAAAAATTTCATCAAATGTTAGTGCGATGGTTGTACCTGGTTCTCAAATGGTAAAAAAACAAGCTGAAGAAATGGGTCTGGATAAAATTTTCATTAATGCAAACTTTGAATGGAGAGAAGCTGGTTGTAGTATGTGTCTTGGAATGAATCCTGATATTTTATCTCCTGGTGAAAGGTGTGCAAGTACTTCCAATAGAAATTTTGAAGGCAGACAGGGAACTGGCGGCAGAACTCATTTGGTAAGCCCTGTTATGGCTGCTGCAGCAGCAATCAAAGGGCATTTTGTAGATGTTAGGGATATGGATTTGAGTTAACATGGAAGCATTCAAACCTGTTTCAAGCATTGTCACTCCTCTTGATAAGGTAAATGTGGATACTGATCAAATTGTTCCAAAACAATTCTTAAAACTTGTTCAAAAATCTGGATTTGGAAAATTCTTGTTTTTTAACTGGCGGTTTGATGAGAATGAGAATAAAAAATCTGATTTTGTCTTAAATGATCCAAAATATAAAAATTCACAAATTCTTGTAGCTGGTGATAATTTTGGCTGTGGTTCTAGTCGTGAGCATGCAGTTTGGGCCTTGCTTGACTATGGTTTTTCTGTGATCATTGCACCTTCATTTGCAGATATCTTTTTGAGTAATTGTTTCAAAAATGGCATTTTACCAATTACCTTAGACCAACAACTTGTGGAAAAATTACAGCAAGAAAATGGTGTGATCAATGTGGATTTAGAAAATCAAATCATCAAAACTTCTTCTGAAGAAATATCTTTTAAGATTGACTCTTACAAGAAAAAAACTCTTTTAGAAGGATTAGATGATATTGCACAGACTTTTCAATATGGAGATAAGATTTCAGAATTTGAAAAAGAATCTAAAATCCCATCTGTTTTATAATCTTCTTTACCATTTTTTCATTTCTTTCTAAAACCATTGGTGATTCTGCATCTATCCATTCATTATCACCAATGTCAAAGGCACTGATTTTTCCTTCTTTTGATAACTGCTGTAAAATATCATATGATAGATTGATCTCTTTTTGCTTTTGTTTTGCTTTGATTCGCTTGATGATGTCTTTTCCAAGCATATAGATTCCTAAACATTCTGATAATTGTAATTTCATTACTGGTTTTTCTTTGAATTCTTTTATGATTCCATTTTCAACTTTTGCAAACCCTGTCTCTTCCTTTCTTTTAGTTCTAGTTGCAATGCATGCTGAACTATTTTTCTCTTTGAACACTTCTCTCATTTTTTTAAGATCTATTGCACACAAATTATCTACAAACCATAAAACAAATTCTGATTCGCCTTTGAGTCTATTTTCTATGTGTAATAGGTCTCCTCCAGTTCCACTTTGTGAATCTTGAACAAAAGTGATGTTTTTTTGTTTTTGATAATGATTTTTGATTTGCCCTCCCAATCCTTCAAAATCTGAAATAATGATAATTTCATCTACAAAACTAAATGATTTTAGATATTTTATGACATAATCAATTAGGGGTTTGCCGTTGACTGGGGTCATTGCTTTTGGAAAATATTCTGTATATGGCTTACCTCTAGTTCCTTTGCCTCCTGCAAGAATTACAGCCTTCACAGCCTAACGGTATGATTTCTGTTTTCTTCTTCTTGCACCAGGTCCGCCAAATTTCTTTGGTTCTTTTCTTCTGGCATCTCCACTTACTAAGTACTTGTCAAAATCGGTAATTCGTTTTCTAAGATCATCTCTGATAGATTTTGGAAATGGGTGATCTTTTGGTTCTTTTTTAGATTTTGTCCATCCTGTAAGTGCTCTTGATATGCCAGTCGCAATGGCACTAGCTTGTCCCATAAATCCACCACCTCTAACTCTAACTGATATATCGATTTTATCCCTCAAGTCCCCTGTGATTTCTAGTGGTGCTAAGATAACTTCACGAGCAGTTTCTTGTGGAATCATTTCTACTGGAACATTATTAATTCTGATTTTTCCTTTTCCTTTAGTAATGTAAACATGAGCGCTAGCTGTTTTTCTTGTTGCAAAATAAATTTCGGTTTTTGGAGTTGTCATTCAGTCCACCCTATTACTCTGCATAGTTTGCCTAATTGTGTATAGTTTGATGCCATTTTTCTGATTTTTGCTTTTTCAAATTGGATTTTTTCAATTGATTTAATTTCTTTAGGTGAACCAATGTATGTTCTTAGTCTTTGAAATGATTCTTTTCCTGATGGCTTTCTATCAAATGGAAGCATTTGACGAATCATTTTTGCCATTACTGTATCTGGTCTTCTATAGTGTTTTGGTCCGTGTTTGTAATTGATAATACTGTTAATTTCTAAAAATTCTCTATATTCTTGAATTTGGTTACTTCTTGTACCACTCATCATGATTTTTTCACAATTAACAACTGAAACTCTATTTCCTTTTATTAACAATTTAGCTACATTTGATGCTAATCTTCCAGCAATGTGATCTGTTGCATCTACAACAATTGGTCTGTCAGTTCTTACAACTGTTTCTTGTTTAGCCATTCCAATGGGTTTGTTAATTCTTCCATTAGCCAAGTAGAACTACTCCTTTTCCGGTTGGATTTTGTTCAACTAATTCTGAGTGGTTGATAATCTTTCCACCATTTTTTAGAATTTTATTAGCTGCAGAATTTGAAATTGAAAATGAAAATAATGTAATTTTATGAGAAATGTTACCAGTTCCAAGAACTTTACCCGGGAATACTACTACATCGTTTTCTTTTGTTAGTTGACCGATTCGATTCAAGTTAAGATCTCTTCTTGCAGCAGATGGTTTTAATGCATATTCTGCCAATTTTGCCCAAATTGGAGCGTCATTTTTTGTGGATGCTTTTTTTAGATCTTTGGCCATATGTATAACCACTTGATTAGTCATGTGAATAATGCGGTTTGAAACCCAAATATAATGTCTATGCTTAGGTTATGCTTCAATTTGGTCAATCATTTCTTTGAATTGACCTATTCTATTGCTGACTTCATCTACTCCTGAAATAATAATTTGCTCTGGATTGAGTGCTCCAGTTGATTCTATAGTTAGAATTTTGACATCGTCTTTATCAGTATCAGTAAGTGTTGAAATATTTGCAGAATTCCATTTGGCGTGTTGTGTTCCACGTCCAAGTCTTGCATAACACTCAACCTTAATTCTTTGACCTGGTGCCAGCTGGACAATTGGAATTTTCTCTGAAACTGGCTTTATTGAATCATCTTCAGATGATAATTCATTTGAAAGAACTGTCCTTGTAACCTCTGAATCCCCAGAATCTAAAATTAACATTACTTTGCAGTTTGAACAACCTGTTTCACTCTGACATTCACATTTAGATGGCTCATTAAATCTGGACAAGTCTGTTGTTATTGGAATTAGTCCTAATCTATGTGCTAAACCTTCATCTGGTAAAACGGAAGAATTTTCAATAATATCTACAGTATCAACTGCAAAGACTGGAACACCGTTCAGACATACTCGTCTAAGTGCATTTGAGTACTGTAATGGCATTCCTTTTAGCTTTACAACTATTTTTTGATTATCTTTACTAATTACTTCTAAGGATGACAAATCTTGAACAAAATCTTCAAAGTCCACATAAAAATCTAGCTGGCTTTACGTATAGATAAATAGCAAATCCTCATATTTATCTTAGAAATGACTGATGTTACACTGGTGAAATATTCCTTCGAAGGTGAAAAATTTGAGATTATGGTAAAACCTGATCCTGCACTTGATTATAAGCTGGGAAAGAAAAAAGATATTTCTGCAGTCTTGATTTCAGATGATATTTACACTGATTCAGGAAAAGGTACGAGGCCTTCTACTGAGAAATTACTAAAGGCATTCAATACTGAAGATCAAACTGTAATTGCAGAGATAATTTTGCAAAAAGGTGATCTAAATCTTACAACTGATCAAAGACGAAAAATGATTGAAGAAAAGAGAAAACAGATTGTTCATTTTATTGCAAAGACATACGTGGATCCTAGAACTCACCTTCCCCATCCTCCGCTGAGGATTGAGCAGGCTATGAAAGATGGTCGAGTTTCAGTTGATCCTCAAAAAAATATAGATGAACAGGTAAAAGATATTGTTGAAAAATTACGTTCAATAATTGCCTTAAAATCTGAGAATCTTGAATTGGAGATTATAATCCCTGCACAATTTGCATCTCAATCATATGCAGTTCTCAAATCGGTAGGTTCTCTAAAAAAAGAAGAATGGCAAAATAATGGTTCATTAAAAGCAATACTTGAAATACCCGCTGCGGCAAGGCCAAATGTGATAGACAGATTAGGTTCTATAACTAAGGGTTCTGCAACAGTTGAGGTAGTTCAATAATGGATAATAAGAGAAAATATGTTATTCCAGGCGATGTGGTAACTACCGGACCTTTTAGACCCGAACAAAATGTAATCCTTGAAGGTGATAAGATAATATCTACAACCATTGGAATTTCTGAAATATACGATGACTCTGTTAAAGTAATTACATTAACTGGAAAATATATTCCAAAAATCGATGATCTTGTAATTGGTAAAGTTAATTCTCACACTTCTCTATCTTGGGAGTTGGACATCAATTCATGCTATGTTGGATTTTTACCTGCACAAGATGTTTTTGGGAGAGATTTTTCTGCTCATGCTGATGAACTTTCATCTAAGCTAAAAACAGGAGATCTTGTAGCTGCGAGAATTGCTAATTTTGATAGAACAAGAGATCCACTAGTAACCATTTCAGATAGGGATTTGGGAAAAATTGACTCTGGTGTCTTGGTTAAAATCTCACCAAGTAAGGTTCCACGTTTGATTGGAAAAAGAGGTAGTATGATTCAGATGATTGAAATGGCCACTAATGCTGCAGTGACAATTGGTCAAAATGGCTGGGTAGTCGTTTCATGTGAGACTCCCGAGGGATTATTAAAGGCTAAAAAAGCCATAAAAATGGTCAATGAAAAAGCACATGTTGCTAATTTAACTGATCAAATAAAAGAAATGTTAGAAATAAAGGATGAATCATAATGGGCGGAAGAGACGCAACAATGGTCCTATTGGACGAGAATGGTATTCGTTGTGATGGTCGTAAAGTAGACGAAACACGACGAATTATGATAAGAGCCGGTGGACTAAAAAACGCTGATGGTTCTGCTTACATTGAATTTGGTGATAACAAAATTTTGGTCGGAGTTTTTGGTCCAAGAGATGTTCATCCAAAACACATGTCAAATACTGATACTGGAATTTTACGAGTTAGATATCATATGGAACCATTTTCTGTTGGTGAGAGAAAAAATCCTGCACCTTCAAGAAGAGAAATTGAAATTTCCAAAGTAATCAAAGAAGCATTAGAACCTGCAGTAATGTTGGAAAAATTTCCAAGAACTGCAGTTGATGTATTTATTGAAGTATTGCAAGCTGATGGTGGAACTAGATGTGCAGCACTTACAGCGGCCTCTGTTGCGTTGGCTGATGCTGGAATTCCAATGCGAGATATGGTTGCAGCAGTTGCAGCAGGAAAAGTTGCAGATACTGTAATTCTTGATGTTAACAATGAAGAAGACCAAGCAGGTCAAGCAGATATGCCGATAGGATACATGCCAAGTCTTGATAAAATAACCTTATTGCAATTAGATGGAGTTTTGACTCCTGAAGAATACAAGAAATGTGTTGATATTGGAGTAAAGGGCTGTAAAGTTGTTTACGAGCTACAAAAGAAAGCACTCAAAGACAAATACTTTGGAAATGGAGGGGACTAAAATTGACGTCTGTTTCTGTTATTGATGAATTAAAGAAAGCACAAATTTTTGAATTATTAGAACAAGGAAAACGTGTTGATGGACGTGCCCTTGATGAATCACGTGAAATCAAAATTGAAACTAATGCAATTCCAAAAGCAGATGGTTCAGCAAGAGTGTATCTTGGTGATACTGAAGTAATTTGTGGAGTAAAAATTCAACCTGATAGACCTTTCCCAGACACTGGTGATCGTGGTCTTTTCATTTGCACTGCTGAATTATTGCCCCTTTCTCATCCAACTGTTGAAACAGGTCCTCCACAACCACATGTGATTGAATTGGCAAGAGTTGTTGATAGGGGTATTAGAGAAAGTCACATGGTTGATGTTTCTCAATTGGTTATTGAGAAAGACAAATCTGTTATTGGTGTATTTGCTGATAATGTTGTAGTCGATTATGATGGAAATTTGTTTGATGCATGTTCTTATGCTACTACAGCTGCTTTACTTACATCAACAACCCCCAAATGGAATTGGGTCGATGATAAACCAACACTTGTTGAAGGTGAAGAAACTGCTTTACCCATATCTACAATCCCAGTATCTGTAACTATGGGAAAAATTGGTAGTCATATCATAGTTGATCCAAATGGGGATGAATGGGCTAGTATGGATGCCCGTATTACAATTACTAGTGATTCTGATGGAAATATTTGTGCATTACAAAAAGGTGGCAGTGATGGATTCACACAGGATGAAATTAATCAATGTGGAGAAATATCTGTTAAAGTAGGCGCAAAAATAAGGGAAAAATTAAAAGAAGCTCAAAAGGGTAGTCAATAAAATGGTTAAACACTCAAAAGCAAAAAAAGCCCTTAAAGGATTAGGTGCTCGTTATGGAATTAAACTTAGAAAACAATATTCAAAAGTCCATTTTACTTTAAAAGAAAAAAGGATTTGTCCTGAATGCGGTTCACAATCATTTGGGCGAGATGCTGTCGGTATTTGGTCTTGTAAAAAATGCAGCCATAAAGTAGCTGGAACTGCATATGACATTAAACTTTAGTGCAAAAATTATAGTTGATGCAAAAGATAGATCAAGAGCAATTTATGATTCTGTAAATATTGATAACAAATTTTATCCAGAAAATCCAGTAAAAACTCTGATAAAATTTAATGAAAAAATTACGATTTCTGTTGAATCTGAACATTTAACTCATCTCAGAGCAAATTTGAATTCTACTCTTAGATTGATTCAAGCCAGCTATGATTCAATTGAATCGGTAAAGATATAATGAAACAATTTTTTTGATTAACTATGTCCGCCCCACAAATGCCACCATGGCTCCAAGAGCAAATTATGAAATTACAGCAATCTCAACAGAATCTCCAATCAGTTATGACTCAAAAACAACATCTTGAAATTGAAAAAGCTGAAACTGAAAAAGCTCTTGATGAATTGCGAAAAGTTGCAGATACTGATGCGGTATTCAAACAAGCTGGTACTATTTTGGTTAAATCAAAAAAACAAGAATTGATTAATGAATTGGAAGAACGCATTGAGATGACTAAAACACGTTCTACAGTTCTTGAAAAACAAGAAACCCGCCTTAAAGAAACTCTGAAAGAACAGGAAACAAAAATAACTGAAATGATGAAAGGCGGCTCTGCAAATTCTCCTCCACCAAATCCTAAACCTGTGGAAGACAATCCTAGAAAATAATAGTTTGCCTCAAATTTCATATGAGATATTAACAATTCTTTATTTCTACTATTTGTGAAATTGGAAAATCTTCGAATTATTGTGGATGAAAGGGAGAGAAAAAGTGGAATTCCTGATCTTCTTAAATCTGTAGGCTTGAATCTTGAGATGAAAACACTTCCAATCGGTGACTATGTTGTTGCTCCTGAAACTGTTGTTGAAAGAAAGAGTATTCGTGATCTTA
>Ga0224512_10001489_pt1 | contig 22510 bp, 18 predicted proteins | sample SF_May12_sed_USG_4_FD_169103 | JGI IMG/M metagenome (GOLD analysis project Ga0224512, IMG submission 169103) | Sediment microbial communities from San Francisco Bay, California, United States - SF_May12_sed_USGS_13 | ecosystem: Environmental > Aquatic > Marine > Sediment | place: USA... | reverse complement strand
TGGACGGGTCGTCGGGTGGCGGCCGACGGTTCTCCTCGTCGAAGTTCCAGCGACCTTCGGTCGGCTCACCGTCTCCGTCCATCAGGTATCCCAGGCGGTTGCGGGTCCATCGATAGAAGGACTCCATCCTCATGGACTTCTGTGAGTCCGCCCACCCGGCGAAATCGGCGTGATGGCACAGGAACTGGTTGGATCGAACCAGGTCGATGCCGAGATCGGAGCACAGTCGACGTGCCGAGCGAGAATTGGGTTCGGTGGCGATCACCTCGTCCGGGTCGAAATCGCGTCGGTGCGCATCGATACCCGACTCGAGCGTGGCCGCCGTGCGATAGTCGACGTCGTAGCCGGCCTCCTCGAGTTCGGCGGCGAAGCGGCGCATCGCTGCAACGACGAAGTGGTTGCGCTGGACGTGGCGGTTGCGGTTCAACAGGGCCGCACTCTCCACCAGCAGCACCGTGGTGAACCCGGGCTCGGCATCGGCGAGCGCGCCAATGCGCCGGTTGAGTTGATCACCAAATACGAGCAGAGTTCGCACGGACACCTCGTTCCCCTTCTGCGCTTTTCCAAACGACGGACTCTCGACTCGGATCTTGCCGACCTGGGACCCTGTTGAGAAGCCCACGCACATGGTCGACTTCGATCAGGTCCCTCGGCTGCTTGAATCGGATTCGACCCAGGAGGCGAACGATGCGCAAGACAACGACTTCACGGCGCCGCCTGGTTCGATCGCGGCTCGAGACGGCCGGCTGAACCGCGTGGCAAGCAGTCTCTACATCGCGTCTCTGGAGCCGAGAGCCGGCAAGTCCGTGGTCGCCCTGGGTCTCATGGAGCTGCTCAGCGCCCGTATCGAGCGGCTCGCGTACTTCCGGCCGGTCGTGCCGGACCGCTCCGACGGTCGCAGCGAGTTGATCGGCGCGCGCTTCCCGGCTGCTCGGGTCGACCACGCGTACACCTCGGCCGAAATCGAGGACCTCCTCGCAAGCGGACGAAACGAGGACGTGTATCGCGGTGTGCTGGAGAAGTTCCGCTCCCTCGCACGGGAAGCCGACTTCGTCCTCTGCGACGGCACCGACTACACCGGCGTCTCGGCAACCTATGAATTCGGCTTCAACGCGGAGCTCGCGAATCATCTCGGAGCACCCGTCGTGATCCTCGTCAACGGTCACGACCGGGATGCCGGCGACGTGGTGGAGAGTGTGATGGTCGCACGCGAGTCGCTCATGCGGGAAGGCTGCACGCTGGCTGCAACGATCGTCAATCGGGTTGCACCGGACGACATCGATGCGGTCTCGGCAGCGCTCGGGACCGTGCGGGGCCACGAGCCGGAGTTCACGATCCCCGAGACGCCGTTGCTCGGCATGCCGACGTTCGCCGAGGTGGTCGAGGCGATCGACGCGATCCCAGTGATCCCGTCTGGGGAGGTGGAGGAGAACCGCGAGGTCACCGGCTACAAGATCGCCGCCATGTCGCTGCCGAACTTCCTCGACCACGTCGGGGAGGGATACCTCGTGATGGTTCCCGGTGACCGATCCGATCTCATCGCCGGTTCGGTGGCGAGCCGAATCTCGAAGAGCTACCCGAACATCGCCGGTCTGATCCTCACCGGCGGTCTCGAACCCGCCCACGAGGTGCTCGACCTCATCGAGGGGATCGAGGACGCAAGGATGCCGATCTACGCGGTCGACACCGACACTTTCCAGACGGCAAGGGACGTCGCCGGCGTGACGGCGGTGATGCGCCCATCGAGCGAACGGAAGATCGCTACGGCGCTTGGCCTGTTCGAACGCCATGTCGACGCCGAACTCCTCACCGAGCAGATCGATGTGACCCGATCCGACCGGGTCACGCCGCTGATGTTCGAATACGACCTGATCGAGCGCGCCCGCGCCGCCAACAAGCACATCGTGCTGCCCGAGGGCACCGACGACCGAATCCTCGACGCGGCCGAGATCCTGATCCGTCGGGGTGTGGTGAGGCTCACCCTGCTCGGGGATGCCGACCGCGTGGCGGCGCGCGTCGCCGAACGTGGATTGCCACCGGGCTCGATGAAGATCATCGACCCCTCGACCTCTCCCCTCCGAGAGCAACTGGCCCGCAGATACCAGGAGCTGCGCTCGCACCGGGGCGTCGCGATGGAGAACGCCCTCGACGTGATGCTCGATGTGAACCAGTTCGGAACGATGATGGTCGAGACCGGTCTCGTCGACGGGATGGTCTCCGGCGCGGCCCACACGACCCAGGCGACGGTGCGCCCGGCGCTGCAGGTGATCAAGACCCGGCCCGGCGTGAGCATCGTCTCGTCGGTGTTCCTGATGCTCCTCGCCGACCGGGTCCTCGTCTACGGCGACTGCGCCGTGAACCCCAATCCCACCGCCGAGCAGCTCGCCGACATCGCCATCAGCTCGGCCGAGACCGCGGAGCGTTTCGGGATCGACCCGGTCGTAGCGATGCTGTCGTATTCGACCGGCGAATCGGGTATCGGCGAGGACGTAGAGCGGGTCCGCGAGGCGACCCGTCTGGCGAGAGAGCGCCGTCCGGACCTACGCATCGACGGCCCCATCCAGTACGACGCGGCGATCGACGCCTCGGTCGGCAGCAAGAAACTCCCGGAGTCGAGCGTGGCCGGCCAGGCGACCGTGTTCATCTTCCCCGACCTCAACACCGGCAACAACACGTACAAAGCCGTGCAGCGCTCGGCCGGAGCGATTGCGGTGGGTCCCGTCCTCCAAGGCCTCAACAAGCCGGTGAACGACCTGTCGCGAGGATGTGAGGTCGCCGACGTCGTGAACACGGTCGCCATCACCGCGATCCAGGCCGAGGCCGGTTGACGTGCGGATTCTGGTCCTCAACTGTGGCAGCTCGTCGATCAAGTACCGGTTGTTCGACGCGGAGCGGGGCGTGGCGAAGGGCGTCGTCGAGCGGATCGGCCAGCACGACAGTGACATTGGCGACCACAGGGGCGGTCTCGAACGTGTCATGAACGAACTCGAACCTCACCTGGCGAACGGCGGCCTGGATGCGATCGGACATCGCGTGGTACACGGAGGGGAGGAATTCGTCGAGCCGACCGCCATCGATTTCGAGGTCATCGAACGGATCCGGGTCCAGATCCCGCTCGCTCCGCTCCACAACCCGGCCAATCTGCTCGGGATCGAGGTCGCCGTCGAGCTCGAGCCCGATCTGCCGCAGGTGGCGGTGTTCGATACGGCCTTCCACCGCACGCTCCCACCGCACGCCTATCGCTATGCGATCCCGGCGGAGATGTATCGCGACCACGCCGTGCGGCGATACGGCTTCCACGGCACGTCCCACTCATTCGTGGCGAACGAGGCTGCCGAGCATCTCGGGCGGCCGCTCGACGAGCTCAACATGATCACCCTGCATCTCGGAAACGGGGCCAGCGCCACCGCGATCGAGCGGGGTCGGAGCGTCGACACGTCGATGGGGCTGTCACCGCTCGAGGGCCTGGTGATGGGGAGCCGATCGGGCGACATCGATCCCGCGATCGTCTTCCACCTCGAGCGGTCGGCCGGGCTCTCGAACGACGAGGTCGAGTCGATGCTCAATCGCCGGAGTGGTCTGCTCGGACTCTGTGGAGACATGGATCTGCGCGAGGTACAGCGACGGGCGACGGAGGGTGATGCCGACGCCGCTCTCGCCCTCGACGTGTACGGATATCGCATCAAGAAGTACGTCGGTGCGTACCTCGCTGCGCTCGGCTCCGTCGATGCGATCGTGTTCACCGGCGGTGTGGGCGAGAACCAGGCCGACATCCGGCGTCGGGCGCTCCACGGCCTCGAACACATCGGAATCGAGGTCGACGACTCTCTGAACCGATCCGTCGATCTCTCCGCTGGCCCGGTGGCGATCGATCCCGGGACCAGCCGCACGGCAGTGCTGGTCATCGCCACGAACGAGGAACTGGAGATCGCCCGCCAGGTTCGCCAGGTCGTCGAGCACATCTGACCCAAGCGCGGTCAGGTCCTGGCGATGAGCCGATCGATCTCGGCCTTCCAGTTCGAAGGCGATTCGACGTTGAGCGTGACTCGATCACGAGCACCCGCAGGCGCGCCCGAAAGGAGCAGCCTCGCCAACCGGCTCCTATCCGACTCGGAGAAGCGAACTTCGACCAGCGGGCGCGAACCGCCCACGAAGTCACAGGAGAGGAGCGCATCGCGGTCCACCTTCAGATGCACGGTGCCCGACAAGCGTCCGCGCACCTCGAGGCCGTCGTATCGCAATTCGAGCCGTACTCGAGCCAAGGCGCTCTTCATGCCGCCGATGACGGTCCGGCCGGTGAACGTGCGGGTGTGTGAGTGTTCGATCTCGTAGGGGAAGAGCACGAGCGGCCAGATCCAATGGGCTTCGGAGAGGATGACGGCATTGCTCATCTCCAGAGATTACGAGCCAGGGCGAGGACGACCCCCTCAACGTGACAATCGACCCTACGCCCCCGATCGTCGAGCCCTCAAGCTCGGTGCAGACATGCCATCGCCACACCGAACGACCACCAGCACACCCGAAACGGCTCCTGTGAGACACGATGCTCACGCTGCGATCGAGGTGGCAGGGTTCCGCAAGTCCTACGACGACGTCATCGCCGTCGACGACATCAGTTTCACGGTCGATCGTGGTGAGATCTTCGGGCTGCTCGGGCCGAACGGTGCCGGCAAGACGACGACGCTCGAATGCCTCGAGGGTCTCCGCCGTCCCGACGTCGGCCGGTTGAGGGTCTTCGGGGTCGATCCGACTCGCGAGCCGCGTCGGCTCAACGGCCTGATCGGCGTGCAACTCCAAGCATCGAGCCTGCCTCACACGATGACGTGCGACGATGCGATGCAGTTCTTCTGCGCCTATCACGGCGTCGCAGCGAGATGGGATCTGCTCGACAGGATGGGCCTGGGTGAGAAGCGGGACACGACGTTCGACGAGCTGTCGACCGGCCTTCAGCGTCGTCTTGCGCTCGCCCTGGCGATCGCCCACGAGCCGGACGTGCTGATCCTCGACGAGCCGACGGCAGGACTCGATGTCGGCTCCCGTGCGGAACTCCACCGACTCATCCAAGAGTTGCGTGACGCCGGAACGACGATCCTGCTGGCAACACACGACATGGCTGAGGCGGAGCGGATGACCGACCGAGTTGCGATCCTCCTCCGTGGCCGGATCGTGGCCGTCGGCAGCCCCCGACAGCTGACGGCCACCGGAGACGGCCTCACCAAGATCTCGGTCCGCAGTGAGCGATCCACCCTCGGCGACGGCTCCGACCTGGATTCGGTCGACCAGGCCGGCGTGTCCGACGAGTACACGGTCGTGTTCACCAGAAGGGTCGCGCCGACGATTGCGACGATTCTCGAGCGGCTCGACCACTCCGAGGATCCGCTGATCGACCTGAGAGTGGAACGACCCTCGCTCGAGGAGCGCTTCCTGGAGCTCACGGCCGAGGAGCAGGCCCGATGACCGCATTCGCCCACCATCTCGGGTTCGAGTTCAAGAGCGGGATCAGGAATCCCACGTCGATGCTGATGTACTACCTGTTCCCGCTCGGGTTCTATGCGCTGATGGGAGTGGTGATGGTGGAGATCAACCCCGACTTCGCGGAGCTGTTGATCCCTTCGATGGTCCTCGTCACGTTGATGGCCGGCACGCTGCTGGGGCTCCCCGGAGAGCTGGTCGAGGCGAGAGAGGCCGGGATCTACCGAGCATTCAAGGTGAACGGTGTCCCGGCGATCTCGATCATCGTGATCCCGCTGCTGGCCGCTGCCTTCCACGGAACGATCGGCTCCGCCGCCATCGCCCTCACCGCCGGGCCGCTCTTCGACGTGACGACTCCATCCGACTGGCTCGCCTTCATCCTGGTGACGGTGCTGAGTGTCTTCACGCTCGGCTCGCTCGCTGCCCTGATCGGTGTCGTGTCGGCCAGCGCCCGGGCAACCGTGCTGTGGTCACAGCTGGTGTTCCTCCCGTCGATGCTGATCGGTGGACTGATGCTCGACCTCGAGCTCCTCCCGACCACCGTCAGGGGCTTCTCGGGCCTGCTCCCCTCGACCTATGCCATGCAGGCGTACCGGGGGCTCGCCTACGGCGCCGAGACGATGCTCGATCCGACCATGTCGATGATCGTGCTCGCAGCGGGGGGCGTTGTCGCCTTCGGCCTGGCGGTCGCGCTGTTCAGCTGGGATCGGAAGAACGCCACTCGACGTCTCCCGTCGACGCTTGCGCTGCTGGCGATCGCCCCCTACGTGGCCGGCATCTTCCTGGCGTGACTCAACCCCCGGGTTCGGCGCCCGCGGTTTCGATGATCTCGGCCATCACCCGCATACCCTCTTCGATCCCCGCTTTGGCGATCGGGTAGGCAGGCACCATCAGTCGGTCGATTCCGAGTGCGGCCATCACCTCGATCGCGTTCACGGGATCGTCGAGGAAACGTCCCGGGTAGGCCGCGGAGATCTCGACCTCGGAGACGTCGCGGCCCGCTGCTTCGCAGGCGACGCGAAGGGCGGTCACGATCCGTTCGAGCTCCTCGAGTGAGTCCGGGCCCGGATAGAAGCCGTCGCCTCGTGCGACCGTTCGTCTGATCGCTGCGTGTGACTGACCACCGACCACGATCGGGATGGATCCTCCGATGGGCTTCGGGTTGAGCGCAACGTCCTCGAACGCGAACACCTCGCCGGCGAACGAGGCGGCGCCGTCTCTCCAGAGGGCTCGCATCGCGTCGATCATCTCGTCGACGCGTCTTCCCCGCCCGGCGAACGGGACACCGACGGCCTCGAACTCCTCTTCGAGCCATCCGGCTCCGATGCCCAACTCCATTCGACCTCCACTGAGATGGTCGAGCGTGGCGAGCTGTTTCGCCAGGACCAGCGGGTTACGGAGCGGCAGGATCATCACCCCCGTCCCGAGCCGGATCCGTGTTGTGACGGCGGCGACCCAGGTGAGCCACACGAGCGGATCGGGGATCGGAATCTCCGGAGTGCCCGGCATCTTGCCCGACGGGTGATACGGATAGGTCGAGTCGTATTCATGGGGCCAGATGACGTGTTCGACGGTCCAGACGGATTCGAAGCCGGCCTCTTCGGCCGCGACAACCAGGTCGATTGCGGGAGCCGGGTCGGTGAACGGGATGGTGTTGGCGTAGGCGAGGCCGAACTTCACGCCACGGTGCCCCGGGCGCGATCCAGGTTTTCGGCGGGCACCCAGCACGAGTGGAAACCGTTGGGCACGCGGACGGGGAGCTTCACCCGGCCGACCGGTCCGGCTCGCAGGTCGGCGGCGTCGAGGATCACCAGCTCCGAGCGGTCCTCGGCTGCGTCGTAGACGAACGACATCAGATAGCCGTCGTCCTCCGAGGCACCGCCCGGTCGTCGCGCGAAGGGCGCCTCGGACCCGTACCGGCCGGGGCCGAACTCATATCGCTCTTCGGTTCGCTCGTCCAGGTCGTACTTGACGATCCCGTCGAAGTACATGGTGATGTCGCTGTTGATCGACACGTTGTACGCATAGCGGTTGCGGACACCGACCAGCGACGCATCGATCATCGGGAACTCGGTGTTTCGGTCGTCGAGTGCCTCCTCGCGGGTTCGACCGGTCTTCAGGTCGAAGCGATACCGGTGCACGTAGGCGTCGAGCCGCAGATAGTTGAGGATGCTGGCCAGCGGGCCGTGGAACTCGACCGCCGGGGGCCCGGGTACCCGGAAGCGGCACACGTCGAGCACGATCTCGTCGCCCTCTTCCCAGGCGTTGATCGAGTGGTAGATGTAGCACGGCTCCGCCTCGAACCATCGGACGTCGGTTCCGTGCCGAGGAATCACCCCGAATCGGGCGGGGGTATCACCGAGGAACTCGAGCCGATGCCGGCCCGCCCGGGCCGATGCCTCGTCGACGACGAGCGGGAGGTCCATGACGATGGAGTGGTTCTCGGTGATCGCCATGTCGTGCGGCATCCGTGCGCCGGGTATGTCGATCTCGGTGTGGTGGGTGACGAGTCCGTCGCTCGAGACGACCCCGTAGGACATGTACGGAGGAGTGGGCCCGTAGTCGAAGTAGACGAACTCACCGCTCCGTGGGTCGACCTTGGCGTGGGCGGAGACACACGACTGCCTGGTGCCTCTCCAGTCCTCGGCGCCGATGGTCTCCAGGCTGAATGGGTCGACCGTGTACGGGGTTCCCGACAGGTACCACAGAGCAACCAGGTTGCCGTTGTGGAACAGGATGTCGGTGTTGGCGGTGTCCTTCAGACGCAGTCGGGAGCCGTCGTCGGGGTTCGACGTGCGAGGCTCGGCGACCCCTTGCCACAGGGCACGGCCGGCCCGTCGGTCCGCCGTCAGGCCGTCGGTGGCCACCCAGCGGTTGCGGTAGGTTGCCCGTCCACCTTCCAGGTGGATGCCATGGAGCATGCCGTCCCCGTCGAACCAGTGATACCGGCCCTCGGTGTTGTACCGAGGGTTCGGGCCGTTCCGGACGTACATCCCTTCGAGATCGGAGGGGATCTCGCCCTCGACCTCCAGATCGGACGCCTCGATCTCTGTGTCGACCGGTGCGTACGGGCCGAGGAGATACGGATTCTCTCCGGCGTCCAGCGCAACCGACAGTGCATCGTTTCGGACGGTGGTCATCACGGCTCCCGGGGCGACGTGGCGGCGATCTAACGGCCGTTAGAAATTCTAAACGCGGTTAGAAGTCGGGTGTCGGGGTTTCTGGGAGCAGCGGCCGTCAGGCGGTGAGACCGGCGAGCACCATGTCTGCGAACGTGTCGGCCACCTCCGACGACGAGTACCGGCCGTCGGACTCGAACCAGAACAGCGTCGAGTTGCACATGCCGACGATCCCCTTCATCAGCAACCAGGGGTCGGTGTCGGCTCGGATCGAGCCCGCGCGCTGTGCCATCCCGATCAACTCGACCCAGAGCTCCTCGTATCGACGACCCAGCTCGTCGACCTGCGCCCCCAACTCCGCCGAGATCGCATCGAGGCGCTCGGACTGGAAGATGCGATACAGATCGGCGTGGCGATCGAACACGTCGAGATGCCCGACGATCGCAGCCCGGATCTGATCCATCGGAGCCTCCGGCCCTTCGACGATCTCCTCGAGCATCGACACGGCCACCCCCACCCGCTCCCCCACGATCGCCGTCAGGACCGACTCCTTGGAGTCGAAGTAGTAGTAGAGGGAGCCGGCCTTCATCCCGAGGCCGTCGGCGATGTCCTGCATGCGGGTGGCGGCATACCCGCGCTCGGAGAACAACGCAGTCGCCACCTCGACGATCCGGCTCCGCTTGTCGGCCCGTTTGGTGGTCACCCCCAAAGCCTATGGGCTCGCCGCCCCGTCCAAACTTCATCGACGGTCTTCACATCGACACCGTCACACTCGGTCGACCCGTGCGCCCCGCGCGGGTGGACCGGCAGGCCTCTCGTGATCCGTTGAGGTTTTCCTAACCCCCAGCAGAGCGACCGCGAACGCGGTTGCGGGGATGATGTCGGACATGTCTGTCAGATGGTGCCCCGACCCGGTCGTGAGCCTCCTCCAATTGGAGGAGGCTGACCGGCGTCCCGACGGGCCTTTCGCCCGTGAGTCCAACGATCCACCGATCCTTACCGTGATGGCAGAGATCGAAAGCAGGACAGTGAACGCAATCACGAGAGCACTCAGCGGAAGGCAGCCGCTCCGGCCGCTCCTCGCCAAGGCGTGGATGGCCGCCTTGGCATTTCTCCTCTTCTCATTGAGCCCAGGGTTGGCGGCGGCGCTCGCCGGCGCACCCGTGACCATCAGCATCGGGAGTGCACTCGACCCGAACTCGGTCACGATCGAGCCGGGCACCACGGTGACCTGGGTGAACAACGACTCGGAACGCCACCGAATGGCGTCACGGTCCGGTCCAGAGAGATTCGACACCGGCAACCTCGATCCAGGCCAGTCGTTCACGATGACCTTCGAGCTCGAAGGCACCTACTCCTACCTCGACGATCGCAACGATGAGAACAGCGCATACTTCGGCACGATCACAGTCCAATCGGGGGCGCCGTCGACGCCGCCGCCAGGAGGGGGTGGCGGCGGGGGTGGGCCGGTCAGCATCGATGTGGGCGACCGCATCTACCTGCCTGCCTCCGTGACCGTGAGCCCGGGCACCGCCATCACGTGGAGAAACATCGACAGCAGCCCCCATACCGTGACCGATCGAGCAGGCTCGTTCGACTCCGGCATATTCGACACGGGCGGCACCTACACACGGACCTTCGACACCCCTGGGACCTATCAGTACTTCTGCACACTCCACTCCGACATGGTTGGAACCGTGTCCGTCACCGGCAGCGGCGGCGAGGCTCCCCCACCGCCGGAACCGACTCCCCCACCGACGACACCTCCGCCTCCCCCACCGCCGCCCACGACTCCTGGATCGGTCACGATCTTCGACAACGGCTACACGCCGGCTTCCCTCAGCGTGAGCGAAGGCACGACGGTCACATGGACCAACACGGGTGCGGCCCCGCACACCGCGACGGACCGGAGCGGTCGTTTCGACTCGGGATTCATGATGACGGGCGACAGCTTCAGCCAGACGTTCACGACGGCCGGGACCTACCAGTACTTCTGCACGATCCACCCGGAGATGGTGGCCACGATCACGGTCACCGGCGCGGGAGGAGAAGCCCCGCCACCGCCACCGCCACCGCCTCCGGCGACCGATCCCGTGCCTCCACAGTCTTCGACGGTGACGCCGGCTCCCGGAGGTATCGAGATCGTCGACAACGCATTCAGCCCGTCCTCACGCCAGATCTCGGTCGGCACCACGCTCGTCTGGACCAACACCGGTGCGCTGCCGCACACCGCAACCGATCGCGCCGGGAGATTCGATTCAGGGATGCTGATGAGCGGCGACACCTATCGACGGACATTCGACGCTCCAGGGACCTACGAGTACTTCTGCACGCTCCATCCCGAGATGGTCGGGACGATCGTGGTCAACAGTTCCGATGGAGCCGCCCCGCCCCCACCGCCGCCCGCAGCACCTGCGCCTGCGCGAGCGCCATCGACGGCATCTGGAGCAACGGCAGGGAGCGGCGACGTGCGGGTCGTCGACAACGACTATCTCCCTGGAACGATCACCGTGGCGAGAGGCTCGACACTGACGTTCGCGAACACCGGAGCACTCCCGCACACGATCACGGATCGGGCAGGTTCCTTCGACTCGGGCATCGTGATGCCCGGCCAGTCCTACCGGCGAACATTCTCGACGGCAGGGACGTACGAGTACTTCTGCACGATCCACCCTGAGATGTCCGGAACGGTCGTCGTGACGGCGTCCGGCACGCCGGTCGGCTCGGCGGCGGCAGGGGACGACGGGGTCGCCGACGGAACAGCTGGGCAGTCCACGACGACGACATTGGCGGCGGCGACACAGACCCGCCCTGCCAGTGCTTCGGTGGACGTGATCGACAACGACTTCGATCCCAACCCGCTGCGCGTCACCCCGGGTACGACGGTTGCCTGGACCGTCGTCGGCGACCTTCCGCACACCGTCACCGCTGAGGGATTCGATTCAGGGATCATGAGTCCTGGCGACGTGTTCGAATGGACCTTCGAGGAGGTCGGCACCTTCGACTACGTATGCGCACTCCATCCGGGGATGGAAGGCACGGTGATCGTCGAGGTTGCCGCCGATGGAACGGCCGGCGACGGAGACGGGGTCGCTGCGCCGGGATCACCGGGGTCGGACTCATCGTCGCCTGGCAATTCGATGGCTTTCGGGGTGTTCATGGCAGCCGGGCTCGCGGTGGCCGGCGTGGGGATGGCGGTCGGGGTCGGTCGTTTCACCAAGGCGGTCGACAATGGAAGCATCGGTTGAGCGAGTCTCAGTCGATCAGCCGGTGACGCAGAGCCAACGCCACCGCGTGAGCGCGGTGGCTCGCTCCGAGCTTCTCGAAGAGCGATGCGATGTGGGTCTTGACGGTCGTCTCGGAGATACCGAGTTCGACGGCGATCTGCTTGTTCGCGAGCCCGTCCGCGATGTGCTGGAGGACCTCGGTCTCACGAGGCGACAACGCCACGTCCGAGTCGGTGGCGTGCGCACGGGTGAATCGGCTGAGCACCGGACGGGTGATCTCCGCCTGGAGGTAGCCCTGACCCGCTCCGGCAGCGCGTACCGCCCTGATCAACTCGTCCTTGGTGATGGTCTTGAGCAGATAGCCGGACGCGCCGGACGCAATCGCTTCCTCGACGTACGCAGGGTCGTCGTACATCGACAAGATCAGCACCGGCAGGGTCGCATCACGATCCCGCATCAGGCGCAGGGTTGCGAGCCCGTCTTGATTGGGCATGCGGACATCCATGAGCACCACGTCGGGATCGACGGACTCCAGCATCTCGATCGCTTCGAGCCCGTCGGATGCCTCCCCGGCGACCCGGATGTCGGCAGACGTCTCGAGCATCGCGCGGAGGCCATCCCTGAGCACGGCGTGATCGTCGACGATCAGTATCCGAATGCTCAACTGCGGCCTCCCATCGGGATGGAGCCAGTCACGACGAGGCCGTCACCGGCATCGAATCCGATATGACCGCCGAGCCGCTCGACCCGCTCACGCATGAGCCAGATCCCCATGCCCGCCCGCCAACCGATCGGCGGGCCCGCACCGTGGTCGCTGATGCTGAACTCGACCCGGTCCGCCGCTGCCCAGACGCCCAGCGTGGCCCGGTCGCTGCCGCTGTGTCGCGCCGCATTCACGAGGGACTCCTGAGCAACCCGGTAGACGGCGAGCTTGACATCTCTGGAAGGCTCGGGGCACCGATCGATGTCGAGTTCCACGGTGAGGTCATAGCTCTCGGCGACCCGGTCGGCGAGGCTGGCGAGGGAAGCAGCCAGCCCGACGTCCTCGGCCACCGTCGGATACAGATCACGCAGGAGGTTTCGAAGCGACCCGCTGGCCTCCAGGACAGCTGTCTCGAGCTCTGCCAACGCCGGCTGTGCCGAGGCCGGAGCATCGGCGGCGAGTGTGCGCACCCCGTAGAGGATCCGATAGAGGTCTCGGGCGACGCTGTCGTGAACGTCGCCGGCGAGCCGCCGCCGCTCGGAGTCCTCGGCGTCGACGAGCTGCTCCATGACACGCTCGAGCTGGCGACGGTAGTCGTCGAGTCCCTCGGCGAGAAGCGCCTTCTGCAGACCCACGAGGACTTCTTCTGCAAGCGCGTCGACGGTCGGATCACCCGCGCTGCCCGCGGTCGGCTCGATGTGCACGGTGAGCAGGCCGGCCGACGACTGCTCGCGGGCACGCGGCTCGCCGAGATCTCCGGTCGGGCTGCCGACCTCCAGCAGCGGTCTTGGTTCGGAATCGTCGGGCTGGAGAACCGCAGTGACCCACTCGATCTGAGGAGCGGACTCGAGAATCGATCTCAACCGGGCGGCGAGACCGTCAGGACTGTCGGCTTGTGTAGTGGTTCGTGCGACCTCGAGCAGGGTGACCAGATCGTCGGCGCGGGATTCAGCCGACCGTCGCTGTTCGTCGGCGACGCGGACCAGCGATCCCAACGTCGACACGAGGAACAATCCGAGCAGGCCCAGACCGGAGCCAAAGCCGATCCAGACGAGCCGTCGTATCTGGTCGACCGAGGCGTCATAGGCGTCGAGCGTCCGGTAGATCTCCCAGACCGCCAGTACGCGGTCGCCGTCGAGAACGGGGACGTACGTCTCGAGGAGTGCCCCGAACTGCCCGGCCTCGAGATAGTTCTCATCCTCAGAGAGGTCGGAAACCTCGGAGATGGGAGTCGTGAGCGACTCGAAATCCTCGTCGGGGGCGAACCGTTGCCCGATGAGTTCGCGTGCGTCGGAATACAAGATCGTCCCGTCCAGCGACCAGAGCTTGGCGCGAACGAAGTCGCCCCGGAGGATCGACTGTCGAACGAACCGGTCGAGATCGTCGACGTCCACATCGGAACCTGTCGAGATGACCTCGCTCGACACGAGAAAGTCGAGGGCGGCCTGGTCTGCCACGGCCTGGGAGGCGAGGAAGTCGTCGGCGACCCGCCTGGGGATGTACCAGCCGACGAATCCAACGAACAGCGCGGAGAGGGCGAGTCCGACGAGCGAAACCATGGCGGTTCGATTCAGCCACCACGGGCGCCTGGATGCGTCCGACTTGCCGGTCATACGACAACCTCCGGACGGACAAGTGTACGAACATACAACGTGCGGGCCGTGCAAGCATGGCCTTCGACGGCAACTGGAAGGGAACCACCTCGATGAAGCTCTCCGTTCGCACCACGCGCGGGATGTTCTTGCTGGTCGCGATCGCCTCCTTTGTGGCGTCGGCGTGCGGCACGGAAGCCGGACCCTTCCCCGACGGCAGCTTCGCTGTCGTGGCCAATGCCGACATCGGGGTCGGCGAGTCGCGCATCCAGGTCGGGGTCGTCGGCCCGGACGGGGACAGACTCGGTGGCCCGGATGTGCCCGTATCACTTGCCATCGCGCCCGATGGCGGAGGAGAGTCCGTCGAGTACGCCGCCGAGTGGATCTGGCTCATCGAAGAAATCGTCGGTCTCTACAAGACCGAAGCAGTCTTCGATTCGCCGGGCGTCTGGACCGTGAGCGTCGCTGCAGAGACGGGCGCTCCCCTGCCGGCGACTGGGTTCCAGGTGCTGGACCCGACCTTCGCGCCGAATGTCGGCGACGTCGCTCCTGTCGCGCCGATCGACACGCTTGCCACGAAACCACTGGACCAACTGACGACGGACCCGAACCCCGACGACGACTTCTACCGGCTCACACTCGAAGAGGCATTCGGGTCGGGACGACCCACCGTTGTCGTGTTCTCGACCCCTGCCTTCTGCCGGACGGCCACGTGCGGCCCGGCGCTGGACCGGGTCAAGGCGGTCAAACCCGAGTACCCCGAGGTCAACTTCGTCCACGTCGAGGTCTACACCGATCTGCAGAGCCCCGACTTCCAGCCGACCCCGGAGTTCCTGGCGCCGGCGCTCGGCGCCGAATTCTGGAACCTCCCGACCGAGCCGTGGGTGTTCGTCGTGGACTCGAACGGGATCGTGACGGCCCGATTCGAAGGCACGGCGACGACTGAGGATCTCCGCACCAGCCTCGGCTGATCGGCGTGAACCGAGCCCCTAGCCGCGACTGTCGCACCAGGCGTCGACGATTGCCCTGAGATCATCTGCAGCCGTTGCCACCTCGTCGAGGTCGGCGAAGGTCATGTAGCGGGCGGTCTCCCCTCCACCGGTGAGCCGAGGGTGGTCACCCGGTATGGAGGCACCGGTGTGGAACATCAGGCTGGCGTGCTTCTTCGACCGAGGGTTGAAGCTCGCCATGTTTCCCTCGTACACGAAGGTCGGCGACTTCCACTTGATCGTCTCGCTGATTCGCTCGTCTTCGAGAATGATGCCCCGGACCGCCAGCACAACGTCCTTCATCGGGTTGTCGTAGCCGTCGAACCAGGCATCCACGTCTGGGTTCTGTGCCATAGCCATACCGTACTCCTGCTGCCCGGTGCCGTGATCGACGGCACGCCGAACGTCCTAGCCTGTGACCGATGAACGAGGCACTGAAACCGCTCGCCTTCCTGGTCGGCACCTGGACGGGACGAGGGCACGGCGACTATCCGACGATCGACGGTTTCGACTACGACGAGGAGATCACGATCGCTCCGCTCGGGCCCAAACCGATGCTGCGATATGCCCAGCTGACATGGGCGGCGAACACCAAGGAACCGATGCACAGCGAACTCGGGTTCATCCGCCCGGCGGGACCCGACGCGGCAGAACTCGTGATCGCCCAGCCGACCGGGATCACCGAGATCCACACCGGTGCGATCGACGGTCAGCGGATCGTGTTCCGTTCGGTGTCCGTCGATCGGGCGCCGACGGCGAAGGAGGTGCTGACCGTCGAGCGTCGCATCGACGTGAACGAGAGCACCCTCACCTACGAGCTGCTGATGGGGGCAGTCGGCCAGCCGCACCAGCTCCATCTCGAGGCCACCCTAGGGCGATCGAACTGATCAACTCGGGTCGGTGACCTGACCGAGGAATAGCATCTCACCCGTCGAGCCGTGCTCGATCCAGAACAGGAACGGCCGATCTGCCGTGAACGTCGCAGGCTCCGGGGCGGAGGTGAGGCCGACGACGATCGCTGTAGCAGCGGCCGCTTCGGTGCCTTCTTCATCCAGTGCGATGAATGTCTTGTGGAATGCGTCAGTCACGAACAGCTCTCGCACCTCGGTGATCCCGGTGAAGTCGGCACCATCGCCCCCAGGCTGCTCGAACGCTGCCACCATGCCGAGCATCTGGAGCGCAGGCTTGAGCGAGATCTCGGACTCGAATTCGAACGAGGGCAGCGTGATGTCCACGCTTCGTTGCTGCCAGGCGATGTCGAGGTCGGCCACGTCGAGGGCCCCAGCCAGATCGGCCGGCGATCCTTCCTCTGGGAGCAGGATGACCATGGCAGCGTCGCCGGCATACGGCAGCCGGACCGCCTCGAACGAGTCCGAAACGGCGTAGCCGGTCTGCAGGTTCGCTCGCATCAGCGGGGCCTCGATCTCGGTGCCGTCGACCATCGTGAAGGTTCCGACCTCGGTGCGATCGGGGTCGAATGGCTCGAACCAGTTGGCCTTGAACCAGATGGCGTTCACCAGTGACAGCCGGGTGTCGGTCGTGATCGCGCCTTCGGGAATCAGATCCTCGATTCGGTCTTCGGTTGCATCCTCGACCCACTGGTTGATGATCCGACGAGAGCCCTCGGGGTCGCCGATGTAATCGACGACCCGGAGACCCGCTCCGTAGTTCTCGGCCAGCGTCCTGAGATACCTGTCGAGGAACGGATAGCCGCCCTGGCCCCACGCCGAATTGGCCGGTCGGATCGTGAACGGCTCCCTGGTGTCCTCCTCGCCCATCGGGGTCGGTGTCGCCACGAGTGCTGCATCGATGGCATTGCGAACCCGATGCAACGTGGCGTCGTCGACCGAGACGCGCAACAACTCGGCGATCTCGATGGCCGTGTCACCCCGCGCACCCGGGTAGAGCATCGAGAGTGCCGTGACGATCGAGTAGGGAGACACCATGACGTTCTCGTCCCCTGCAACGACCTCGAAGAGGTCCAGCCCGAATACGGCGTCGGACGCAGCCACGGCCTCGATATCGGCCTTGGGGACGTCGCTGGACGCCCGTGCCACATCGACTGTGACCACATCGCCCGGATCGAACCCGGTCACGTCTCCTCCGTCCCTAGACGTCGTCGTCGCATCCGGCACAGTCGTTGTGGCGGCCCCATCCACTCCTCCGCACGCTTGGGCGAGCGTTGCGACCAAGATCACGATGATGGGAAGTCGCTTGTTCTTCATGTCGATGAGACGCCCACTCGTCGGACGGGGTTCCTGCGGCGTGCTGCGAGACGACGACTCGAAGCGTCGCCCTCGCTCTGATGTCCATCGGAGTTCTGCGCGCCATGCTCGAGGCGCCTTCATGACACTTCAATGGGCCTTCCTGCACGTGTAGACGACGATGTCGAGCTGTTCAGGTCAAGACCAGTTCGACCAGGATCATGCCGATTCCGATGAGCGCGACCGCAAGCCCTACGAACCGGACGAGAAACTCGTACGACGCCATGGTTTCGGCTCCGCGACGGTCGAGGGTGTGCGGCCACACCCGAACGGCACGCTTGACGATGTGCAGGGAGTTGGAGGCGGCAAGCGCTCCCAGACCGAGCAGCACGAATCCGATGAACAGCTGATACATCTGCGATCTCCTCACAGATGATCTCTCGGAGGCGACGGCGGCGACAGAGCAATTCGACCTGCGGAGAGCCACCGTGCGCTCCAGACCGACCTTGTCAGAGATCGAAGCCGAATCGGTCACGACGGCAATCTGTAGATGACCCGCCCGAGATCTCTGTCGTCGCCACACCGAGCGACCTAAGCGGCTCCGGCCAGCACCTTTGAGAGGACGGGACAGACATCGGACCAGCCGGGCTGCTATCGAGAGAACCGGTCGGTCGCAGCGACTCCTGCCTCGGATCGGGCGGCCGGAATGCCCAGCCAGAAGCAGGCCCCGCCGAGCACCTCCGACACCCTGTGTCCGGTGTACCCCTCGTGCGCCTCGACGAGCTGGCGGGCGATGGACAGCCCGAGCCCGGACCCCTGAACGGCGCTGAGATAGGTGTGCGGTCCTCGTTCGAATCGGTCCCAGATCGTCACTTCGTACTTCTTCGGGATCCCCGGGCCGTTGTCGTGCACCTCGATCACCGTCTGGGCGGCGCCGCGGTAGGCGAGCACTTCGACTTCGCCATTCCCGTACCGACCGGCATTCGTGAGGTAGTTCACGAGCACCTGCCGGAGCCGATCGACGTCACCGAGCACGACCAGATCCGGCTCGATGTGTGTCGTGATCTCCATCGCAATACTGCTGTTGGTGAGCATCCCAATCGCCGAATCCACCAGCTCCGAGGCAAGGATGGTCGAGTAGGCGAGCCTCGTTGCGCCGAGCTTGTCTCTGGCGACCTCCACCAGGTCTCCCACGATCCGGGAGAGGTGTTTGGTCTGGGCGTTGACGATCGAGATCATCTCCATGCGATCCGACCGGTCGAGATCCGGCTGCTCATCCAGGATGTCGGTGAAACCCGACATCGCCGTCAATGGGGTGCGGAGCTCGTGGGATATCGACGCAACGAGGTCGTTCCGCTGCTTCTCGACGATGTCCCGCGTCTCTTTGATCGCAACGCCCTGTCGGGCAATCACGAGGATGCCGACCGCCGCCGTCGCGAGCTGCAACGTGGTTGCCTGGCCACCGATTTCGCCGAGCGTGAGCGCAAAGAGCACGGCAATCGCCGTGTACGGCGCAACCAGCGGCCACAGGCGCCCAGGCCGATCCGCCTGTTCGCGGAGGACGGTGGGCCCAGCGATCAGCAGCGCCGCGATTGCGAACAGGCCGTAGCCGACCAGCCACGCTGCATCGAGTCGTCCACCGTCGACATACGTGTCGGCTTCGATCTGGAACACGAACGCCATGTCGGACAGTGCCGTCACGATCATGCCGAGGGAAACCACGAGAAGCCGGCCATCGAACTGGAGCCGTGAACGCCGCGTCGCCAAGATCATCAGAGCCACCAGGAGGATCAGATCACCCACCGGGTAACCGAGGTTGATCGCGTTCTCGAGCAATCCCGCCTCGGCGTCGAGGTAGATGGCGTCTTCGAGGTAGAACGTCCAGACGATCGCAGACAACGCCATCGTCCCGGCCAGGGCGTCGAGCGTGAGCCGGGCTCGCTCCCACTTTCGGGCCTGCATGTGGGGCAGCATCAGGATGCCGACGAAGATGATCGGATAGGCAGCGACGTAGAACACATCGGCGAGACCTGGATAGGGCACTTCGACGCCGAGGAACCATGAGTAGTAGATCCAGATCAGCTCGCCGGCGCCCCAGGCGGCCACGCCGATGCCGATGAGTGACCACGCGGTAGTTCCTGGCCCGCTCCGACGTCGTGCGGCGAGCGTGATGAGAACGCCGGCACCGACGGGTCCGATCGAGTAGGTCCAGTTGGTCACAGCGAACAGGAAGTCCTGGTCGCCGATCTGGAAGCCCATGATGACGGCACCGAACGCGCTCGTCCCGACCACGAGAAGCCAGGCAACGCGAAGAGACGTCGAGAGTTCATCCCACGCCGATCGCCACAGGGGGAGCAGTTGTTGTGATGCCCTGGGTAACCCGCGGGCGAATGTGTTTCCAGCCACGAGCTGCCTGTCGGCCAACCGTTCGAGACCTTTAGCGATCCGATCCGAGAACTCCCCGCAGTGCCATCGCTCCGGTGGACGAGGAGCCGAGAGACACGTCAGCAGAATCCGAAGGGCGCACAAAGACGAGGGACGCGCCCACCACCGATACCGTGGGTAGCGACGGCGATCACACGAGGTCATACCGACATGACACATCCCACTGACCGACCCTGGAGTCACGAGATCCCCGGTGGACGATGGGACACGATCGTCATCGGATCGGGGATGGGCGGGATGACCACGGCGGCGATGCTCGCCAAGCTCGGCCAGCGTGTGCTCGTGTTGGAACAGCACGTCATCCCGGGCGGGTTCACGCAGACGTTCAAGCGGCCGGGATATCACTGGGACGTTGGCGTCCACATCGTGGGCGAGATGACCGGTCGGAGCTTCGCCGGTCGTCTCCTGAACGATCTCACCGACGGGCGGCTCGAATGGGAGTCGGTCGGCCCCGTCTACGACGAGTTCGACTTCCCCGACGGATTCACGATCCAGTTTCCCGGTTCGCCCGAGGCGTTCCGGGACACCCTGCTGGACTACTTCCCTCACGAACGTCAGGGGATCGACGAATACCTCTCACTGGTGCGTCGAGCGTCGCGGGCGTCAGGGCGAAACCTCCAGGCACGCGCACTCCCCTGGTACCTCGCTCCGGGTGGACGGCGGAAGGCGGCCGAGGCGGCCCACCCGCACATCTCGGCGACGACACAGAGCGTGCTCGAATCGCTGATCGACGATCCGAGACTGAGGTCGGTGCTCGCCGCTCAGTGGGGCTATTACGGCGTGCCTCCGTCGAGGTCGTCGTTCGCCATGCACGCGCTGATGGTCCAGCACTTCCTGCACGGCGCCTTCTACCCGGTCGGCTCGGCGGCGAGCATCGCACCGGCACTGCTCCAGACGGTGGCCGACTCCGGAGGCTGGACCGCCGTCCGCAGGACCGTCGAGGATATCGTCGTACGTCGTCGCCGGGTCGCCGGTGTCAGGCTGGCCGACGGCACCGAGATCGAAGCGAATCGAGTGGTCAGCGCCGCCGGAGCGATCCCCACCGCTGCGATGCTCGGGGAATCCGCGCCGGACTCGTGGGCCGATTCCTACCGTGAACCGGGCCCTGCCCACCTGAGTCTCTACCTCGGATTCTCGGGCGTCGACATCGCCGCCCGCGGCGCACAGGCCTATTGCCAGTGGTACTACGACTCCTGGGACACCGAGGCGATCGAATGGGACGTCCATCCCGATCGCGCCCCGGGTACGGCACCGGTCGTGTTCTGCAGCTTCCCTTCGATCAAGGATCCCGTTCACGACCCGGGCCCCGATCTGCACCACACCGGCGAGGCGATCACCTTCGTGCCGTGGGAGCCGTTCTCGAAGTGGAAGGACGCCAGGTGGAAGCGCCGGGGGGCCGAGTACGAGGAGTTCAAGAGCGAACTCACCGAAGCCCTCCTCGGTCAATACCGGGGTCTCTATCCAGAACTCGCTCCGCATGTCGAGCATGCCGAGATGTCGACCCCGGTCTCGACCCATCACTTCACCTCGGCCCCGGCAGGCTCGATCTACGGTCTGGCGACCGAACCCGACCGCTTCGAGGACGAGACGCTGCTTCCCGGGACATCGATCTCCGGCCTGTACCTGTCGGGTGCCGACATCAGCACGCCGGGGGTGGCGGGCGCTCTGATGGGTGGTGTGCTCGCAGCCGTTGCCGCGGCACCCGTCGCCGGAGGGCGCTACGTCCGCGTCGTGATGAAGCGCTGACTCGACTGGCCCCCTATCCGTCGACCCGCTTTTGGAATAGGCTGAGCTTTCGCGAGAAAGCGACCCCGTGCCGATCTTCCCCCAAAACGTCATCGCGGTCATCTGGGACTTCGACAAGACCCTGATCCCCGGCTACATGCAGAAGCCGCTGTTCGACCGCTTCGACATCGACCCAGTCCAGTTCTGGAGCGAGTCCGACGGCCTGGCGCGTTTCTACGAAGACCGTGGGGCGATGCGCACCAATGGTGACACGCTCTATCTCAATCACATGCTCACCTACGTGCAAGCCGGCAGGATGCACGGGCTCCACAACGACCTGCTCAGCGAGCTCGGTGCGGAACTGACCTTCTACGAGGGCATGCCGGAGTTCATGGGGCATCTGAGCAAGAACATCGAGGGCTACCCGGGCTACGCCGATCATGGCATCACGGTGGAGCACTACGTCATCTCGTCGGGGCTGCGCCAGATGATCCTCGGGAGCGCAGTCGCCCCCTTCCTCGACGGCGTGTGGGCATGTGAGTTCGCCGAGGAGGTCGCCCAGCCGGGATATCTGGACACGGGTCAGATGTTCGCCGGTGACGAGCGCCTCATCCGCGAGATCATCTACACGATCGACAACACGACCAAGACCCGAGCGGTGTTCGAGATCAACAAGGGCTCGAATCGCCACCCAGACATCGACGTCAACGCCAAGATCGCACAGGAGGACCGCCGCATCCCGATCCGGAACATGGTCTACGTCGCCGACGGTCCCAGCGACGTGCCCGTGTTCTCGGTGATCGATCAGAACGGCGGCAAGACCTATGCGGTCTACAAGCCTGGCTCGGCCACCGAGTTCGAACAGGTCAACCGGCTGCTCGAACAGGACCGGATCGACGCCTACGGCCCCGCCGACTACACCGAAGGAAGCCAGACGGCGATGTGGCTCACACATGCCGTGGAACGGATCGCAGACCGCATCGTCCGCGACCGGTCGACGGCACTCGCCGACAGGCTCGGCGCCCCTCCCGGCC
>Ga0224512_10001488_pt1 | contig 22531 bp, 24 predicted proteins | sample SF_May12_sed_USG_4_FD_169103 | JGI IMG/M metagenome (GOLD analysis project Ga0224512, IMG submission 169103) | Sediment microbial communities from San Francisco Bay, California, United States - SF_May12_sed_USGS_13 | ecosystem: Environmental > Aquatic > Marine > Sediment | place: USA... | reverse complement strand
CACGATCTGGGGCCGCGACGTTGTGCCCGACGTATGGAGGACCAAGGCCACATCGTCGGGTCCGGCCGCGCCCGGATGGGCCGGCGATCCCTCACCGCTGCCTGCCAGGGCGAAGCCGCCGGCAGGACCGCTATCGTCGGGCACCAGCTCGACCACCGGCACGCCCAGCTCGCCAGCGACCGCGACTGCCGGCGAGCCCGAGCCGCGTTCGACCACAAGCGCCCGCGCCGAAAGATCGTTCAGGTAGAAGCGGTACTCATCCGCGCGATAGGCAGGGTTCAGCGGGGCGGTAGTGGCGCCGGATCCAATCGCAACGAAGGCCGCCGCCATCTCCGCCCCGTTGGGCAGCACGATCGCCACCCGGTCGTTTCGGCCAACACCGAGCCCGTTGAGCGTTGCCACCGTCTCGTCGGCCAGGCGGCCTAGATCGCCAAAGCTGAGCGGCCGGCGCGCCGGCGCGAGCAGCGCGGGTGCGGCGGCGTCGGCGCCTGCTATCAGCGCGCGGATAGTGCGTGGATCGGCCATCGGTCTCGTGAGTGGACAGGGGGCCGCGACCATACCAGCGGCTATGGCGCGATGCCAGCCTGCGGCCGGTTGCCGACCGGGCCATCTGCTCGCCCTCGGGCCGCAAGCCTATCGGCCGCCCGGTTCAGACACTGAGATCGAAAACGCCGCCACGGGGCGCGACCTTGGCGTCGGATGCCTCGGCAGCCCTGTAAGACTGATCGACGCCGTGCCGACGGGTCGGTGCATCGGGCGCGGTGCGCGCGGCGGCGGACTGGTCGATGCCGGCGGCGTCGACCAGGCTGTTGGTACCGGCGCTCGGGCGACCGACGGCGCCGGCGGCGCCCTCGTAATCCCGGCGCGCCACTGTCCGCGCCGCGTCCTCGGCCGGATTGGCGCGCAGATCGACGATGAAATCCTGACCGCTGTCCCGTTTCTTATCGTCCAGGCGGTTCGCTTCTGCTGCTGGACTGAGCGGTGGCTCGCCCGGAGCCTTGAACGCGGTGCCGCGTTGGAGCGCCTCCGTTGTGCAGTCCGTGCAACCGCCAATCGCACCTATCGCCACTCCGCCGCCTCCCCATGATTGTCCCGGGCAATTACGATAGAATAGATAGGCGGGCGAGTATTTATATATTCTGTAATTCAAAGGAGGTTGGAAATAAATTTGAATATTGGTGAATAATCATTATTCATAACTACTTGCTAATACGGAATCATCCCGCCGCAGTCACCTGATGCGGTCCGGATGTCTTCGCTCTATCGGGGGAAATGCCGCGGCCAAAAGCAGACGAGCTTGCCTTGGCAAGCGGGCCGCACGCGGCCGGGGGACAATGGGATCGTTCAGATCTGCCGGTCGAAGATACCGCCGCGATGGGATACCCGTGCGTCGACCGCCTCGACGGCCTGATACGTCTGCTCCGAGGTGCGTTGGCGGAACGGCGTGTCGGGGTTTGCCCGGTAAGTCCGCTCTGGTTCCTGACCGGCCGCAGCGGCGCTGCGCCCACGTCGCCGGGCGTCATGGCCAGCGCGCTCGAAGGTGCGCTTCGTCGTCTCCTGGGCCTCATCCTCGGGTGGATCGGGCCGAAGATCGATGGTGATGCCGGTGTCGCGGTGCCGGGCCTCGGCGCCGGGTCTTTCGGCGGCTGCGGCAGGACGGATGGCGGCGTCATCATGGGCGGCGTAAGGCGAGGTCCGGCGGATCGCATCCGCCGCGCCATTGAAGGTCGAGAATTTGCCGATCACGTTTGCCGACACCCGAAGCCTCACCGTTAGAATTCCGTTACAGAGACAGCGACAATTGGTCTCTGATGGAAAAATATTATCATGCAGTATTGCTCAGTTATCAAGAATTAATTAAGCAAGGTTAATTCTGTTTATTAACCAATACTGCTAGTAATACTTAAACCATACCGAGAATTATTGGCTGACCGATTGACATGCGATGTCTCAGCATCGGCTTCGCGGTCGATTTGCGGCGTGCTATCGTTAATGCGATGCTGAAAAAAACATGAACGCCAATTGGAGTCATGCCATGGCCGCCAAACCCGCTGCCGTTCCGGTACCCAACAATCTTGAGCCATTCTGGATGCCGTTCACGGCCAACCGACAGTTTAAAAAGGCTCCACGATTGTTCGCCGGCGCCAAGGACATGCACTACACAACGGTTGACGGCCGGGAGGTCCTCGATGCGACCGCGGGGTTGTGGTGCGTGAATGCCGGCCATGGCCGCGCGCCGATCGTCGAGGCGGTCCAGGAACAGGTTGCGCGCATGGATTATGCGCCGCCCTTCCAGATGGGCCATCCAGGCGCCTTCGAGCTGGCCGCGCGGCTCGCCGCGATCCTGCCCGAGGATCTCAATCATGTGTTCTTCACCAATTCGGGCTCCGAGGCGGTCGACACGGCGCTCAAGATCGCGATCGCGTATCACCGCATCCGCGGCGATGGCGCGCGCCAGCGGCTGATCGGTCGTGAACGCGGCTATCATGGCGTCGGCTTCGGCGGCATGTCCGTTGGCGGCATCGCGCCCAACCGGAAGTTCTTCGGCACTATGCTATCCGGTGTCGATCACCTGCAGCACACCCATGCCCCCGAGCACAATGCCTTTAGTCGCGGGCAGCCCGAATGGGGCGGGCATCTGGCCGACGATCTGGAGCGCCTGGTGGCGCTGCACGATGCCTCGACCATCGCTGCCGTCATTGTCGAGCCTCTGGCCGGTTCGACCGGCGTGCTTGTTCCGCCCAAAGGCTACCTTCGCCGGCTCCGCGAAATCTGCGATAAACACGGAATTCTTCTTATATTCGATGAGGTTATCACCGGCTTCGGCCGCCTGGGCGCGAGCTTTGCCGCGGAATATTTCGACGTCGTGCCCGACATTATGACCGTCGCCAAGGGGATCTCGAACGGCACCGTGCCGATGGGCGCGGCCTTCGTCAGCTCGGACATCTACGAGACCTTCATGACGGGGCCGGAGCATGTGATCGAGCTCTTCCACGGCTACACCTATTCCGCCCATCCGCTGGCCTGCGCCGCGGCGCTCGCCACGCTCGACGTCTATCGCGACGAAGGCTTGTTCGAGCGGGCGGCGGAGCTGGCGCCGTATTGGGAGGACGCGGTCCACTCTCTCAAGGACCTGCCAACGGTCATCGACATTCGCAACCTCGGCCTGGTCACGGGGGTCGAGCTTGCCCCGCGCGAGGGTGAGCCGGCCAAGCGCGGCTACGATGTCTTCCTGGGCTGCTATGAAGACGGCGTGCTGGTTCGCAGCACGGCCGACACCATTGCCATGTCGCCGCCGCTGATTGTCGAAAAGCCGCAGATCGACACCATGGTCGAGACGCTGGCTCAGAACATAAAGGCCGCCGCCTGAGCGGCCGGTCGACCCGCCTAATCTGCGGCGCGGGCCGGCCGCGTCCTGTCGGGTGCGCCGTTAACGATTTGGCCACCAACCTTTGATTGTACCGGCAGGTACGATCCGGTACCCGTTGCGGGTGCGCGGCTGACGGCGGCCGGACGAAACCGGGTCGGCCGAAGAGGGCGATTTCCGGGTAATTTCATCGCGTTGACCGGTAGCGCGGCGGGCACGCCAAGGGCCGCTTGGAAGTTTATGCGGCCCTGCTGCCGGAAACATCTTGCCTTTTAACAGTTGTTAACAGATCGGCCGCTAGTCTCACTTTCCAAGTCGCAGAGCGCGGCGAGGGTTATCTCGTTTCAACGCCTTCAGGTAGGAGGTTGTCGGTAGTGCCCGACCGGCTCAAGAAATACGGAGTGCAGTCCGAACTGGAACTGCTGCGCAACGCGCTCGCAGGTTCGGGCGACCTTGCGTATGACTGGGATCTGACGACCGACACGATCTCATGGTCGGGCCGTGTTACCGACGTCTTTGGTCTGAGCAGCGCAACGCGGATCAACGCCGGCCCCCATTTTCACCGACTGATCAACCCCGAAGACATGCTGGTTCGCCGGCGCGCGTTCTCCGAGCACATCGCCTCGGGGATCCCCTTCGACTGCGAGTATCGCATTCGCGGCGATGGCGGCGAGATGGTCTGGGTTCACGAGCGCGGCGCCGCATCGCTCTCGACGGTTGGAGAGCCCGAGCGGCTGGCCGGAACCTTGCGCGTGATCACCGAGCGCAAGGCCAACGAAACGCGCCTAGAGTACCAGGCCAACTACGACGAGATGACCGGCCATTTCAACGAATCCCGGCTGCGGGAGGCGCTCGAGCAGTCGATGGCCTATGGCCGGCGCTACGGCGTGCAGGGCGCCTACCTCCAGGTGGCGATCGACACGCTTGCCATGATCCACGACGCGTATGATGGCCCGACCGCCGACACAGCCGTGCTGACGCTCGGGCAACGGATCGAGCGCAACATGCGGGCCAGCGATATTGTCGGGCGGGTCGCCGTCGACGGTTTCGGGATCGTGATCAGCAATTGCCCCGACGGCGAGATTTCGACAATCGCCAACAAGCTGCTTGCCGCCTGTCATGACACGCCGGTCATAACGGGCAATGGCCCGATCCACCTCAAGGTTTCGATCGGCGGCGTTGTCTTTCCGGAGGTCGGCCAGACCGCCCATGACGTGATGACGCAGGCCGAAGTCGCGCGGCGTGAGGCGCGTGAGAACCAGGGCATTCCCTTCGTTCACTACCAGTGCAGCGAAGAGCAGCGGCGCGATAGCCGCGAGCATGTCGAGATCGCCGAGCGGGTCATGCGTGCGTTGCGGTCGAACCGCCTGGTCTTCGCCTATCAGCCTATCGTCGAGGCGCGCGGCTATGCGGTGAAGCATCACGAGTGCTTGCTGCGGATGGTCGAGCGCGACGGCAGCGTAACACCGGCGGCGAAATTCATGCCGGTGATCGAACAGCTCGGCCTGATACGCGATGTCGACCGCTACGTGCTGGAAACCGCCGTCCGCGAGCTGCATGAGCACACCGATGCGTCCTATGCGGTCAACGTATCGGCTTTGACGGCGAACGACCGCTCGTGGCTGCGGCTCTTGTTCGCGCTATTGCGCAACGCGGGTTCAGTAGCCGAACGGATCATTATTGAAATCACCGAAACGGTGGCGCTGCAGGACATCGAAGAGACCGCGAACTTCGTCGCTCAGGTTCGCGATCTGGGCTGCCAGGTCGCGCTTGACGATTTCGGTGCTGGATACACTTCCTTCCGGCATCTGAAGTCGCTGGCCGTGGACACGGTGAAGATCGATGGCAGCTTCGTCCGCGGCATTGCCGAGAATGTCGACAATCAGCTCTTCGTGCGGACCTTGCTGGGTCTGGCAAACGGGTTCGATCTCGGCACGATCGCCGAATGCGTGGAGAACCAGGCCGACGCCGATGCCCTGGCCGAGGAAGGCGTCGATCTGCTGCAGGGATATTTCTTCGGCAGGCCGTCCATCGAGCCGCCCTGGGAGCCGACCGAGCTTGCAGATCAAGCGAAGGTCGAGCCAATCGAGCCGCGCAGCGCTGCAGGCTAAAGCGAATTCCAGCTGCGTGGTATCGGTGCCGGCCGAAGTGCTACCGGCTAATGTGAAGGAACCGGGCTAACCCGCACTATTTCGACGGATCGTCGGAAAGGCTTGCAACCTGCCGCTGCAGCGCCTCGATCTGGCGCTTGAGCTCATCCAGTTTGCTGTCCTCGCTCTTTGGCGCCTTCGCCGTCTTCGTTGATTTCGGCGCGGCGGCGTCATTCGCTGCGCTCGCCGCTGGCGCTTCTCCCTTGTCCTCGCCGAAAGGGGAGAACATGCGCATGGCCTGCTCGACCATCGCCATGTTTTGCTTGCTCATGTCTTCCAGGGAGCCGAAGGGGAATATCCCGTCGAAGGCGTTCTGCATGTACGAGCGCATCTGCTCCTGGTTGCTGGCGAAGCTCATCATCGAATGATCGAGATATCGCGGGACCAGGCTCTGCAGGCTGTCGCCATAAAACCCGATCAACTGGCGCAGGAAGCCGATCGGCAGCAGGTTCTGACCCTTGGATTCTTCCTCGACGATGATCTGGGTCAGCACCGAGCGCGTGATGTCCTCGCCCGATTTGGCGTCGAATACGACGAAGTCCTTGTCGTCCTTAACCATCTGACACAGATCGTCGAGGGTCACGTAGCTGCTCGTCGCCGTGTTGTAGAGGCGGCGATTGGCATACTTTTTTATAGTGATCGGCTCTCCGCCGCCTTGTCCGTCCGCTGCCATTGCCGGTCCGATCCTGACTTTAGCCGTGTGCGATCGCTGCCGCGCATAGTCAAAATGACCCGAAAATGCTGCGCTGCGCAAGAGATTGTTTTGCGCTGCATGATGATTAGGCAGCCGTTTGTCGGGGCCGAACGACTTGTCGTTCGCAACCGCGCAAGGGCGACCGCCGCGATGGCGTGGGCCGCATGGGTGGCAAGGGACGCTGAGTGAACCTATAATCCTGCCTATGTCCAAGGCGTCCGATCTGGAGACCCTCGCCAAGTCCTACCTCGATCTGTGGCAGGATCAGTTCGCCGCGATCGCGGCCGATCCGGCGAATGCCGAGGCGATGGCGCGGCTCTTCGGCGCCATGGCGGCCGGCCTGCCCGGGCAGGTCCGCCCAGCGGAAGGCAGCGATGAGCAAACCGGCAATGACGGCAACCCCGCAGCCGCGGCAGGGCCCGCGCCCGCTGGCACTCCATCTGGGGATCGCGGCGATGGCGTGTCTGAGCTCGCCGAGCGGGTTGGGGCGCTTGAAGAACGGCTCGCAAAGCTGGAGCGAAAGCTTGAGCGAGCGGGCGGCGGCGCTCGCGCGAAGCCTGGAAGGCGCAAACCCTGACGCGCTCCGCGAGGCCGTCGAGACGGCTGCCCACGAGCGCCTCAAGCGCTTCCTGCGCGCCGTTGATGGTTATCGCAAACATCCCTATCGCCGACCGTTCGCAGACCCGCCAGTGGCCTGGTCGGAGGGCGCAACGCGGCTGCTCGACTATTCGCACGCGCCCGAAGCAATGGGAGGGGATGGGCCGGCGCTGTTGATCGCCCCGTCGCTGGTCAACCGCGGCTACGTTCTCGACCTGATGCCCGAGCGCAGCTTGATGCGGGCCTTGGCGGCCGCCGGGTTCAGGCCTTACCTGATCGAATGGGGCGCGCCAGGCGAGGCCGAGGACGGGCTCGATCTCGACGAATGCATTCTCGGCCGGCTCAGCCGCTGCCTCGATGTCGTACGGTCGGAGACCGGGACCAAACCCGTACTCGTCGGCTACTGCATGGGTGGCCTGCTGGCGTTGGCGCTGGCGCTGCGCCGACAGGACGAATTGAGCGGGCTCGCCCTGCTCGCCACCCCGTGGGATTTTCACGCAGACGGCGGGGCGCAGTCGCGCTTGGCGGCCGGGCTGCTGGCACCGTGGTTTCCGCTCTTCGACGGGCTCGGCGGCCTTCCGGTCGATGTCCTGCAGATGTTTTTTGCCGGCCTCGACCCGCTGCTCGCCTTGAAGAAGTTCCTCGCATTCTCCTTCTTTGAGCCCGACAGCGAACGCGCCGAAGCCTTTGTGGCACTTGAGGATTGGCTGAACGACGGCGTTGTCCTGCCGGCGGCGATCGCCCGCGCCTGCGTGCTTGGATGGTATGGCGAGAATGCGCCGGCGAAGGGGAGCTGGCTGGTTGGCGGTACGCCGGTGCGTCCGGGCGACCTGCGAGTGCCGACGCTTGTGGTCGTGCCGGAGAAAGATCGCATCGTGCCGCCGGCATCGGCGCGGGTGCTGGCCGCCGCGATCGAGCACGCGCATATCGTCACCCCGGCGGCCGGACATATCGGCATGGTCGTGGGCAGCAATCGGCGCGCCGATCTTTGGGATCCGCTCGCTAGTTGGGTCTCGGGTCTCAAAGCGTAAGGAGCGCGATATGCGCGGCGAGAAATGCTAGGCTGGGCCAAAGTGTCGCGCTTGCGGCATGGTGCGCCGCCGACCATATCGACGCGCATACCAACTGGGTATAGCCCAGCAAGGATCTTGAACATGGGATCACCCAACACGGGGAGAGCAGGGAGATGACGGAAGTCGTAATTGCCGGTGCCGTGCGTACGCCGATCGGCGCCTTTAACGGCAGCTTGAGCGCGGTGTCGGCCGCCTATCTGGGCGAGGTCGCGATCCGCGAGGCACTGAAGCGTTCCAAGGTCGGCGCCGACGATGTCAGCGAAGTGGTGATGGGCCAGATCCTCACCGCCGGCGCCGGCATGAACCCCGCGCGCCAGGCCGCGATCAACGCCGGCATTCCCGAGGACAAGACCGCCTATCTCGTCAACCAGGTCTGCGGCTCCGGTATCCGCTCGGTCGCCAATGGCTACATGGCGATCAAGTCGGGCGACAGCGGCATCGTCGTTGCCGGCGGCCAGGAGAGCATGAGCCAGGCGCCGCACTGCGCGCATCTGCGCAACGGCACCAAGATGGGCGATACCGCCTTTATCGACACGATGATCAAGGACGGGTTGTGGGATGTCTTCAACGGCTACCACATGGGCAACACCGCCGAGAACGTCGCCGGCAAATGGCAGATCACGCGCGACCAGCAGGACGCTTTCGCGGCCAGCTCGCAGGCCAAGGCCGAGGCGGCGCAAAAGAGCGGACGCTTCAAGGACGAGATCGTTCCGGTGACCATCACCACCCGCAAGGGTGACGTCGTTGTCGACACGGACGAATATCCGCGCCACGGCACCACGGCCGAAACGCTTGGCAAGCTGCGCCCGGCCTTTTCCAAGGACGGTACCGTAACCGCCGGCAACGCCTCGGGCATCAATGACGGGGCGGCTGCGGTCGTGTTGATGTCTGCCGAAGAGGCCAAGGCGCGCGGCGTCACGCCGCTCGCGCGCATCGCCTCCTGGGCGACGGCCGGTGTCGATCCAGCCCTCATGGGCTCGGGGCCGATCCCGGCATCCAAGCTGGCACTGGAAAAGGCGGGCTGGAGCATCGACGATCTCGATCTGGTCGAGTCGAACGAAGCCTTCGCCGCCCAGGCCTGCGCGGTGTTGAAGGATCTCGGTCTCGATCCGGAGAAGGTGAATGTGAACGGCGGCGCCATCGCGCTCGGCCATCCGATCGGCGCATCGGGCACGCGTATTCTGGTGACGCTGCTGCACGAGATGGAAAAACGCGACGCCAAGAAGGGTCTCGCCACGCTGTGCATCGGCGGCGGCATGGGCATCGCCATGTGCGTTGAGCGCGACTGACTGGTCTTCGCCAGACGGATGATGGCGGACGTCGGTGGCTAGCGATTTGTCGAGACCCGGTCTGCCGTGAGGCATATCGGGTTGAGACGCCCGCGCCCGGTGATCGAGGGAGCATGCGTAGCGACCCCGCGCCCGGCGATTGAAGAAACGATAATCAGGAGGAGGCGGATATGACGCGCGTAGCATTGGTGACGGGTGGCACACGGGGCATCGGCGAGGCGATTTCGGTCGAGCTCAAAGAGGCCGGTTTCACGGTCGCCGCCAACTATGGCGGCAACGACGAACGTGCCAAGGCGTTCTCGGAAAAGCACGGAATTCCGGTTTACAAGTTCGACGTCGGCGATTTTGAAGCCGCACAGGACGGGATCCAGAAGATCCACGATGAGGTTGGCAAGAAAATCGAGGTCCTGGTCAACAACGCCGGCATCACGCGCGACGGCACGCTGCACCGCATGACGCCCGAGCAGTGGAACGATGTGATCCGCACCAACCTCACCTCGTGCTTCAACATGTGCCGCACGGTGATCGAGGATATGCGCGACGCCAGGTGGGGCCGTATCGTCAATATCGGTTCGATCAACGGGCAGGCCGGCCAGTACGGCCAGGTCAATTATGCGGCCGCCAAGTCGGGCATCCACGGGTTCACCAAGGCGTTGGCGATGGAGTGCGCGGCGCACGGCATTACCGTCAACGCGATCGCACCGGGCTATGTCGACACCGACATGGTGCGCGCGGTGCCGGAGAAAATTTTGGAGAAGATCATCGCCGGCATTCCGATGGGCCGGCTGGGCCGCGCCCACGACATCGCACGCGCGGTCTGTTTCCTGTGTTCGGAGGAGGGCGACTTCATCACCGGATCGACCATGTCGATCAACGGTGGCCAGCACATGTACTAGGCGGTCGTGTCTGACCGTTCGATGACCGCTGGCTCCCCGCTAGCAGGCCGCACCGCGCTCGTTACGGGCGCCGGCGCGGGCATGGGGCGTGCGTATTCGCAAGCGCTTGCGGCACGCGGCGCGCATGTCGTCGTGCTCGACCTCCGCGCCGAGAAGGCGGGCGAGACGGTTGCCGCGATCGAGGCGGCGGGTCACGCGGCCGAGCCGCTGGCCGTCGATGTCAGCGACATCAAGGCTTTGCACGGGCAGCTTCAGCCGGTCGTCGAAGCGCGCGGCGTCGTCGACATCCTGATCAACAATGCCGGGATCTCGGGCTTGCAGGCGCCCTTCGAGACGATCGACGAGGATTTCTACGACCGCATGATGGCGGTTCACGTCAAGGGTGCGTTCTTTGTTACCCAGGCGCTGGTGCCGGCGATGAAGGCGCGGAAATACGGCAAGATCGTCAACGTCTCCTCGGTCTTCGCCATGAAGGGCAGCCCTAACGCGCCGCACTACACGGCCGCCAAGGGTGCGCTTTTGGGGCTGACCAAGGCGCTCGCGGTCGAGCTCGCGCCCTGGAATATCTGCGTGAACGCGATCGCGCCGCCGCTCATTCGCACCGAAATGACCGTGCAGAGCCTTGGACCGGAAAGCGAGGAATGGGCCAAGCGGGCGGCCGCGGTGCCGCTCGGCGGCCGGCTCGCCGAACCGGAGGACATGGCCAGGACCGTCGCCTATCTGGCCAGTCCGGAGTCCGATTTCATGACCGGCCAGACGCTCAGCCCGAACGGCGGCGAGGCCATCGTCGGAATCTAGCGCGCGTCCTTGCGATCGACCGGACCGCCGAAGATCGGGTTTACGAAATTCCGCTCTCCTCATTCGCGCGCGAAAGGGTAGGGTGAGGGGTTGCTGCCTTAACAACCCTCGCCCATTGCCCGCGCCTGTCCGAATGCCCAAAACGCCTCGCGAATACCCCGACTATCCGATCGCCGGTGTCGGCGTCGTCGTCTGGAAGGATGCCAAGGTCCTGCTGATCCGGCGCGGCCGGCCGCCGCGCGAAGGCGATTGGAGCCTGCCCGGCGGGCGGCAGAAGCTCGGCGAGACGACACGGCAGACCGCGATCCGGGAGGTTCGCGAGGAGGCCGGCATCGAGATCGTCGTCGGCAACCTGCTCGACGTGGTCGACTCGGTCATTCCCGACGGCGACGGCCGTATTCGCTACCACTACACGCTCGCCGATTTCGATGCCGAATGGCATGCGGGCGAGGCCCAGCCGGGGGGCGACGCGGCAGCCGTCATATGGGCTGATCCCGCCGACCTTGCGCGCTATGAGCTTTGGGAGGAAACCATTCGCATCATCGCGCTCTCGGCCGAGCTGCGCGAGACGATGGCGTGACCGCCCGGATATGAGCCCGCAGATATGAGCGCACAAGTATGAGCGTGCCTATCGCCGCCGGAACGGACGACCAGGCAGCCGCGCATCGTCTGCGCGCGACGCTGATCGGCTTCACAGCCGTGCTGATGTGGGCGGTGCTGGCTTTGTTGACGACGCTCTCGGGCGCCGTGCCGCCGTTCCAGCTCGTGGCGATGGTGTTCGCCGTCGCTTTCGCGCTCGCTGTCGGCAAATGGACCCTGGCGCGCGAGAACCCAATTCGGCATCTCCGCCAGCGGCCCGCCGTCTGGTTGGTCGGCGTCTACGGCCTATTCGGCTTTCACGCGCTCTATTTCACGGCGCTGCGCTCGGCGCCGGCCGTCGAGGCCAGCCTGATCGCCTACCTGGCGCCGCTTCTCATCATCCTCTTCTCGGCGCTCCTGCCGGGCGAGCGGTTGCGCTGGTTCCATCTTTTGGGCGCGCTCGCGGGGCTGGCGGGTGCGGTTGTTCTGGTGACCGGCGGCAAGGCGCAGGTCGGCTTCCGCGCCGAGTTTCTAACGGGCTATCTGGCGGCGCTCGCCTGCGCGCTCATCTGGTCGAGCTACTCGGTGCTGAGCCGGCGCTTCGCTCATGTGCCGACCGACATCGTCGGCGGCTATTGCGGTGCGGCGGCACTGCTGGGACTTGCCGGCCACCTCATCTTCGAGAGCACCGTCTGGCCGCAAGATCTTGAATGGCTGGCCGTACTCGGGCTCGGGCTCGGCCCAGTGGGCGCGGCCTTCTTCACTTGGGACCATGGCTGCAAGCGCGGCGACATCAAGGCGCTCGGCGCCTCGATGTATGCGGCGCCGCTGCTCTCCACGATCGTGCTGATACTCTCCGGCAAGGCGGCGCTGACCTGGGCCGTCGCCGCCGCCTGCCTGCTGATCACCGGCGGAGCGGCTATCGCCGCTGCGGGACTTTTCCGCCGCTCGGCGTAACCGCAACCCTTGCGAGGCAAATGCTCATGACCACCCATAGCGACGCCGCCGACCTCATCCTGCATCAGCCTCGAGCGAATTTCGGCGTGCCCAATCCGAGCCCGTTCTGCGTCAAGCTCGAGACCTGGCTGCGCATGGCCGAGATCCCCTACCGCGCGGTTCCGGTCTTCGATCCGAGCAAGGGCCCGAAAGGCAAGATCCCGTTCGTCGAGTTCGAAGGCGAGACGATCGGCGACAGCGAGTTCATCATCCAAGCGATTTCGGCCGGCAAGGGCATCGATCTGGATGACGGCATGGGGGCAGAAGACCGCGCCGTGGCCACGGCCTTCACACGGATGATCGAGGAGCACCTCTATTGGGCGGCGATCCACGCCCGCTGGCTCGAACCGGCGCCGTTCGAGGTATTGAAGAAAGCCTTCTTCGGCCGCCTGCCGTTTGGCGTGCGCCAGATCGCGCCGGGGATCGTTCGACGACGGCTCCGCCGGACCTTGCAGGGCCAAGGCCTGGGCCGCCACGAACCGGCGGAAATCTACCGAAAAGGCGCGCGCGATCTTCAGGCGCTTTCCGATTTTCTCGGCACCAAGCCGTATCTGATGGGCGAGACGCCGCGCACCGTTGACGCGTCCGCCTACGGCATTCTCACCAACATCATTGATGTCGATTTCGATCACCCGATGAAGCCGATCGGGCGCGGCTTCCAGAACCTGGTCGATTATACAGCGCGCATGCGCGAGAAATATTTCGCCGACCTTGGCGCCAAGTCGGGCTAGCCCGGCGTCCAGCCCTCCGGCGCCATCTCGAAGGCATCGAAGCTGAAGGCCGGCGCCACCGTGCAGCCGACCAGCGTCCAGGCGCCTTGGCTTTCCGCCGACTGCCAGGCGCCGGCGGGGACGACCGCCTGCGGGCGCTGACCGGCCGGGATATCGGCACCGAGCAGATGCGTTTCCAGCGGCTCTCCGTCGCAGGCAATCGCCAGGGCCAACGGCGCACCGGCGTGGAAGTTCCAGATCTCGGCCGCGTCGTTCACCTTGTGCCAAGCCGAACGCTCGCCGGCGCTGAGTAGAAAGTAGATGCTTGTGCAATCGCCGCGGCCGCCGCCGAGAGGCTGATGGCGATAGATCTCCCGGAAGTGCCCGCCCTCGGGATGCGGCCGCAGGTCCAGCGCCGCGATGATCGCCTCGGCGGATTTGTCGGCCATCGCCACCTCACCCTTGCCGCGGTGCGTCGGGGTCGGGGTGCGGCGTCGCCTGCATCGACGGACGCGCGGCGAAACGGTCGAACCAAGCCGTCAGTGTCGGCTGGTCCGGGCGCCAAAATTCCGGCTCCAGCCGAAAATCGAGATAGCCGAGCGCGCAGGCGACCGCGATCGGGCCGATTGTGAGCTCGCGGTCGAGCGCGGCGGTGTCCTGCTCCAGCGCCGCCAGGCAGCGCTTGAGCCGGCCGCGCCGGCGCTCCAGCAATGGCTCGGAGCGTTGCGCCTCGTCCCGTTTCTGATCGATGAACAGCGCAATCGCCTGGTCGAGCATGGCGTCGCCCAGCGCCTGCAACCTCAGCGCCCGCCAGCGCGCCGGTCCTTCCGGTGGGATCAGACGGTCGCCCTCATGCAGCGTGTCGAGATATTCGCACACCACCGGCGAATCATAGAGCGCGGTGCCGTCCTCGAGCACCAGCGTCGGGATCTGGCCGAGCGGGTTGTCGGGGCTGACGATCTCGATCACGTTCTGCGGCGTCGCCTCGATCAGTTCGAAGCGGTCGGCGAGGCCCAGCTCATGCGCCGTCACGAGGACCTTGCGGACGTAAGGCGAGTAGGGGCTGGAGTAGAGTTTCATGGCGGCTTGACGCGTCGTGTCGATCAGCCCGTCGGGACCGTCGCGGTCATCGACGGGCGCTTGGCCCAATCCTCATACCAGGCCGCGAGCTTCGGGCGGCCGTCGCGCCAATTCTCATGATCGAACCGGAAGTCGAGATAGCCAAGCGCGCAGGCAACCCCGATTGCGCCCAGCGTGGCGCCGCTGCCCAGTTGATCGACCTCGCGCTCCAGCTCGTCGAGCGCCCGGACCACTTTCAGGCGCTGGGCCTCGTCCCAGCCTTGCCATTGTTTTTCTGCCGGGCGCATTGCCGCCTCGTAGCGTCGAAGCACCGCGGCATCGAGAATGCCGTTGACCAGCGCCAAGCGGCGCAGCGCCGACCACCGCGCCCGGCCTTTGGTGGGCAGCATTGTCTCGTTCCCCGCCACATCCACGAGGTACTCGCAGATCACCCGCGAATCGTAGAGCGCGTCGCCGTCATCGGTCACCAGCGTCGGTAGCTTGGCGACGGGGTTGGTCTCGGCGAGCGCCGGATTGGCATCGATCGGTGTGGTGGCGCCGTCGATGCGCTCGATCCGATCGGCGATCCCCAATTCCGCCGCCGTTACCAAAACCATGCGCACGAACGGGGAGGCGGAGGCATAAAAGAGCTTCATCGGTGGGTCCTTTGCCTGGAGGTCGCGGCACGCAGTGGCCGCGAAGCGCCGCACCCTATCACCCGCCTGGACCCGCGCCAATTGTGTGCAAGCGCCGCTGCCGTCGGGGGCGCCGCATGCTAGTATCGCCGCCATCATGTGGACCGACGTCGTCGACTTGCGCGATTTCTACGACACCCATCTGGGCCAGGTCGCCCGGCGGATGATCCGTCGGCGTTTGCGCGAGATCTGGCCCGATGTGAGCGGCGAGCGTGTGCTCGGCCTCGGCTACGCCATCCCCTATATGCGGCCTTACGTCGACCAGTCCGAGCGCGCGCTCGCGGCGATGCCGGCCCAGCAGGGCGTGCTGCAGTGGCCGATCGACGGCCCCAGCAAGGTGGCCTTGGTCGAGGAAACACGCCTGCCGTTTCCCGATCTTGCCTTCGACCGGGTGCTGATCGTGCACGGCCTGGAATACAGCGAGGCGCTGCGACCGATGTTGCGGGAGGTCTGGCGCGTGCTTTCCGAATCGGGCCGGTTGCTTGTCGTTGTGCCGAACCGCCGGGGGTTGTGGGCGCGTTTTGAGCGCACGCCCTTCGGCCACGGCCGGCCCTACAGCGCCAGCCAGGTCTCGCGGCTTTTGCGCGATACCATGTTCACGCCGCTGCGTAGCGAGCCCGCACTCTATGTGCCGCCGAGCCGCTGGCGCGTGCTGCGGCGCGGCGCCGCCGCCTGGGAGCGGATCGGCGCGCGCTGGATGCCGCCGATTGCCGGGGTCGTCGTGGTCGAGGCCAAGAAGGAGATCTATGCCGCCAATGCGGTCAAGGCGCGTACGCGCCGGCGGGTTACGGTCCCGGTGCCGCAGTCAGGTACGGCACCGAGGTCGCAGCGCAGTGCCATTGGCCGCGCCGAAATACCCTAGATCAAGGTTTTTCGAGTACGTCTCCCGCGTCGCACCGGGTCTCCGTGACGCGATCCTGCCCTAGACCTTGGCTTTCGAACCTTTTGCGCCTTTTGCCTTGGCCATCCTCTTACGCTCCTTGCCGAGCGTTTCGAGATCGAAGGGTGTCGACTGGTAGACCAGGTTGATCCAGTTCGAGAATAGGAGATGCCCGTGCGCGCGCCAGGTGTTGTGCGGGGTCAGCGCGGGATTGTCGTCGGGGAAATAGTGATGCGGTACGAACACTGTGTCGGGCCGCGCCTTGACGTCGCGGTTGTACTCATCGGAAAGCGTCCAGGTGTCGTATTCGAGGTGATTGAATATGTGGACGTCATGCCGCACGCGGTCGTGGATCAGGCAGATCCCGGATTTGTCCGATTCGATCAGCACCTCCAGTTCGGGGTGCTTGTCGACGTCCTTGCCGCGCACCTCGGTATAGCGCGAGACCGGAACGTAGAACTGGTCGTTGAACCCGCGCACCAGTCCGGCGTTGCGCCGATTGATGCGATGCGGGAAGACGCCCGCGATCTTCTGCGGCAGGCTGTATTTCGGGATCTGGTAGTGGTGGTAGAGCGAGGCCTGCGCCCCCCAGCAGATATTGAAGGTGCTGAAGACGTTGGTCTCGGCCCAGTCGAAAACCTGGGTCAGCTCGTCCCAGTACTGGACTTCTTCGAAGGGCATTTCTTCGACCGGCGCGCCGGTCACGATGAGCCCGTCGAAGCTTTGATCCTCGATCTCGTGGAACGGCTCATAGAAGGCGAGCATGTGCTCGCGCGGTGTGTTGGTGGGCGTGTAGGAGGCGGTGGTGATCAGCGTCACCTCGATCTGCAGCGGCGAGGCGCCGAGCAGACGGGTGATCTGCGTCTCCGTCTTGATCTTCTCCGGCATCAGGTTGAGCAACGCAATACGCAGGGGCCGAATGTCCTGGCGGATCGCATCCTGCTCGCTGATGACGTCGACGCCCTCTTCCTGGAGTGTCTTGCGGGCCGGCAGGTTGTCCGGGATCTTGATCGGCATTTCTCGCTCCCCTGATCTGGCGCTAGCCGTATAGGTCCGTCCAAATCTGGCTTGAGGGTGTCTGGAGGAGCTATGGCCGCATTCGGAAACTGTCAATGTTTTCTTTGCTTTCGCTGCGGGCCACGCAGTAAGACTAGGCTTCTTTGACCGGGGGCCCCAGGCTAATGCAGACAATCGACGAACCCCTCGCGCGTCTGCGCGGCGAGATCGACACGCTCGACGACGCCATTCACGATCTGATCGTGCGGCGTGGCGCGGTGGTCGAAGAAATCGGCCGTCTGAAAGCCGGGACGGACGCGCCGGTCTTCCGGCCGGGGCGCGAGGCAACGGTGCTGCGGCATATCGTGGCGCGGCACAAGGGATCTTTCCCCGCGGCCGCGCTGGTGCGCATATGGCGCGAGCTGATGGCGGCCTCGGTGACCATGCAGGGGTCGCTGTCGATGGCCGTCTGCGTTCCGGCGGGCGAAACCGGCTATTGCCAGCTCGCGCGCGCCCATTTCGGTACGGTTGGCGAGCTTGCGACCTATAATTCCCCCGGCGAGGTGATCAGCGCGGTGGCGAGCCGTCGCTTCACCGTCGGCATCGTACCGGCGCCGTCCATGGAGGACAGCGATCCCTGGTGGCGCATGATGGTCGGTGATGACGAGGACCGGCTGCCCAGGGTGGTCGCTCGCCTGCCGGTGACCGGGGTTGCAGGTGGCCCGTCGACGGAGCTTGCAGGAATGGCGCTGGCCTTTACCGAGCCCGAGGCGACCGGAGACGACCGCACGCTCGCGGTGGTCGAGGTCGACGACGAGGTGAGCAGGGCTGCGGTCACCACCGCCTTCGGTGAGGCCGGGCTGGAGCTCCTATTCATGGATTCGCGCGCCGATGCTGGTGGCCGGCTGATCTTGGTCGAGATTGCCGATTTTGTGGTTCCCGACGATGCGCGCTTGCAAAAAATCGCCAGCGGTGGCCGGCTTCCGGTCGTCGCCATCCACTCAATCGGCGCCTATCCCGCGCCGTTCGAACCTTCTGTTTTGGGAATAACGCCATGAGTGCAGACACATTATTGACGCCGCGTCCGGGGATCATGGAACTCAGCCCCTATGTCGCCGGCAGGCACGAGCTCGATGGCTTCGACAAGGTCGTGGTTTTGTCGGCCAACGAAAGCCCGTTGGGTCCGAGCCCGCGAGCCCTTGCGGCGTACAAGGAGGCGGCCGAAGGTCTCAACCGCTATCCCGATGGTGGCTCGAACGATCTGCGCGAGGCGCTGGCCAAGTATCATGGGCTCGAGGCCGAGAACATCGTCTGCAGCAATGGCTCCGACGAATTGATTGCGCTTGTCACCCGGGCCTATGCGGGACCCGGCGACGAGGTGCTGTTCAGCCGCCATGGCTTTGCCATGTATCCGATCGCCACGCACGTCGCCGGCGCAACGCCGGTGATGGCCCCGGAGACCAATCTCACCGCCGATGTGGATGCGTTTCTCGACTGCGTCACCGATCGCACCCGGATCGTCTTCCTGGCCAACCCCAACAATCCAACAGGCAGCTTTCTGCCCACCGACGAGGTTGCCCGTCTCCGGGAGAAGCTGCGCGACGACATATTGCTGGTCATCGACGCGGCGTATGCCGAATACGTCACGCGCAACGACTATTCCCCCGGCGTCGATCTGGTGAGAGCCGGCGGCAATGTCTTGATGTTGCGCACATTCTCCAAGGCCTATGCGCTGGCGGGGGTGCGGCTGGGATGGTCCTACGGTTCGCCTGAGGTCACCGATGTGCTGAACCGCGTTCGCAATCCTTTCAACGTCACCGTGCCGGCTCAAGCCGCGGGGCTGGCGGCGCTTGCCGATATCGCCCATCTCGACGCCGCGCGGACGCATAACGACATCTGGCGGCCCAAGATGACGGCCATGCTGGAGGCGCTCGGCCTCGAAGTGGCGCCGAGCGAGGGCAACTTCCTGCTTGTCCGCTTTCCGAACGACGCGGCCATGAACGCCGATGCCGCCAACGCCTTCCTGTTCAGCCGCGGCATCATCCCCCGGCCCGTCGGCAATTATGGTTTGCCCGACTGTCTGCGCATCACCGTGGGGCTGGAGGACGAAGTCACCGCGCTTGTCGAGGCGCTTAAGGACTTCCTCGGCTGAGTATGCCCGGCCAGCCCCATTTCAAGCGGATAGCCCTCCTCGGCGTCGGCCTGATCGGCTCGTCGCTGGCACGCGTCATCCGCCGCGAAGGATTGGCGGACGAGGTCGTCGGTCTGGCGCGCTCGGAGGCCAGTCGCAAACGCATCCTGGAACTCGGCCTGGTCGACCGCGCCGAGGCCGACCCGGCCGTCGCCGTCGAAGGCGCCGATCTGGTTGTCCTGGCGCTTCATCTTGGTGGATACGAGGCGGTCGGGGCGGCGATCGCGCCCGCTCTGGCGCCAGGCGCCATCGTCACCGATGTCGGCTCGGCCAAGCGGGCGGTGATCGACCGCCTTGGCGCCTTGCTGCCAGACAACGCTCACCTGGTTCCAGGCCACCCGGTCGCCGGCACCGAGCATTCGGGGCCCGATGCGGGCTTTGCCGAGCTCTTCCAGGACCGCTGGTGCATTCTCACCCCCGACGAAGGCACCAACGCGCAAGCGGTTGAAAAGGTTGCCGGGCTTTGGCGCGCCGGTGGCATGATGGTGGAGATCATGGATGCCGAGCACCACGATCTGGTGCTCGCGCTCACCTCGCATCTGCCGCATGCCATCGCCTACACGATCGTCGGCACGGCCACCGAGCTCGAAGGCGACCTGCAATCCGAAGTCATCAAATTCTCCGCCGGCGGGTTTCGCGATTTCACCCGCATCGCTGCGACGAATCCCGAATTCTGGCGCGATACGTTCCTGGCCAACCGTGATGCGATCCTGGAGGTGCTGGCGCGCTTCACCGAGGATCTGACCGCGCTGCGCAAGGCGCTTCGTCAAGGGGACGGCGAGGCGCTCCACGAGATGTTCCTGCGCACGCACGCCATCCGCCGCGGCATTATCGAAGCCGGCCAGGATCAGGCCGAGGAAGACAAACGCAAGGACCGTTGAGGCGTCATGTCATCCCGCCAATCGGCGTATGACGCTGTTCGGCCCAATATGATACTGTTCGTATCGCAAACTATTCTTATTTCAAACAAACACGACGCAGCGAAATAGAGGAGCGACCCGATGGCAACCGGTGTTTCCCGGCGTGTGACCCATGGCGAGCTAAAGGGCATGAATAAGATCGAAGCGGTCGAGCAGATGCCCGACGATTACCGCAAGGTCCTCTTCAAGATCATCGCTGCGCTTGCCTCGACCGAGTTTGCCAGCGTCGAGCAGCACCAGCCCTGGATCAACCAGGGCCCGACGCCGGAGGATCGTTTCGCCCAGGCCCAGGTCTGCGCCGACGAGGCGCATCAGGGGTTTATCGATTCGCGCCTGCTGCGCCAGTTCGGCCCCGAGGGCGAGGAGACCGCCGAGAAGCTCCTCAGCCTCAAGCTCGGCGAGCATCCGCTCAAGGCCTTCAACGTGCCCTTCGAAAGCTGGGTCGATACCTGCGGCTTCTGTTTCCTGCTCGACCACGTCGCCTGGTATCACCTGCGCGCGCTCGAGGGCTGCTCATACGCGCCGCTCGCCCGCGAGATGACCTCGATGGTCCATGAGGAGCGCTTCCATGCCTCCTTCGGCGCCCGGCGCATCAGGGACGTCGTGCAGAACCCGAAATACGCCGCGCTGTGCAAGGCGACCCCTGAAGATGCGCAGGCCACGGTCGACAAGTGGTATCCGCACGCCCTCGACACCTTCGGCGCCAAGGATTCGAAAATCTCCGAGCTCGCGGTGAAGTACGGCATCCGCAAATGGGGCAACGAGGAGCTGCGCGGCATGTGGAAGACCGACCTCGACGCCCAGATCGAGAAGATCGGCCTCACCGTCCCCGACGCCGAGGCCGGACGCAGCATTCATTAGCCCGAGCCGAGCGGAGCGCTATATGGCCATGTCCGATAGCGAGGGTCTTGTACGCATCGACGGTGGCTGCCATTGCGGCAACATCCGCTTTGCCTTCTTTCGCCCGCCCTGGGGCGATACGATCCCGACGCGCGCCTGCGGCTGTTCGTTCTGCCAAAAGCATGGCGGCAACTACACCTCGCACCCCGATGGCCGGCTCGAGATTGAGATAGGCGATCACGAGCGCCTCGAACGGTATCGGTTCGGCACCGGCACGGCGGACTTCCTTGTCTGCCGGACCTGCGGCGTCGTCCCCGTCGTGACCAGCGTCATCGACGGCAACTGCTATGCGGTGGTCAGCGTCCGCGCGTTCGAAGGCATCGATCCGTCGCTGTTCGATACGGCGGCGGCCGATTTCGACGGTGAGGGAACCGATGATCGCCTCGAGCGCCGCAAGCGGAGCTGGATCGGGACGGTGGCGGGGAACCTCAACGGCGCTTGAGCGGGGAGGCGCCTCCGGCGAGCGCGCATCGACATGTAGCCGGAGTGTCCTGCCTGCGTCACGGCTGCACACAGAACATGTGGGTTTTCGAGAATGTGGGTCTTCGGCTATGGCTCGCTGATGTGGAATCCGGGCTTCGACTACGAGGTGCGCGCGGCAGCTCTGCTGCGCGGCTATCACCGCGCCTTTTGCATCGTCTCGCACCGCCACCGCGGCACCAAGGAGGTGCCGGGCCTCGTCCTCGGCCTGGCGCCGGGTGGATCGTGTTTGGGCCGCGCCTATCGGGTGGCGGACGAAAAGGTCGATGACGTTCTGGCCTATCTCGATGATCGCGAGATGCCCGACTACGTCTATTTACCCCGCAGCGTGCCGGTACGGCTGTACGATGAGGCTGGGCATTTAGGCGGCGTTGTGTCCGCCCATACTTATGTTGCGGATGTGCGCCAGACCGACCGCTGCCTGACCAAGCTCAGCTTGGAAGAAACCGCCGTGTTCATCCGCCGCGCCCACGGCCAACGCGGGCCCAACACCGAATACCTCGCCAACACGATTGCGCATCTGGACGAGCTGGGGATCAAGGAGGGGCGGCTCCACGCGCTGCAGGCGGTTGTGGAGCAGGGCCGCAGCTGAACTCTCTCCCGCAGGCGTGAGAGGGGAGCCGACAATTCCCACCGGCTACCAAGAAAAAGGGCCCGTCCTCAATGGACGGGCCCTCGATCTGCCTTAGGACGGCGGGTGTTAGCCCACGATCTGAAGGTTCTCAGCTGCTTCCTTGCCATTCTTGCCAGGCTGCAGCTCGTATTCCACCTTCTGGCCTTCGGCGAGGCCCTGTAGGCCTGCACGCTCCACAGCGGAGATATGGACAAACGCGTCCTTGTCTCCCTGCTCAGGGGTGATGAAGCCGAAGCCTCGGATCGGGTCGAACCACTTTACGGTTCCTGTCTGCATGTTTTGTAGTCTCCAAACGGTTAAAACCCGCTGGGCGGACATCGCCCGAGCGGTTGATCAGTTTCTGAAATTTCCAGGTGCAAAAGGGCGTGTATGAAACAACACAACTCGATACGCCCAGGACTTCGGTCACTGACAAGAGTTATATGGGCCGCGAATGTGGCGGATGCAAGGCGGACGGCAGTCTGCGAGGCGATCGGCCGGGGCCTTCACGAGCACTTCGAATAGCCGCAGGACGTACAGACGTCGCAGTTTTCCTGCCTTATCAGCCCGTAAGTCCCGCATTTGGGGCAGCCGCGCATGGCTACATGGCCGCCGCCCCGCGCGCCGCTCTCGCCCGCGCCCATCACC
>Ga0224512_10001487_pt1 | contig 22532 bp, 22 predicted proteins | sample SF_May12_sed_USG_4_FD_169103 | JGI IMG/M metagenome (GOLD analysis project Ga0224512, IMG submission 169103) | Sediment microbial communities from San Francisco Bay, California, United States - SF_May12_sed_USGS_13 | ecosystem: Environmental > Aquatic > Marine > Sediment | place: USA... | reverse complement strand
TCTTCATGACTCCCGTCAATAGTACAAGGCTGACACGCTATCTCGTACCGCCCTACCGTCCTAACAACGCTCGGTAGCTCTGTGCGTAGTGAATCGCGAAACCGGCAAACGAGTCGTAGCGTCGGAACTCTTCAGTCGTCGCGCGCATCACTTGATCGAGCAGATGTGGATCGTGATTGGCGAACGTGATCTTCCCAGCGGGCACGTGCACCCGCTTGCTCACAGGCCACCACCACAGCATTCGAGGGTCGAGTTGGTGTTGCGCGATCCAGTGTTCGAGTGCCTCAGGGGGAGTGTTCCCCGCTGCTGGCTCTTGGAGGAGGGCCACGTAGATCGAGTCCGTGCCTGCCGCCACGACCACCATTGGCTCGGGCAGAAAGGCTGCCGGTTGGCCCACGTTGGGCTCGCCACGGAAGTCAAGCAATGTCTCGTCCGGCAACGCAAATGTCTCGAGCGCAATGAACACTGACTTCCCGCGCGTCGCGGCGTACCGCAGCTCCGCACTGCCATGTCGCACGATACCGTCAGCGCCGTACGCTGTCGTGCGGTAGTCCATGATGGCGACGTCGTCGACGAGGTCGATGACGTGCTCGCTGACGGGCTTCACGGCTCCACCGAATTCCACCGTGACTGGCTCCTGCGTCTCCTCAGACAATGCGTCGTACCAGAAGGGGATGTCGGCACCGTACACGAGTCCGGCCGCATGTGCGCGCTCGACGGACGCCGCGGTGAGCTCGAGGAGTCCGGTGAGCAACCGTGCACGGTTGGGTCCGTGGAATGCCGGAAGGAGGTACGGTTCGATATCGTAGCGGACGCCATAGAAGCGCTCGTGCGGGAGCACCCGCCTGTTGTATTGGGCCACGTGATCGATCGTTGCGAGCACCCCCTCGCGGAACTCCGGAAGCGCATACCGTGCATACCCGTCAAGCGCGTACACCCGGATCCCGCGCGCAGTGAATGCGGCGACGAGCGGTCGCATAGCGTCGGCGTCGATAGCCAGTTCCCCCGGCAGGCTCGGCCGACCCGGAACTCCTGTGAGCTGCAGGAAGACGTGGTCGACGCCCTCTTGTTCGAGAAATCCGAGCAGGGACGTTCGTCGGTCCGGAGCGTCGACCAACTCCGCTGTGTTCCAGACCCACGTGGCCTTATGAAGGAGGCCCGTTGGCCGGTCGGTGTCCTCGCGCTGGGGTAACGGTGGCAGGGAGTCCGGTGTGAGCGAAAACGCCATCGGGCCGACTTCGACAATCGTCGTCCCCGCGGCGGTCGCCTCGAACGCGATCATCGCCAGCATGGCCCGGCGAATGCGTGACGGAAGGCGATCCATCGGAATGACTGCCTGCTGCCACTCGGTGTCCATGCGTCCCGTGGGAAGGAACTCCGACACGTCTCCAATTGGGAGCGCGTCTTCGCGCTGCTCCCATACGGCATCGGCAACCTTGAGCAGGACACGCTCTCCGCCTTGGCGCCCTCGGATCCAGAAGCTCATCGTCGAGAAGGCTCGAGCATCCAAATATCTTCGCCCCTCTGGAGGCGCCTCGAAGTCGTAGAGCTGCACCCACAGTCCGCAGAAGCCCGCGGCCTGGTGATGGCAGGTGAGTTCGAGCGCTCGTCGTCCGTCGGACATCTGGCCGACAGTGCCGTGCGCAATCGAGGGCTGACGCTGAAACGTGCCGAAGTATCCACCCAACGGCGTGCGATTGCCTTGGGCGAAGTCGCTCACGATGAGGTTGTTGCCGGAGAAATTGGGTCTGACGCTTTCCATGCTCGGACGTTGGGACGTGGGCGCCGTTTCGCCCAACCTCCTCAATTCGAGACGGGCACCGTCCACCGCGTCGACCAGCGCCACGCGGCCAAACCGCACTGCGCCGACACCGCTGATCTCCCAGTCGTGGCGCGAGACAGCCTGGCTCAGGATCGGCGGCGGCGTATCTTGTGCTGCCACGCAGGTCGGGTGGACGAGTGCGGTGAGGAGCAGGAAGTGCCGAGAGCGTGTCATGTGGAATACAACATACCAAGCGCGAGCAGAATCGGTTCCTTCACGAAGGCCGAGCGCACCAACGGCTCATGGCAATTTGCTTATCTTGTGACCTACCGCACGGCCTGTGACACCCTAACAGGCGACCTTTGAACAGCCCCAGCTGAAGGGCTATCGACTATGCCAACACCACTCTGGGCACGTCTGCGCGAGGATGTCGACTGTGGGCTTCGTCGCGGTGCGTGGTACGAGACCGTCGCGCGCGGCTGGACGGAGGTCTTGCTCGACGTGCATGGAAAGCGGCAGGCCGTCCCACTCCGGTACCTGGAGATCGTCTCGCAACGGCCGGACCGGTGGACGGTCGTATCGCGCGCGAGCAATGCCGTCGTGATTCCTGAGCGGTGGGCCAAGGGGTATGCGGTGTGTCCGAGTTGCCGATACCGGCAGTTACCGATGGGGCGGCCCTCCAGGCTTCGGTGCGACCACTGTCACGATGTGTTCGATGTGGCCTGGGACCAACCGTATCTCGGGACCGTCAGCCAGGATAACTGATCGCGCCTAGGGCGGCGGGCGGAAGGGCGAGCCGTGTTGAGGTTGTCCCTGGCTAGTTTGCCCGTTCGGCCCCGTTGCCGTTCCCGTTCATCCCATTTACATGCAGAGTGCCATTGAGGGTTGCCCCCTCGTCGACGGCGATTCGCGCTGTCGTGATGTCACCCTGAACCACGCCTCCAGCCTTCAGCTCGACCAGTTCGTCCGCGATGATCTGTCCGTGCACGTGCCCCTCAACGACCGCCACAGCCGCCTCCACGTCGCCCTCGATCACGCCGTCTGGCGCCACGAAGACCTGTCCCCCCCGTGCTCGCAGATCGCCGGCCACCACTCCCTCGACGCGGAGCACTCCGGTCGTCTCGAGGGTGCCCGTCAGTCGGAGCCCCGGCGCGAGGATGGAGAAGGGTGCTTGCTCGGTCACCAAACGGGCGAGGGGTCGCGAGCCGTTTCTCACGACATCAAGGACAGTCATCGGACACACCCCTTCAAGGCGGGGAACCAACACGGTGCGACGGTGTTCTGAGGCCAAGGTAGTGCGGCAGGGTGTTTCGAGGTGTGAGGAATATCACATGCCTGGGGGCGACACCTTGTCGTCGTGTTCGGCTTCCGGGGCGAAGCGGCTTTCGCTTCGGGACACGCCGCGGCTAGCTTCTGCTGTTAGACGGTGGAGCGACCGGGGTTGTTGCCGGTCGATATGGTCCTCATTCAAGGAGTTCAGTGTGAAACGCATTGTGACAGTGTTTGCGGCATCGGCGCTGGTTGTCGGGCTCACGGGATGCGCGTCGAAGGCGCAGACCGGTGCCATCGTCGGGGCCGGTGGTGGGGCGGTGGTCGGTGCCGTCATTGGCAAGGTGGCCGGGAACACGGCTGCCGGTGCCGTGATCGGTGCGGCCGTTGGCGGGGCGGCCGGGGCGATCATCGGGGGCTATATGGATCAGCAGGCGGCGGAGATGGAGCGGGATCTCGAGGGAGCGCGGATCGAGCGTATCGGCGAGGGTATCAAAATCACCTTCGGAGGCGGCATTCTGTTCGACGTCGATCGCAGCGAGCTTCGACCGGAGGCGCAGGCCGAGCTCGCGAAGCTGTCGCGGATTCTCAACAAGTACGAAGACACCAACATCCTGATCGAGGGCCACACCGACGCGACAGGGCCCGAGGAGTACAACATGGATCTGTCGCTCAGGCGCTCTTCGTCGGTGGCGACATTCCTGGCGATTCAGACTGTGGGCCGCGAGCGGCTTCAAGCCGTGGGCTACGGTGAAGTGCAGCCCATCGCCTCCAACGAGACCCGTGAGGGCAGGCAACAGAACCGGCGGGTCGAGGTCGCGATCTGGGCCAACGACAAGCTCAAAGACGCGGCCAAGAGACAGGCGCGAGGATGATGCCGACTCCCCGGCTGCGGGTCGTCCGTAGCCGGGGAGGCAGGCCCGTGCACGTCGCACAGAAACCCACGAGCACGTCTCCGGACCGCTCCCTTCCAGGCGAGCGAATGAGGCGAGTGGCGCTGGGTATCGTTCCCCTCCTTGGTGTGCTCGGCACGCTCGTGTCGTGTTCCACCAGTGGGCCGTTCATCAAACGGACCGAAGATTTCGAGATGACCATCCGGTTTCAAGGTTTGGACCGGACGTTTCAGGTGCACCTCCCTGCCGGGTACACGGGTGACGCTGAGACTCCGGTGCTGTTCGTGCTGCACGGCTCGGGCAGCTCCGGCGAGGCCGTTCGCGGGCAGACAGAGATGGATCGGGTTGCCGATGCGTTGGGCTTCATTGTCGTCTATCCCGATGCAGAGCCGTCGTGGGCGTATCCCGGGAGTGATGCCGCGCAACGCGGCATCGACGACGTGGCGTTCATCGAAGACCTGATCGACCGACTCCGGAATCTCCTCGTGGTCGACGCCCGACGGGTCTATGCCACCGGTTTCTCCATGGGGGGCTTCTTGACGCATACCCTGGCGTGTCGACTTGCGGACCGGTTCGCGGGGGTGGCGCCGGTCGCGGCAACCATGCCATCGGAGCTCAGCCGCGATTGCGGGCCCGCGCGGACCCTTTCGGTGTTGATGGTGCATGGCACGCTCGACGCGTCGGTTCCGTTCGACGGTGACTCCGCGCGAGGACGTCTGTCGGTCAACCAGTCGCTCGAGCTGTGGGCGCGCGCAAACGGATGCGATGCAGCACCGAGCATCGCCCACCTCGGCGCCGATTCCGCAGCTGGGATCGCGCTCCGGCGTGAGACGTACGGCGGGTGTAGCGGAAACGGGGTCACCGTGCTCGACGCGTTGGAAGGAGGCCGGCACACGTGGCCGCAAGGGTTCTATCAGGCGAGCGACAGCATCGCCCAGTTCCTCCTGCGCTACCGCCGATAGAGGCCTGTTTCTGGCGGGGGACCGGGGGAAGCGGTAGCGTTGAGAAGCCGCCACCCGGAGGTCGCCATGGCTGCGACCCATCTCGCTGACCAGGACCGGCCCCGAACTGCCGGGGCACCTGAGCGCACTCTGCTGGTAACCGTACTTGTATTCAGCACGTTGTGGAGCGCCTGTGGGCAAGAGGGGCCAACGCAGCCCCTACCTGCGTCGGCGGCGGCATCGCTCACGATCGCGCCCGACAGCGTGTTGTTGCTGGAGCACACGATCGCGACGTTGACAGCGAGCGTGCGTGACTCCCGTGGCATGCCAATCGCAGATCGAGCCGTCATCTGGCGGAGCCTCAACTCGGGGTTGGCGACCGTTGCGCCTGATGGAGTCGTGCATGCGCTCCGCGCGGGGCGAGTGTGGATTCACGCTTCCGTCGACAGTGCAACCGACAGCGCGCTCGTCGACGTGCGAATCACCTTGCAGTCGGTGAGTACGGGGGCCAAACACAGTTGTGGCGTGACGAAGCTGGGGTCCCCGTACTGTTGGGGGGCGAACCGTCTGGGACAACTCGGGAATGGCTCTACACAGCCCCGGGCGATGCCCACGAGCGTGTGGGCTCCCGAGCCGATGCGCTCGATCACGGCGGGACACGGGCTCACCTGCGGTTTGAGCGGCTCAATCGCGTACTGCTGGGGGAACAACGGATCGGGTCAACTGGGGAGCGGAGAAAAGCGGCACCGGTGGCAGCCAGTGCTGGTCCAGGGAGAACTGCCGTTTGCCACCGTTGCGGTAAACACCTACCACACGTGTGGGATCGCAGAGGGTGGCCGCGGTTTCTGCTGGGGTGGTGACTGGGGCGGGCAGGTAGGTGACGGCTCCGGTCCGACACTCTTCGCCCCGAGGGCAGTTGAAGGAGATCTCGAGTTCGAGACGATCGACGCAGGATTGATGTTCAGCTGTGGCGCGACGGCCGACGGACGCGTGTTCTGTTGGGGCTACAACGATCGGGGCCAACTGGGACGCATCGACGCGCCGGAACGGTGCGTCAGCATGCGGGGGCCCGAAATCCCGTGCAGCACCACACCTGTGCCGACCACCGGAAACCTGACGTTCGAGTCGGTCGTGACGGGAACGGCCCACGCCTGTGCCCTGGCGCCCGACGGTCAGGCATACTGTTGGGGTGACAACGCGGCGGGCCAGTTGGGCATCGGATCCGTGACGAGCACGTCCTCACCTACCGCAGTTGTCGGCGATCTCACATTTGTCGGGCTGACGGCGGGCGACCGGCACACATGCGGCCTCGACGCCGCGGGTGTCGCCTACTGTTGGGGTGACAATGCGAAAGGAGCCCTGGGGACCACGGCGAGCCTCGAAACCTGCGGCACCGAACCCTGCAGCACACAGCCCATCGAGGTGAGTGGCGGCTGGCGGTTTCGCATGGTGAGTGCTTCGCGCGGGCCCGGCGGATCCCATTCCTGCGGTGTCACGCTCGGCGGGGATGCGTACTGCTGGGGAGATAACGATGCCGGCCAACTCGGCCGTGGCTATCAAGGGGGCGTGAGCTTCGAACCCGTTTGGGTACTGAGACAGCTGCCAGCCGAACCCCGCTGAGCGAGTCTGCGATTGGGTTTGGGCTATGTGTCTCGCAAGTGGGGCGCGATCTCCTTCTCGTAGCACTCCGGACACACGCTGTGGCTGAACTCCACATCGGCGTGTGACTCGATGTATTGCTCCACTTGCTGCCAATAGTTCTGGTCGTCCCGCACCTTCTTGCAGTAGCTGCAGATCGGCATGAGGCCGCGAAGGACCTTGATGTTGGCCAAAGCCTCCTCGAGTTCTCTGACGCGATCGGCCAGCTCCACCTGCAACTCCAGAATGCAAACGCCGACCTGTATCCGCGCACGCAGCTCTTGGTGGTGGAATGGCTTGATGAGGTAATCGTCCGCCCCGGCGTCCAGTGCCGTGACGAGGTCCTCTTTCCGCTCCATCGCGGTGAGCATGATGATGTACGTGCGGGGCGCGCGATCCAGCGCACGTGTGCGTCGGCACACCTCGACGCCGTCGATGCCCGGCATCATCCAGTCGAGCACGGCAAGTTGGGGCGCGTCGGGCGCCTGGAGGGCGAGCCAAGCCTGTTTACCGTCATGCGCAACGACGGTCTCATAGCCCCACTTAGTGAGCACCGTCTCCAGTAACTTGGCCGAAACGGCATCGTCTTCAGCCATCAGCACACGCATGGGATCTCCTTGAAACGGCGTCCCGGAGCAACGTCGCCCGCCGGTTGACGCTGTAGGAATCTAAGCGTGTGAGCTGTGCGAAGCGGGCTATCAGCCATCAGCCATTGGCCGTCACCGGTGCAGCCAAACGGCCCCGCGCCTAGTCCGGGCCTGCTCCCCGTCCGCTTCTGAGCCGCCGAATCTGCGGTGTCGGTCCGATCACGAGCATGACATCGCCCGATTGGAAAACGTAATCTGCCGCGGGCGTCGTCATGAGCTCCTCGCCCGCGTCTCCGCTGGTGTGCTTGACCATCAGCACACTCACACCGAAGTCCTGACGTATGCGCAGTTCGCCGATTGATCGGCCGACGAACCGGGCGGGGATCGGTATCTCCCCTACAACGGTATCCTGTGACCCGGGGACGAGCTCGAGCTTGGTGTCTGTGCGGACGGCGGAAACCATACTGCCCGCCATGTCGCGCTTGAACACCTCGGCGTTATAGCGTTCGATGACGTCTTCCGGCCAGATCACCCCCTTGATCCGCCCGTCTGCCAGGACCGGAATCTCGCCGCGGTAGCTCCCTAACAGCTTCATGACCTCCGCGAGCGAGTCGCTTGGTGCCACTTGAGGGTACTCCCCCGGCACCATGATGTCCTCTGCGATCACCAGTCCTTCGAGCGCTCCGGGATCGTGCATGATCGGTCGGATCTGCTCGGCGGTCACGATGCCCCGCAAGTTGCCCTCATCGTCGGTCACGAACAGCGTGCTCCCCAGATGCCCGATGAAGCTCGAGATGAGAGACAGGAGGCTGTCCTCCGCGCGGACGGTGACGGCGTCCGCGCGCATCGCCTCGCCAACTGGGACGTGTTGGAGCACGTTGATCGCGCGCCCCCGCTGAATGTCGACGCCCCGACGGAGCAGTTTCAGCGTATAGATCGAGGCACGCTGCAGTCTGGTCGCGAGCAGCGTCGCGATGATGCAGCTGATCATGAGCGGCAGGATGATCTTGTAGTCGCCCGTCAGCTCGAAGATGATGAGGATGGCCGTGATCGGCGCATGGGTCCCGGCAGCCACGACGGCTCCCATCCCCACCAGCGCGTAGGCACCCGCACCCGCCACGCCGACCGGCCAGATACTGTGCACCACTGTGCCGACCGCACCCCCAAGCATCGCGCCGATGAACAGCGAAGGGGCAAAGACGCCGCCTGAACCACCGGAACCGATCGTGATCGACACCGCGATCATCTTGACCACCACCAGCAGCGCCATGAACTGCCAGACGAGGGTGCCGTTCAGCGCTTCGTTGATGGCCTCGTACCCCACGCCGAAGATGTGAGGGATCCAGATCCCGATCACGCCGATGAGCGCACCACCCATCATGGTCCGAAGTGGTGGGGCCAGCCGGATTCGTTCGAACCCGTCCTCGAACGCGTAGAGCGTGCGGATGAACGCGAGCGCCACAAAGGCGGCAAGGATGCCGAGACCTGCGTAGGCGAAAAGCTCGGAAGCGTGCACGAGCTCGTAAGCTGGGACCTCGAACGCAGGGAAATCGCCGAGAAAGCCGCGGCTCACCACGGTCGCGGCGACTGAGGAGATCACGATGGGCGAAAACTGACTCACGCCGAAATCACCCAAGATGATCTCGACGGCGAAGAGTGCTCCTGCCATAGGGGCATTGAATGTCCCAGCGATGCCGGCTGCGGCGCCACAGCCCACGAGGGTGCGAAGCCTTCGCTGATCGATCTTGAGCCACTGTCCGATGGTCGATCCCAGGGCCGAGCCGATCTGGACGATCGGACCTTCGCGTCCCACCGAGCCCCCCGACCCTATCGAGATGCCAGATGCCAGCAGCTTGGCGATGACTACCCGGGGCCTGATGCGACCGCCGCGGAGTGCCACGGCTTCCATGACCTCGGGAACGCCGTGTCCTTTGGCCTCGCGGGCGAATGTGTGAATGATGATGCCGACGACCAGGCCGCCGGCTGCAGGAGCGAGCAGCTTCCACCAGAAGGGCAGGCCCGAGAGGTACTCCAGTGTGTACGGACCTTGGTGCCAGGCGATCCGATTGACAATCTGGATGAACTCACGAAACCCGACGGCGCAGAGACCACCCAGCAGGCCAATGACGACAGCTACGACGACCATGTAGATCTGCTCGGTCTGCCGCAGACCGTCGTGCAGGCGTCGGAGTGTACTGAGTGTGGCTCTGATCATCGTGCGGACGAAGGGAGTAGTAGAGTCCTTGGATTGCCAGAATCTAAGCGATTGCGGTTTGGCAGTTATTAGCGGCCAGCACTGAGCTGTTGTCGGCCCTCAGCCTGTGCGCCCTCCTCTCAATTCGATCGGCCGCCTTGACGACTGCTTGACGTCCGTCCGTTGAATTTGGGATGGCCACGCATAGTTTGCACGCAGCAGTGGCCGGGGGTGGTTCGCCTTCGCCTATTGACGGATGGAATGGTCGGCAATGTTCCGCCTTTCGAAGTGGTACCTCGACTGTGTGACCGATGCGGGTGATGCCGCAGTGCTCTATTGGGCGTCTCTCAAATGGGGCATCGCGAGGCTCCGCTACGGCGCTGCCCTCGTGAGAGCGAAGGACGGCGAGCGAACTGAGCGATACACCTTGCGGCCGGGGCCGGAGCCTACAGAGGACGACGGTGGAGGGGTCCAGTGGACGAGTCGTCGCCTGCAGGCCTCCGGAAGCTGGAAGCGGAGCACTCGAGGCATGGAGCGGACGCTCCTCGACACGCCTGACGGGAGCGTGCACTGGCGCTGCGTGAGTCCGAGTTCGGTTGCGACGGTCGTCATGGATGGCCGTTCGATCCGTGGCAGTGGCTACGTCGAGCATCTCACGATGACCGTGAAGCCGTGGAGACTGCCATTCAACGAGCTCACGTGGGGGCGCTTTCACTCATCGGATGACGCTCTCGTTTGGATCAAGTGGGGCGGAGGGCTGTCGCGCACCTGGGCCTTCCTGAACGGTGTGGAGTGGCAGGGTGCCGAGATCACCCCGCACCATGTCGCACTGTCCCACGCCAATGCGGAGCTGAACATCGAAGGAGGGTGCGAGCTCCGCTCCGGCCGATTGGCCAATACGGCGTTGCGGTCGCTATGGGTCGCGGCGGCGTCGATCCCGCGTTGGCGCAAGGCACACGAATCCAAGTGGCTTGCGCGCGGAACACTCGTGAGGCCCAGCGGAATCAGTACGGGATGGGCGTTGCACGAGGCGGTCGAATGGTGACGAACAAGGCACCTCCGGCGCTCGGCAAGCTGCTATACGGCGTTCTCTTTGTGCTGGGGATTCCGGTGCTGCTGGTGGCGTGGGCGGCACTTACCGAGAACGTCGTTCCACTGCCGGTGCTTCCGTATCCGTGGGCCGGGGCTGCCGTGGCGGCGATCGGAGTGCTTCTAATGCTGGGTGGGGTAGGAGCGCTTTGGGCGTACGGGCATGGGCTCCCGATGAGCCCCTACCCACCACCCGTGTACGTGACCCGGGGCGTGTACCGGTATACGTCGCACCCGATCTACGTGGGTTTTGTGTTGCTGTGTCTCGGCGCCGCCACGTGGTTCGAATCACCGAGCGCTATCTGGCTCGTGACCCCCGCCGTGGCGCTGGGTTGCGCGGCGCTTGCCCTGGGACATGAGCGACAAGAGCTGCGACGGCGGTTTGGAGGAGATGTGGTTCAGAGACCGCTGATCGCTCTGCCGCCGGCATCGAGTGAGGGGCCAACAGGGTGGGACCGGCTGTCCGTCTTCGTATTGGTCCTCTTACCGTGGTCGGCCGCATTCGAGGCTGTGTTCCGGCTGGGAGTCCCCCAGGACGCGATCGAGGCGTATTTGCCGTTCGAGCGGAGCTGGCCGGTACTTCAGTGGACGGAGGCGATCTACGGCAGCGTGTACGTGCTTGTAATCGGCGCACTGTTCGCCGCGCATACGCGTAGGGCACTTCGTCACTTGGCGGTGACAGGCTTGATCGCGACAGCGGTCGTGACGCTGATCTATCTCACGGTGCCCGTTATCGCTCCTCCTCGCGCCTTTGAGCCACAGTCGGTGCTCGGACACATGCTTGTCTTCGAGCGCGCAATGTCGCATACCGTGGCCGCGTTCCCTGCGTTCCACGTGATCTGGAGTCTCATTGCGGCCGAAGCATGGGCCAGCCGGTCCTCGCGCGTTGCCGTCGCGGCCTGGAGCTGGGCAATCCTGATCACCGTGAGCTGCTTGACGACCGGGATGCATGCGCTTGCGGACATCATTGCTGCGGTCGCGGTCTATCTCGTTCTGCGGCGCTACCGCACCGTGTGGGCGGGGCTACGTCGGGTTGCCGAACGCGTTGCCAACTCGTGGCGCGAGTGGCGCGTTGATGGCGTACGGCTCATCAATCACGGCGTCTATGCGGCGCTGGGTGGTGCCGTGGGATTTGCGATTGCCGCGACACTGGCTGGAGCGTCGGTGTTCTGGCAACTCGTGTTCGTGCATTTCGCCGGGCTGATCGGGGCGGGACTGTGGGCGCAAAAATTGGAAGGCTCGCCCAAGCTCTCTCGGCCGTTCGGCTACTACGGTAGCGTCCTCGGCGGGATCGCTGGAGCGCTCGTTGCCGGTGCGCTGGGCGGCAACGCGATGATGCTCCTGGCGGTGATTGCATTGGAGGCCCCTTGGGTGCAAGCCATCGGCCGCATGCGGTGTCTGGTGCAGGGGTGCTGCCATGGATATCCGACATCCGCAACCGTGGGCATTCGCTACTGGTGCGGGAAGTCGCGAGTGGTGACACTCGGTGGATTGGAGAACGTACCGCTTCACCCCACGCCAGTGTATTCGATGCTTGGGAACGTGGTGATCGGTCTGCTATTACTGCGTCTCTGGTGGCTAGGCGCGGCGTTCTCGCTCATTGCCGGTGTGTATCTCGTGCTCGCAGGTGTGGCGCGCTTTGTGGAGGAGTCCTACCGGGGCGAGCCACAAACATTGCTGGTTGGGGGCCTCAGGATCTACCAGTGGCTCGCGATTCTCTCCTTCGTCGCAGGAGCTGCCCTCACGGCTATCCCGTCAGGGAGGGCACCCGGGTTCTCACCGTGGTGGGATCTCAGCGTGATCCTGGGCGCGACAGGGTTCGGACTGGCGGCGGGATTCGCCATGGGTGTCGACTTTCCCGGATCGGCACGGCGGTTCGCAAGGTTGGCCCCGCCCTGAGCGGTGGCGGTCGTCAGTGGTCAGTAGTCCGCGGGTACCCCTCCTTCACCACTCGTGCACATCGGAACGGACTCGTCCACGGCGGGCGCCAGCGGCGTCGTTCCGGCGAAGATCGCGCAGGTCTTTGACGTGGCCGTGTGACCGAGGACAGCCGTCCAGCCGTCGCCCGTGAGCGTGATCGCGGGGCCGGTAACGCCAGGCGACACGGTATACAGAGTCGCTGGCAAGCTCGTGGTATAGGCGTTGTGCTGGATCGAATAGGCTTCCTCTTGCGTGGCCAGGTTGCGAAGATCGGATTTCATCGAGGTCAGGAGCGCCTTCTCCTTGCTCGCAGCGAACCTGGGGATGGCAAGCGCCGCGAGGAGGCCGACGACCGCCATCACGATCACAACCTCGATGAGGGTGAACCCGCGGTTCTGGGGAGCACACATACGACACCTCCGCCGGAGGTCTGGCATCTGCGGGGAGGGATAAAGTATCCGTCGCCACGCGGCGACGGAAGGGGGTGAAGCTGAGCGCCCTGGGGCTCACTACCTCACGGTGTGCATCTCGGCACGCCCTCGTCTACCGCCGGTGCGAGGGGGGTGGTCCCGGAAAATATCGCGCAGGTCTTGGATGAAATCGTATGGCCCACCGAGGCGGTCCAACCGTCAGCCGTGAGCGAGATGGAGGGTACCGTAACCCCGGCCGTCACCGTGTAGAGGGTGGCGGGGAAGCTCGTTGTATAGCTACTGAACTCAATGGAGTAACTCTCTTGCATGGTCGCGAGGTTTCGCAAATCGGCTTTCATCGCGGTCAGCATCGCCTTCTCCTTGCTCGACGCGAACTTCGGGATGGCGATTGCCGCGAGAATGCCGATGATCACCACGACGATCAACAGCTCGATCAAAGTGAAGCCTCTGCTCCAGATGCGATTCATACGACTCCTCGCAGCCCGATCCTGGTTTGGGTGTCGGGCCGACACAACTCGCGGCAGAAGGCGCGCGTTACCCCTTCTGACGCTCGGCCTCCATCGTCACGAAGGCGAGGATCTTCGCCGCGGCGTAGCGATAGGACCGTTCGCGAAAGGCCACGAAGCAGACGGCTGCCGCGAGAATGCTCAACAGGAAGAGCTGCGTGCGGATGATGGGGAAGGGGCCGATGAACCCCGCGCCGTCGAGCGCGGCAACCGGCTGCCACAGGGGAAGTATGACGGCAAACGCCGCCGACGGAATGATGAATCCACGCGCGAGGCGGTATTGCTCACGGTACACCTGGATCGTGCGATACACCCCCGTAGCGCGTGTCATGAGCCGGTACTCGATGGAATGGGTGAACGCACCCGCCACCAGCTCGCGCTTCGGTGTTGTGACGTCGAGTACCACGCTGTAATCCGGGCCACCCGGAAACCCATCGATGGTGCCCAGCTCGGCGAAACGGCGCCGCACCGTTGCGCTCGTGAGCACCTTGAGCGACCACGCCCGCTTCAGACTGTGGAACGCGGCCCGCGAGATCGTGTGCATGACGACGCCGAGCGCCACGGAGGCGACAAACGCGACGATGATCGCGATCGTCAGCTCCATACCCGTCCACCCCTCGATCCCGTTCAGGTTGAAGGTCGGTGAAGCGACGTCGAACAGCACGACGACGAACAGCAGCGTGTAGATACCCTGAACGAGGGTCGTAATCCCAAGAGTAAACGGACGCATCGATAGACCTCCGGCATCGCGCTGAGTGGTGATAACTGGACTCCACCTCGAGGAGTGCTGCCCGCACAGGGGGAACAGGCTGCGCTAAGCTAAGGGGATCGAGGTGGAACGACCAGTGGTGAGCGAAGGCGATGCGTGAGGGAGAGACGCGAGGTGTCCGGTCAAATGCGCTGCTATGGCGCGGTGCCTGTGCCGTCGCTCAAGACGTCGGCGATTGTGGTCTCCCGAAAGAACGTCGACAGCTGCTCTGCGGTGGCGCGCCAGCGGTCATGTGCGGGGCAGGGATCCTCGTCGCTGCATTCCAGGCGCCCGAACAGGCAACTCCGCTGCGCGCCGACGTCGTCAAACGGCGAAACGACATCCAGCATGGCGATCTCGTGTGGCGGGACCGACAGGGTGAAACCACCGTGCTTGCCTCGCGAGGACGACAGGACACCGGCCCGCACGAGTTGGTGAAGGATCTTGCTGAGGTAGTTGCGAGGCACGTTGACCGCAGTCGCGAGATCGTCGGCTCGCATCGGCGCGCCTGGATAGCCGCGCGCCAGCTGCACCACGGCTCGGAGGGCGTATTGCGCTGTCCCGGAAAGCACCTTGGTGAACCCTTGAGTTGCCCCTTGCAGTGACAAAGACAGTCTCTATATTGATGACAACATCATGATAATATAGTTTAGTCAATTCGTGCAAGGCGCTAACAACAAGATCCAAAGGGGAGCGAAAAATGCGTAACTCTAAGTTTGTCTGGGGTTTAGGGATTGCGGCGGCGGCGGCGCTGGTAGCGACCGCGGGATTGGGGTCGTGTGCCGGTGGTGCCGGCAGTGCCGACATCGGGGCCGTCGCGCGACAGCGAGGCCTCTCCGACGCAGACGTCATGGCCGCGGTCAAGACGTATCAGCCGACCGGGAAGCTGGATGAATACCTGATGTTCGGCTCCGGGGGGCACTCGGGGCAGGTCATGGTGATCGGCGTGCCGTCGATGCGGCTCCTCAAGGTCATTGCCGCGTTCACTCCCGAACCGTGGCAGGGCTTTGGGTACGGCGCCGAAGAGCACAAGGAACTCATGGAAAGCGGCAAGATGGCTGGCCATGACATCACGTGGGGTGACACGCACCACCCGGCGCTCTCCGAGACCGACGCCGACTACGACGGCCAGTTCCTGTTCATCAACGACAAGGCCAATCCGCGCATCGCCGTCATCGATCTCCGGGATTTCGAGACCAAGCAGATCGTGACGAACGAGAATATGGGCACGAACCACGGCGGTGCGTTCGTGACGCCCAACACGGAGTACGTCATCGAGGCCGCGCAGTACGCGATCCCGTTGTGGACCGAGTATGCCGACGTCGATCGGTACGAAGAGGACTACCGTGGCCTGGTGACGCTCTGGAAGTTCGATCGCACACGCGGGCGGATCGACGAGGCCGCGTCGTTCTCGATCGAGCTTCCCCCATACTGGCACGATCTCTCGGACGCCGGTAAGGGACCATCGTTCGGGTGGGCGTTCCTCAACTCGTTCAACACCGAGATGGCCACAGGCGGCATCGAAGACGGCAAGCCCGCCTTCGAGGCTGGTGCCTCGCAAAACGACATGGACTACATGCACGTCATCAACTGGCAGAAGGCCGCGCAAGTCGCTGCGACGCGTGGCAAGACGCGGATGGCGCGTGGCAACCGTGTTATCCCGATCGAGACCGCCGTCCAAGAGGGCATCCTCTATCTCGTTCCGGAGCCCAAGAGCCCACACGGTGCCGATGTGACCCCGGACGGGCGGTTCATCATCGTGTCCGGCAAACTCGATCCGAACGTCACTGTCTACTCCTGGGACAAGATCCGCACACTCATTGAGAACAATGAATTCGCCGGCACCGACGCGTATGGTGTCCCGATCCTGGACTTCGCTTCCACGATCGACGGGCAGCTCGAAGTGGGGTTGGGGCCGCTGCACACGCAGTTCGATGGTCAGGGGAATGCCTACACGAGCATCTTCCTCGAGACGCAGGTCACGAAGTGGAGCCTCGACCCACTCCAGGTCGTCGACAAGATCGACGTGCACTACAATGTTGGACATCTCGCCACGGCCGAGGGCGACACCAAATCGCCGGACGGGAAGTACCTCGTGGCGATGAACAAGTGGTCGATCGACCGCTTCAATGAGGTTGGCCCGCTCCATCCCCAGAACTTCCAGTTGATCGACATCGAGGGGCAGGAAATGGAGTTGCTCTACGACATGCCGATCGGGATCGGTGAGCCACATTACGCCCAGATCATCAAGGCCGACAAACTCCAGCCGCAGCTCTACTACCCGGAGGTTGGGTACTCGCCGGCCACCATGAGTGGCTCGGACGACAAGGTGCTGGCCGGTCAGGAGCGGACCGAGCGCCGCGGGAACCAGGTGGATGTCTACATGACGGCGATGCGGAGTCACTTCAATCCCGAGTACATCCGGGTGCGCGAGGGTGATCAGGTCACGGTGCACATCACGAGCATCGAGAATCAGATCCGTGACGCGACGCATGGCTTCGGCATTGCCAAGTACAACATCAACCTGAGTCTCGAGCCCGGTGAGTCGCAGACGGTCTCGTTCGTCGCGGACGAGCCCGGGGTCTACCCGTACTACTGCACCGAGTTCTGCTCCGCGCTGCACCTCGAGATGGTGGGCTACATGTTGGTCGAGCCGCGGTAACGCGGACGGCCACCTCCCCTCCGTCCGCCCAGCTTCCTCCCCGACGGGCGGGCGGAGGGGAATCCATCCTCAACCGGGCAGTCAACATCGATGGACAAACTCACGAACTTCTTCCAGGGACAGCTCTCCACGAAGAGCCGTGTCCTCATGGTGGTGGCAACGCTCGCGTTGCTTCCAGCCGCCGTGTTGCCGACCTGGACGATCACGCTGCACGCACCGCAGTACCCGGGTGGCCTCCAGGTGCAGATCTATCCGCACACGGTGAAAGGCGATGTCGGCGAGGTGAATCTCCTCAACCATTACATCGGGATGCAGGAGATCCACGCTGACGAGTTCCCGGAGTTCCGGTTCATTCCGTTCTTCATTCTCCGCTTCTTCGGCTTCGCATTGTTGACGGCGTTGATAGGACGCATGGCGATCGCCGCACTCGGATGGATGGACTTCGTGCTGTTCGGGGGGGTGATGCTGTATGTGTTTCACAACTGGCTGTACCAGTTTGGCAACAACCTCAACGCGGCCGCTCCTTTGAAGATCGCTCCATTCACTCCGAACTTCATCGGACATACGAGCGTCGGACAGTTCGCGGTGTCGAGTTGGCCGGCTGCCGGTGCGATCCTCATGGGTGTCGCGGGATTCCTGGGACCGCTGATCGTGCTGTACGAGTGGCGCCGGTCGAAGCGAGAGATCTCCACGTGAACCTGGTACCCCTCCTCTTGGCGGCGCAGGCGACCCTCACGGTGGGCGCGAGCGGAGACTACGCGTCGATCACCGAGGCGCTCCGTGCCGCTGCACCAGGAGACACGATCGTTGTGCAGGCTGGTGTCTACCGCGAGCACCTGGAGATCGAGCATCCGGTCGTACTGCTTGGCCAGGACGGTGCCATCATCGACGGCGATCGTCAGGGCATCGTGCTCACCGTTCTCGCACCTGCCACGATCGAGGGGTTCACCGTCCGCGGTTCGGGAGCCGTGCAGTCGACGGAAGATGCGGGACTGCTGGCGGAAAACGCCGCCGACCTTCGTATCGCCGGCAACCGGTTCGAAGATGTGTTGTTCGGGATCTATCTCAAGAACTGTCCTGGCGCCGTGATTGCCGACAACGAGATCGCGGGCAAGCCGATTCCCATTCCCCTCCGCGGTGACGGGATTCGGCTGTGGTATAGCCCTGGAGGGATCATCTCGGGCAACACGGTGTGGCAGTCGCGCGATGTCGTCATCTGGTTCTCCGATTCGACGACGACGAGCGACAACGTGGTCACGGAGAGCCGGTATGGTCTCCATTACATGTATTCGCACGAAAACGTGTTCGAGCGCAATCGGTTCGAGGCAAACGATGTCGGCGCGTTCATCATGTATTCGCATGGCATCACCTTCCGCGAAAACGTGTTTGCCAATGCTCGCGGGACGTCTGGGCGGGGGCTCGGCTTCAAGGACTCGGACGACATCCGGGCGGTGGGCAACGTGATGGTGAAGAACGCGGTGGGCATCTCGATCGACAACTCGCCGTCGAGCGATCGGTCGGTGAACGTGTTCGCACGGAACGTGGTCGCTTACAACGACGTCGGTATCTCCATGCTTCCCTCGGTGGCCCGAAACACCTTCGAGCAGAACGAGTTCATCGACAATGTGACGCCGGTGGCGGTGACCGGTGGTGGGACGGCGTTGGGTAATCGCTGGGCTGGCAACTACTGGAGTGAATACGAGGGGTTCGACGCGGACGGGGACGACCGGGGCGATACTCCCTTCGTGTTCGAGCGGCTCTCGGACGATCTGCTGATGAAACATGCGCCGCTCCGCGTGTTCAGCCTGAGCCCAGCCGCAGCGTCCCTCAACGTACTGAGCCGCGCGTTCCCCCTACTGCGACCCGAAGCCATCGTGATCGACTCTACGCCACGAATAGGCGCGCCGGAGCCAATCGACACCACGGATGCGCCGGCCGCACCATCCCTATTCGCGGCCTTCATGCTGTTCGGCGTCGCCAGCGGTGCCGCCGGGCTCGCGGTGTGGCTCGGACGACCGCTCGGGGGCCAGGCATGATTCGCGCGCGAGGTCTGGCGAAGCAATACGGTGGCGTGGCAGTGCTGCGCGGTCTCGACCTGAATGTTCGTGCCGGAGAGCGGGTTGCCGTGCTGGGGCTGAATGGCGCTGGCAAGACGACGCTCATCCGCTGTCTGTTGGGACTCACGGAGTTTGCCGGTGAGTTGGATGTGGCCGGGCACGATGTCCGCACGAGCGGCTTGGCCGCGCGTCGGGCCATTGGGTACGTGCCGCAACGACCGCCGCACTTCGATGGAACGCTCCGCGATATCGTTGCCTTCTTCTGCCGCTTGCGAGGGCTCGACGCCGCGGCAGTCCACGCACAGCTCGAAGAGCTTGGCCTCGCGGTAACGGAGCATGGTGACAAGCACGTTCGGACCCTGAGTGGAGGAATGCTGCAGAAGACGCTGCTCGGGCTGGCGCTCGGAGCGCAGGTCGACGTCCTCCTGCTCGACGAGCCCACGGCGAATCTGGACGCGCCCGCGCGGCGGGAGTTCCTGCGGGCACTCCGGTCCACGGCGGCCGACCGCACCGTCCTGCTCGCAACCCATCGCCTGGCCGACGTCGAGGCGGTTGCCGATCGTCTGCTGGTGCTCCATGAGGGACGCATCGCGTTCGCTGGACGCATGCGGGAATTGTGGGACGCGGTGGGTGCGGACGTCACGTTGTGGATCCAGGTCCCGCCGGATCGGCGCGGTGATGTCGAGCGCCACGTGGCCGCGCAGTATGCGACGACCACCGTCCTCCGCAACGGATCCGCGTTTGGAGTCAAGATCGAGCGTACGCGGCGGGTGGATCTTCTCGGGGAACTCCGGACGAGCGGGGTTACCGTGGAGGACTTCTGGACTGAGGCGCCGTCCCTGCACGATCTCATGGATCAGCTGCTCGCGACTCGGCCCGCTGGCCCGGAGGATCGAGCGGAATGACCGGAGCCCGAGCCGCCCTGTTTGTGAGGCGCGAGCTCGCTGCCGCGCTGCACGCGCGGTGGTTCATTGTGTATGCCGCGTTGTTCCTGATTGCCGGCGTACTGTTGACCGCATTTGGCATGGGCAACACGATGGTCTACGGCTATCGGGGGTTCGCCAAGGCATTTGCGGGGTTGGTGCACCTGGCCCTGTTCCTCGTTCCCCTGATGGCCCTGTTTCCGTCGGCGGCGAGCATCGCCGACGAGCGGGAGAGCGGCGTCCTGGAGTACCTGCTCGCGCAACCGGTGTCGTTCGGCGAGGTGTATGCCGGCAAGTGGGGCGGTATCAACGTGGCGATGGTGCTGGCGCTGACCATCGGATTCGGCGCGGCGGGCGCAGTCGCTGTGCTGCGGGGCGTGCCGCTGGCGTTGGTGACGATCGCGTATGGGTTCGTTCTCCTACTGGCACTCGCATTCGTTGCGGTGGGACTTCTCTTGTCATCGCTGGCGGCGTCGAGAGCCCGCGCTCTCACGTTCGGCGTTGTGCTCTGGTTCCTGCTCATCGCGCTGGGCACGCTGGGGCTGATGGTCGTCTCGATTCGGTGGGGGATGCCGCAGCGTGCGCTCATGGTCTGGACGTTCGTGAACCCAATTGAAGCGTTTCGCATCGGGGTGATGAGCGTCCTCGATCCAGATCTGAGTCTCTTGGGGCCGATCGGGGTGGGGCTGGTGGAGCGGCTAGGAAGCACCGGCACAGCTGTGCTGGCCGCGCTCTCGCTGGTAGTGTGGAGTGTTGTGCCCGGTTTGATCGGCCTCAGGCTCTTCCGCAGCCGCGTGTAAGCAAGCGACGGACTCGAGGAGTCGAGCCCCGTAACAGAGGTGTTGGAATGAAAGCGACCAAGATCCTGATGGATGAGCACCGTGTGATCGAGCGAGTGCTGAGCGTGCTCGAGGCGGCGGTGGCGAAGGCGGAGCGCGGAGAGGCAGTCCGTCCTGGGATGTTCCTCGAGGCGGCGGACTTCATCAAGGAGTTCGCGGACGGCTCGCATCATCACAAAGAAGAAGGCGTGTTGTTCGAAGCCATGGCCGCGGCAGGCGTGCCGCGCGAGGCTGGGCCGATCGCCGTGATGCTGTCGGAACACGAGCGGGCGCGTGCGTACACGCGGGCAATTCGTGAAGCAGCTCAGCGCTGGGAGCGTGGCGACACTGCTGCCGTGTCCCAGGTGGCCACTGCCGCACGAGGGTATGCTGCGCTCTTGCGCCAGCACATTGCGAAAGAGGACCAGATCCTCTTTCCCATGGCCGAGCAGGCGATCCCGCGCGGCAAGCACGACTCGGTGATCGCGGCCTTCGATCAGGTGGAACCCGAAGCCGTTCGTGCGTCTGTCCATGCCAAGTACGTCGCACTCGCTGAGGCACTCGAGCGCGAGATCGCTTGATGAGAGGCGCCGCTTCACGGTCACAACGCGCGAGAGGTTTGCCAGGCGAATGTCACTGACACTCTTGATCCTGCTACATGTGCTCGGGGCCACGATCTGGACTGGTGGGCACCTGGTGCTGACGCTCACGGTGCTTCCCCGTGCCTTGCGCGCGCGCGACCCGAAGATCGTGGAGGAGTTCGAAGGTGGGTTCGAACGGTTGGGGATCCCAGCCCTCGTCCTTCAGGTCGTGACCGGTTTATGGCTCGCGTTCCGCCGACTCCCCGATTTCGGTTCGTGGTTCGCGTTCGACTCTTTCGTCTCGACCTACATCTTCGTCAAGCTCATGCTTCTCGTGGCAACGCTCGCGCTCGCCATGCATGCGCGGTTGCGTCTCCTCCCGTCGCTCGGCCCTGACAATCTCAAGACACTGGCGTGGCACATCGTCGCGGTCACCATCTTGAGCGTGCTGTTCGTGGTGATGGGTGTCGGGTTGCGGACGGGCGGGATCTTCTGACCCGTCTGATTGTCGCGGCCGGCGCGGCGATGGCGAATCGCCAGCGGTGCCGCTAGGTTCCGCCGCCATCACAGGAGACCCATTACTGTAGCGCCCTGAGGCGTCGCGAGGAGCAATGAGCCAACCCCAATGGATCGACGACTTGTTTGCGTCCATCGACGCGATGGATCCTGACACCTTCGTGTCCTTCGTTACGGATGACGCGGTGTTCCGGTACGGCAGCAACCCTCCGTCCGATGGAAAGAAAGCCATTCGAGAAGCGGTTGCGGGATTCTTCTCCATGTTCAAGGGACTGAGCCACACCCTGGAGGGGAGGTGGGTAGCAGGAGAGGTGGTGTTCGTGCAGGGGCAAGTGCACTACGAGCGTCACGACGGCTCGACGGTGACCCTCCCATTCATGAACTGCTTCAAGATGCGGGGAGACAAGATCCGCGAATACCTGATCTACATCGATCCCACACCGCTGGCCGCGTAGCGCGGTTCCTGCGAGCCCGGTCCGCGCGGCGGCGGACCGGGAACGACACTCACACCAGCAGGTTACACAAGTACGCCGTCGCCACCCCCAGGTAATTCCCCAGCGCGTAGCCGATCAGTGCCAGCATGATCGAGATGGGCACCAGTTCCTCGCGGTGGTAGCCCGCCGCGACCGGAGCCGAGGCCGCCCCACCCACCGCAGCCACACTCGATACCGCGGCCATGCTCACGTCGAGCTTGAAGAGCTTGGCCCCAATGACGATGAACACGAGGTGCACCGTAATGCACACAAAGCCCGCGATCAGAAACCACTGCGCACCGCCAATGCTTCGCAGATCGGCGCCCGCCCCGAGCATGGTCATGTAGATGTAGACGAGCCCCATGGCGAGCGGCTCAGTGCCCGGCACGTTCTTGAGCGGTGTCGCAGACAGCAGGATGCCAATGGTCGTGACCAGAAGGATCGCCCACGTTCCCTCAGTGAACACCGGCTCCATGATGGGCAGCACCGAAGCGAGCTGATTGGCGGCCAAGATCGATGCAAAC
>Ga0224512_10001486_pt1 | contig 22533 bp, 18 predicted proteins | sample SF_May12_sed_USG_4_FD_169103 | JGI IMG/M metagenome (GOLD analysis project Ga0224512, IMG submission 169103) | Sediment microbial communities from San Francisco Bay, California, United States - SF_May12_sed_USGS_13 | ecosystem: Environmental > Aquatic > Marine > Sediment | place: USA... | reverse complement strand
TCGACTGGTTCTACTCCTTCTGGCTTCCCGCGAGCGTGCGGCTGCCCGTGGGGGGCGTCTGGGGCCTGGGGCTCGCCCTGGGCAGCGCGGCGGTCCTGCTGCCGTGGCTGTGGCGCCCCGCTCGCGCCGCCCGGCCCGGCCCGTCCGTCGTGAACGAGCGCCTCTGCAGCGGCTGTCGCCAGTGCTACCTCGACTGCCCGTACGAGGCGATCGCCATGGTCGAGCGGGAGGACGGTCGCCCCGGCGTCGTCGCCCGTGTGGACCCGGCGCTGTGCGTGAGCTGCGGGCTGTGTGCCGGCTCCTGCGCGCCCATGGGGGTCGGACCGCCGGGCCGTACCGGCCGCGATCAGCTGGCTGCGGTGCGGGAGGCCGTCGCCGCGTGGTCGGCGCTGCCGGACGTGGTGCTCATCGGCTGTTCGCGCGGGGCGGGCGGCGTCGCCCGCGAACGAACACTCGACGGGGCGACGGTGCTCCCGGTGGATTGCGTCGGCAACCTCCACACGTCGGTCGTGGAGTACCTGGTGCGAAGCGGGGTGCGCGGCGTGCTGATCGTCTCGTGCCCCGCGCGGGACTGCTGGAACCGCGAGGGCGTGCGCTGGCTCCACGCGCGCCTCTACGAGGGCCGCGAGGCGGAGCTCAAGGCGCGGGTGGACCGGCGCCGCGTCCGGGTGGCGCAAGCCGGAGCCGCCGAGCGCGGGGAGGTGCGGGCGGCCCTGGGCGCGTTTCGCGCGGATCTCGCCGCGGTCCCGAGCGGGCCCGCCGAGCGCGCCATCGAGCTGGACACGCTGTGCGAACCGGTCGAGGAGGTGGCCGCGTCATGACCCGGGGCGGCCGGATCGTGCTCGGCATCCTCGTGACGCTGGGGGGCGCCGCGGCGCTCGCCGCCGGCTCGCACGTGCCCACGGCGGTCGAAGACCCGTCAGGCGCGCGGCTCCGGCTGGCGTGGAAGATCCGGGGCGATCGGGTGGAGACCTGCCGGGTGCGCACGGCCGACGAGCTGGCGGCGCTGCCGGCCCACATGCGCCAGGCGCGTGTCTGCGAGGGGCGGGTACCCCCGTATCATCTCACGGTGATCGTCAACGGTGCGCCGCTGGTGCGGGAGACCGTCTTTGCGGCGGGGGCGCGATCGGATCGCGGCGTGTTCGTGCTGCGCGACCTCGCCCTGACGCCGGGGCGGTACGACGTGGACGTTTCCCTGGTTCAGGAAACGGTGCCGGACTCGGTGGCCGCGCCCTCCCACCCCCTGCGGCTGACCCGCACGCTGCAACTGGACGCGGGCCAGATTGCGCTCGTCACCTACGACGCCGACAGCGCGAGTCTGGTCCTGCGCGGCACCGGGGGGACGTCGTCGCGCTGATCACCCGATCAGTCGATCCGTCGATCACGCGATCTGGCCAGTAGCTCCTCCAGCCCCGCGCGTACCGCCGGCCAGTCCGCGCGCAGGATGCCATAGTACACCGTGTCACGGCGCCGGCCGGCCGCCGTCACGGTATGCCCCCGGAGCGTCCCCTCCTCCTGCGCCCCGATCCGGCGCAAAGCGGCACGCGAGCGCACATTCAACGCATCGGTCTTGAACTCGACCCGTTCGCACGCGAGCGTGTCGAACGCGTGCGCGAGCAACAAGCGCTTGCACTCGGTGTTGACCGCCGTCCGTTGCCAGGCGGGCGCGTACCACGTCCATCCGATCTCGAGTCGGCCGTGCTCGACCGCGATGGTGCCGTAGCGCGTGCTGCCGATCGCGGCGCCCGTCGATCGGTCGATCACCGCAAACGGCAGCGCGGTGCCGGCCACCTGGGCCGCGAGCGCGCGGTCCACGTAGGCGCGCATCTCTGCCGCCGAGCGCACGATCTCCACGGTCCACTGCCAGATGGCGGGGTCGAGGCCCACCGCGGTGAGGGCGGGCACGTGGTCCGCGGTCAGCGGCTCGAGCCGGACGTGCGCGCCGGTGAGCATGACGGGGCGGGGGACGATCATCGCGATACCCACCCGGGGCTCGATCCCCCGATCCGCCCAACGGCCCGGCCGCTCATCCGCCCGCGCTACCGCGGCAGCCCCTCTGGCAGATCCGCCGCCACGTACGCCATCACGGCGAGCGCGGCGACGCATCGGGCCATCTCGCGCGGGTCGAGCTTGTCGATGGTGTCGGCGTCGGAGTGGTGGTACCAGAAGTAGCGTGTGCCGTCGACGCGCAGCCCCATGCCGGGCACGCCCTCGCGCATGATCGGGCCGATGTCCGCGCCGCCGCCGCCGCGCGTGATCTCGTGCGCGCCGATGCGCTCGAGCAGCGCTCCGATCTGTTGCACCCGCGCAAACGCCGTATCCGAGCCCGTGAAGCCGAAGCCCTGCGGCGCGAACACGCCGCCGTCGGACTCGATCGCGAGCACGTGCCGATCGAGCGCGTCCTGATGCGCATCGCGATACGCGGTGCCGCCGCTCAGCCCGTTCTCCTCGTTGGTCCAGCCGACCACCCGGATGGTCCGCCGCGGCCGCAGGCCCAGCCGCTGCAGCAGCCGCACCGCCTCCCAGGACGCCACCACGCCGCCGCCGTCATCCATCGCCCCCTGCCCCACGTCCCACGAGTCGATGTGCCCGCCCAGCACGACTACCTCGTCCGGCCGCTCGCGGCCGGTGAGCTGGGCCATGACGTTACGCGACTGGGCGTCCGGCAGCGCATGCGCGTCCATGCGCAACCGGACCACCACACGCTCGCCCCGGTCCTGCATCCGGTGGAGCAGCATTGCGTCTTCGACCGTGATGGCGGCGAACGGGATGGGCGGGACGGAGTCCGCGTAGCCCATCTGTCCGGTGTGCGGCGTCTGCTGCGAGTACGGCGTGACCGAGCGGAGCAGCGCGGCGACGGCACCCACGCGCCCGGCCCACACCGCCCCCGCCCCGCGATAGCGCACGGTCTGGCCATAGCCGGTGAACGGCACGTCGAACAGCACGATCCGGCCCCGCGCCTCGGCGGCGCGGGCCGTCAGCTCATCGAGGCTCGAGACCACCAGCACCTCGGCCGTGATCCCCTCGGGCGGCGTGCCGATGCTCCCCCCCAGCCCGAGCATCGGGAGCCGTCGCGTCCGCGGCAGCACCAGCTCGGCGGACTCCTCCCCGCGCACCCACACGGGCACCATCACCGGCTCGCCGCGTACGCCATCGAGCCCGTCGCGCCGCATCTCGTCGAGGATCCAGTCGAGCGCCCGCTCGAGGCTCTCCGAGCCCGAGAAGCGGTGGCCAAACCGATCCACCAGTTCCGTGAGGCGCGCGTAGGCCGAGCTGTCGGCCAACGCCGCCGCGATGATCCGGTCGGCAACGTCCCGATACCGGGCGGCGATGGGTCCCTGGGCGGCGGCGGGCGCGGCCCAGGCGAGCGACGACAGCAGCAGGATCACACGAAGCATGACGTGGGGCTCCCCGAGGAATGGTCAGCGATGCGACGGGTTCGACGCACCTACTCGTGACGGATCGCGTCAATCGGCGCGAGGCGGGCCGCCCGGACGGCCGGGTACATCCCGAACACCAGTCCCACGACGATCGCGGCGCCCGCGGCGACCGCCACCGTCGATCCCGTGACGGCGATGTGGATCGGCGCGTCGGTCTGGGCCCGCATCAGGGCGGCGACCCCGGCGGCGACGGCCAGGCCCACCACCACACCGGCCGCGGCGCCCGTTCCCGTGATGGCGACCGACTCGGCCAGGAACTGCGCGAGCAGGTCGCGGCGGCGCGCGCCCGCGGCGCGCCGCACGCCGATCTCCCGCGTGCGCTCGGTGACGGAGGCCAACAGCACGTTCATGATCCCGATCCCGCCGACGACCAGGGCGATGCCGGTGATGGCACCCATCAGGAGCTTGAACACGAGCATGCCGCGCCGTGCCTGCTCCACCAGCCGCTCGTTCGACTGCACCTCCACCCGGTCGCGCCAGTCCGCCCAACGCGTCGCGAGCCACGCTTCCACCCGCGCACGGACGATCGGCACCTCCTCGATGGCCCCGACCCGAAGCGCCAGCGCCGGGGGCGGGGCGGGCAGCGGGGCGAGCGCCCGCGCGACGGCGCGCAGGGGTACGACGGCGGGAACCCGAGCCGCCGAGTCGGCGCCGGCCACGAGCCCCACGATTTGGAACGGGACCGGGCCCAACAGCACCGAGTCGCCGAGACCGAGGCCGAGTGCCGCGGCGAGCGGCGCCGGAAACACCACCACCGGTTCTCCCGCCGCGAGATCGGCCGGCTCCAGCAGCCGGCCCGCGCGCAGCGTGTACGGCAGATCCCGCGGCACCGCGCCCACGCCCGAGACGATCACGCCGCGCACCGCGGAATCGCCCGGCACGCGCACGGCCACGCCGCCCGTGATCCCGAGGTAGACCGACGCCGCGCGTCCCAGCGCGGCCTGCAGGGCCTCGGCGTCCGCGGCGGTGAACGTGGGGAAGTCGGCCACGCGCACCAGCAGGCCGTCCACGGAGCGGCTGGTCCGCGGGGAAGCCCGGAGGACGAGCAGATCGGTCGAGCGCTCGATTTCCTGACGGGCGAACCGTTCGACCCCGTCGCCCATCGCGAGCACCGACACCAACGCCCCCACGCCGATCACGACACCCAGGGTGGACAGGGCGGTGCGGAGCGGGTTCGCGCGCAGCGCGCGGAGTCCCACCAGCACGGAGAAGAGCATGAGGGGCGAAATGTAGTGGGGCTGGGCACGTCTGCCCACTCCATGGACCGCGTGCCGGATGACGGCCCCGCGCGTCGGGGCGGAAGGTGGTGTCACGCGGTAGATTGCACGGACGATGTCGCTCCTGCTGCTGTACGTCGGACTCGCCCTGAGCGTGTCGTTCCTGTGCTCGCTGATGGAGGCCACCCTCCTCAGCGTGACGCCGTCCTATGTGGCCGCGCTCGAGCAGCGGCGCCGCGGTATGGGCCGACTGCTGCGACAATTCAAGCAGGACATCGACCGGCCGCTCGCCGCGATTCTCACGCTCAACACGATCGCCAACACGTTCGGCGCGGCGGGCGCGGGCGCCCAGGCCGCGCGGGTGTTCGGCAGCGCGTACCTGGCGGCGTTTTCGGCGGTGCTCACGCTCGCCATCCTGTTCCTGTCCGAGATCATCCCGAAGACCCTGGGGGCGGTGTTCTGGCGGCGGCTCGCCCCGGTCACGGTCCGGATCCTCGCGGTCATCATCCCCCTGCTGTGGCCGCTGGTGTGGCTGGCGCGCCAGATCACCCGCCTCATCGCGCGCGGCCCCCGCAGCCGGGCGGTCGAGCGCGAGGAGTTCACCGCCCTGGCCGAGCTGGGCGCCAAGGAGGGGCTGTTCCGCGCCGAAGAATCGCGCGTCCTCAAGAACTTGTTTCGTCTGGGCTCACTGCGCACCAAGCACATCATGACGCCCCGTATCGTGGTGCACGCCGTGCCGGAGAGCGAGACCGTGGGCGACGTGCTGCGGACGCACACGGAGTTCCGGTTTTCCCGGATCCCGGTCTACGGCGAGGATCTGGACGACGTGACCGGCTACGTGCTCAAGGACGATCTGCTGCTGTGCGGCGCCCGCGACGAGCACGGCCGGCGCATGGGCGAGCTCAAACGCGAGATCGTCGTCGTGCCCGAGACGCTGCCCATTTCCCAGCTGCTGGAGCGGTTCCTCGACAGCCGGGAGCACATCGCGCTCGTCGTGGACGAGTACGGCGGCACCGCCGGCATCGTGGCGATGGAGGACGTGGTGGAGACCGTGCTCGGGCTCGAGATCGTCGACGAAGCCGACAAGCACAAGGACATGCAGGCGCTGGCCCGCGAGCAGTGGGTGAAGCGGGCCAAGCGCTTGGGCCTCGTGTCGGAAGACTTCCACGAGCCCCAGTCCGCCGAGTCCGCGTGAGCCGGGAAGGCCGGCATGCTGCCGATCGTCTGCCAGCATCCGGTCCGTGCCGACCGAACCGCCGTCCGGCGCGCCGACGGCCTCGCCGCCGATCTGGTGAGGGAACAGCCCGCGCTCACGCCCGACCCCTGGGTGCGTCACCTCATGGCGCGCACGCTGCTCGACGCGCCGACCCTGCACCTGGGTGATCTCGCCGCAATTCCGCTCGTCGCCCGCTTCCAGGACGTCGCCTACCTGCAGGACCGGGCCGTCATCCGCGCCATGCCCGGGGATCTCGTCGCCGCCACGACACCCCACAACCCGCACTTTGTAGCCTACTGCGCGCTGCGCCTGGGATTCGGACCCGTGTCCTGGCTCCATCCGGCGGCCCCGTCCGACCCGCTGCGCGTCGCGACGGCGTGCTGGGACGATCCCGCCATTCGCACCACCCTGGTGTCCGCGCTGCGGGCCGGCCACCTCACCTACCTGCACCCCTACCTCGGATCCCGCGACGTCTGGGTGCTGGCCCGCCGCCTCTCCGACGCGGCCCAGCAGCCGCTCCGGGTCGTGGCTCCGCCGCCGGCCCTGACCGAGCGGGTGAACGACAAGCTCTGGTTCGCGGACGTCGTGACGCGGCTGTTCGGCGGGCGGGCGGCGCCACCGACGCATGCGGCGTGGAATCTCGCGTTGGCGGCCGCCACCATCGTCCGCCTGGCCGCGCACACGCGCACGATCGTCGTGAAGGTCCCGAGCGCGTCAGGCGCGACGGGCACCCTGCTTCTCGCGTCGGACGAGGTCCGCCACCGGACCGTCGGACAGGTCCGGGAACGGCTGCGGGACGCGCTCGCCCCGCTCGGGTGGACCGGTGCGACCTGGCTGCTCGTGGGGGGCTGGGAAGCCGAGGCCTGGAGTTCCCCCTCGGTGCAGCTGTGGATCCCGCCCGACGGGAGCGGGGCACCGGTGGTCGAGGGGATCTTCGAGCAGACCCTCACCGACGAGATCGGCCGGTTCCGCGGCGCCGCCCCGGCCGCGTTCGCCACGTCGCTCACGGGCGAGATCGCCGAGCGGTGCTGGCTCGCGGGGCGCGTGTTGCAGCGCCTGGGGTACGTGGGCCGTTGCTCCTTCGACCTGATCCTGGTGGGCGACGCCGCCCAGCCCCGGGTGCAGTTCATCGAGTGCAACGGGCGCTGGGGCGGGACGTCCATTCCGATGACCCTCATGAACCGCCTGTTCGGCGATTGGCGCCGGCACCCCTATGCCACGCGAGAGCTGGCCATCCCCGGACTCGCGCGGCTGCGCTTCGGCGACCTCGTCACCGGCCTCGACGATCTGCTGTACGACGCGCGCACCGGCACGGGGACGGTCGTGCTGTACAACCCGGTCCACATGGGCACGGCGGACGTGATCGACGCGATCGCCATCGGACCCTCGGTGGACGCCGCCCGCTCGCAGCTCGCGCACGATGTGCCGGCCCGGCTGCGGGGGCTGTTGGGCCGGGTGCGCACAGTCTCCGCTCCGCGATCCGGCCACTGACCCGATTCACAGCACCTGCCCCGTACCGCAGCACGCTGACTCGAGCCGCGGAATTGGCAAGTTCTTGTATGGCAAGATGTTGCGAGCGCGAGGACGGCGGAATGTGGATTGCATCACAACTGCCCGACTCGCGCGACTCGCGCACGACGCTATTCATCAGTAGGACGCTATTCATCAGTAGGAGGCATTTCATGCATCGACCGCACCGCACGCTGGTTCCGCTCGGCCTGGTCGCACTCGTCGCCTGTGCGGACGCGCCGACCGGCCCCGCGGGGCTTGCCCTCTCCGAGCGCATCACGCTGGAACAGTTCGGGCAGGCGCTCGCGACGGCACCCGCCCGCCTCGAGGTCAAGCTCTACGCGGGGACCCTGGTGGCCCGCGAGGTGGAGCTCAAGACCGCCGACGAGATGGGACACCGGGAATCGATCCGCAGCGGCGCCACCGGTGTCGCGGTCTCCGGCGACGCCGGAACGGTGACGCTGGCGCTCGGCGGACTCATCATCGACTTCACCGGTGCGACGCGGCTGCGCGGCCCCGACGGGCAGGACGTTACCGCGGATGACTTCGCGGCCTGGATCGACGCGGCGTTGGCCGCGGGCATGGTCCCCTTCGTGAGGGCCAAGCGCCCCGCGCCCGCCGAACCGCAGGCGCCCGACGTCGCGACCTTCGTCGCCACGGAGATCCGCATCGAAGACGGGTCCCGGGCGCCGAAGCTCGAGCTCAACGTGGACGCCGACAACTTCGCCACCAACGACACGCCGCCGCCGGAGGGCTTCCTGCGGGTGCTCGGGCTCACGGTCGAGCTCCGCACCGCCTCGGGGGAGACCGAAATCGAGAGCGACCTCGACGACCGCGACGAGGGGGAGGTAGAGGGCCTCGTGCAGTCGGTGAACGAGAGCGCGGGCACGGCCACGCTCGTGGACGGGAGCATCATCCGCATCATCGCGGGCGAGACCCGCTTCGAGGCCGATGACGATGACGACGACGAGCACCTCGGCTCGCTCGCGGCCGTGCAGCAGGCACTCGACGCCGGGCTCACCGTCAAGGCCGAAGCCGAGGGACCCGTCGAGGCCACCGCACCACTCACGATCGTCGCCCGCGAGGTCGAGTTCGAGGTGGAGGACGACGCCGACGACCCGGGCGAGGATGGCGAGTTCGAAGCTGCCGTGCAGTCCGTCAGCGTGGGCGACCGGCAGGTCGTGCTCGCCGATGGCCGCGTCGTGCAGCTCACCGACGACACGATCATCGAGGCCGACGGCGATCTCCTCACGCTCCAGGCCGTGGCCGACGCGCTCGCCGCCAGCCAGCCGGTGCGGGCCGAAGGGCACGCGGTGCTGGAGGCAGTCGGCCCGCCGGCCCTGCTGACGGCCATCACCATCAAGTTCGAAGTGGACGATTGATCCGCGACCGCCACCGTCCCTGACGCGAGACCCCGGCCAGCCTGGCCGGGGTCTCGTGGTTTCGGGGGCCGCGACCCGCGCCTACTCCACGAACACCACGCCGGTCCAACCGGGCGAGACGCCCACCGTGCGCGAGCCCGTCCGGAGGTCGGTCGTCGCGTGGGCCGCGCGCCCCTCGCCCCAGGCCTCCCGGGTGAGCAGAGCCGCGAGCCGACGCAAATTGCGCACCCGCCGCGGTTCCCGCACCCGGTCGAACCGCACCACCGGCACCGGCCGCCGCGGCACCACACTCGCGGGGAGCAGGCCTTCGAGGGAGAACGCGAACAGCAGGGCGCCAAACATGGGTGGACCCCCGCTCAGGGCAGCACGACGAGCTCGATGGCGTCCAGCAGATGGGCGAGCTGCCGCGCGTCGCTCGTGACGTACCGATAGGAGCGCTCGCCGGTCTTCTCGAATCCCCACCTGGGCGCCAGGGCGTCCACGCCGCGCACGAGCGAGTCGGGGTACGTGGGCCGCAGGCTGAACTCCACGCGATATGGCGTGGGCAGGGTGAACGGGCGCAGCTCGCCGCCCCGCTCGCGTCGCATGGCCTCGCGTGCCCCCGCCTCGAGCATCCGTTGCACGCGCGTCGGGCTGTAGGTGATCGCCGCACTCCCGCCCAGCGCGGTCTTCACGACGACCATCACCACACGGTCGCCCAGCAGCGCCGCCACCTCCTTGGCGAGCTCGTCGTCGCCGCTCACGAGCGAGACCGACACCCCCTGCTCGCCCGCGACCAGTGCGTTGATGCCGACCTCGTTCAGGGCCACGCCGTTCACCTGGAACTCGGCGAACGCGTAGTTGTGGGCCATCACGCCCGGTTTCCCCCACGACGGGTGCATCGCGATCATCATCATGGTGTTGAACGTGCTGTCGATCCCGGTGCTCATCACCATCGGCTTGGGATAGCCGCGGATGAGGATCGCCTCCGGATCGAGCGCCCACGGGAGCAGATTGGCGAAGCGATTGCCCCCGTGCCCTTCATTCACCACGAACGCCCGCGCGCCGGCCGCGCGGGCGCCACGGATCACGGCGTTGGTTTCCGCGGTGAGCATCTCCCGGTAATGCGTCCAGTAGTCGGGACCCGTGCGCTCGCGGTACGCCGGTCCCTCGTTGCCCGCGATGACCTCCTGGGCCTTCACGGCGCTCCCCATCCCCTCCATGTCCACGAGGACGTAGACCCGGAATCCGGGTTCCATGGGAATGCGTTTGTCCGCGCCCGCGAGCGGCGTCTGCGCCGCGGCCCCATGCACCATGGCGCCCAGCAGCAGAACCGCTGACAGCGACCCCCGCACCATCATAGTCACCTCGATCCGTCGATCCGTCGATCCGCCCATCCGCCGGTCACAACATCAACAACCTGATCTCCGTCATCTCGTCGATGGCGTACTTCACGCCCTCGCGGCCGAGTCCCGACGCCTTCACGCCGCCGTACGGCATGTGATCCACGCGGAACCCCGAAATGTCGTTGATCGCCACCCCCCCGACCTCGAGGGCTTCGAACGCCCGCCACGCCTTGGCGAGGTTCGCGGTGAACACGCCGGCCTGGAGTCCGTACGGCGAGTCGTTCACCGTGGCGAGCGCGTCCTCGAAGTCGTCGTAGGGCCGGACCGTCACCACGGGCGCGAACACCTCGTCGCAGTTCACCTTCATGTCGCCGGTGGTGTCGAGCAGCACCGTGGGCTCCAGCACGGCCCCGGTCCGGCGGCCGCCGGTGGCCAGCGTGGCGCCCGCCGCCACCGCCTCGCGCACCCACGACTCGGCCCGTTCGGCGGCCGCGGCGTCGATCATGGACACCAGATCCGCGTCCGCGTCCAGGGGCGCACCCAACTTGAGCGCGCGGACCTTGGGAACAAACCGCTCGAGGAAGGCGTCGAACGCATCCCGCTGGACCAGGATGCGCTGCACGGAGATGCAGGACTGGCCGGCGAACGCGAATCCGCCCGCCGCGCACCGGCTGGCGGCGCGGTCGAGGTCGGCGTCGGCCTCGATGACGACCCCGGCGTTGCCCCCCAGCTCCAGCACCACCTTCTTCCGCGCGGCGCGCTCCCGGATGTGCCAGCCGGCCCGCGCCGAGCCGGTGAAGGTGATCATGCGGATGCGAGGATCGTCGAGCAGCGGGGCAGCCGGGTCCACGGCGCACTGCACGACGTTGATCCCACCGGCCGGATAGCCGCTGTCGCGCACGATCTCCCCGAGCAGCAGCACGCTCAACGGATCCTGCGGCGGGGTCTTGAGCACCATCGTCGCGCCGCACGCCATCGCCGGCGCGATCTTGTGGGCGGCGAGCAGCAGGGGGAAGTTGAACGGCACGATGCCGGCGATCGGCGCCAGCGGGAACCGGCGCGTGAGCCCCCACCGCCCGGTGCCGTGCGGCATCCGATCGAGCGGCATCACTTCGCCCACGATCCGCATCGCCTCGGCCGCCGCGTCCCGGAACACGAACAGCATCCGGTCCACCTCGACGCGCGCCTGTCCCACGGGCTTCCCCGCTTCGAGCGCAAGCAACGTGGCGAGCTCGTCGCGCCGGGCCGCCGCCGCGTCATGGAGGCGCTGTAAGGCGTCGGCCCGACGGTACGAGGGCAGCGCCCGCGCGTCGGCGGCCGCGCACTGCGCCGCGTCGATCGCCCTGCTCACATCCGACGCCGTGGCCGCGCCAGCCACCCCCACGGGGGCCCCGTCGTAGGGACTGCGGATCGGCACCGGCTTCGCGCTGCCCGCCACCAGCTCCCCGTTGACGAGCAGCGGATACACACGGGCAGGGTCGGGCGCCTTCGCCATCGTCGGGTCCTTTCCAACCGACCGCACGGCGGCCGCCGCCGCACGGTGCACACGTCCCACCGAACGTTGCGCGCGGTCGCGCGCGCGGGCAAGCGGCCCGCTCAGGTCTCGACGCGGCGCGTGAACACGAGCTTCCCATCCCGCGGCGGGAGCTGCCGAAATCCGGCGAGGTGGAACGCCTGTCGCGGGAACCACCGGGCGACGCGCGTATCCACGAGCAGCCGATGGGGGCGGTCCGGGTCCCGCGCGATGCCGGGCAGAGACGGGAGTAGCCGGTCGGCACGCAGCGTCCGGACGATCCGGGACACGCTGAGCCACGAGCGACGGACGGGGCGCCCGAGGAAGAACCCGTCGTTTCCCTGTTCCTGGTAGAGCGGCATGAGGAGCAGCCCGCTCACGGGGGCCGCCACGGGGCCGCGCCGGTCGTCCGCGAGCACGTCGCCGCGACGCACCGCGCGGAAGCTCCCGAGCCCCGGGCGCATCCGGAACCGGTCGGCGTCGGCGATCGCGTGCCGATACACCACCTCCACGACCCGCGGCAGCCCGCGCACGGCCGCCGCAAGCCGCGCCTCGTGCTCGGGGAAGTCGGGAACGGCCGCGGCGTCCAGCAACCCCGTGCGCACGAGGATCCGCCACACCGTCCCCTCGAGGTGCAGCACACTCGTCGGGTCGTCGTGCTGCCCGCCCTCCACCAGCACCGCCGGGCGCGCGAGGTCTTCGAGATAGTCCAACAGCGTTCCGCCGATCGCCTCCTCGAGTCCGAGGATCAGTGGCAGCTCGGTGGCCCGAGCCACGGCCCGACTGGACAGCGTGTCGCTGAAACACGCGAACGGCGGGCCGGGCGCGGATGTCGAATGGAGGTCGACGACCACGACATCGCTTCGTGGCGGGGCGAGCAGTTGGTCGAGCGTGGCGAGCAACTCGCGCTGCTCCCCGCGTTCCCCGCCGTCGGCGGAGGCGCCGGTGGCCCGGACCTGCGCCACGGCTTCCCGCGTCCACATGCGGTTCAGATCCTGGTGCAGGAAACGCCGCCGTGCCGCCAAGGCGGCCCGATTCCCGAGCACGGCCACGACGCTGCCCCGCACCGGCACGCCACGCCGCGCGAGGGTGTCGAGCACGCGCCCGATGGCGGTGACCCCCGCCGGCTCGTTGCCGTGGATCCCCACCACGACCACGAGGGCGAGGCCGGGACGGCCGGTATCATACCGGCCCAGGATTCGCGGCCGGTCGTGCCCCGTCGGCAGGGCGCCGATCACGGCAGATCGTCGGCGCGCAGGTGTTCCTCCAGCAGGCGCCCGGCGATCTCCAGGAAATCCCGCTCCGTCACGATGCCCACGAGACGGCCCTCCTGCACCACGGGCAGACAGGCCACCCGGTGCTCGCGCATGCGCGCGATCGCGTCGAGACACGGTGCGTCCGGCGTGATCGTCACCGGATCCGGCTTCATGACCTCGCGCACCGCGCGGGGCCGGCCGCTCCCCTGCCCCTGGGCGATGAGGCGCAGCAGCGTGCGGTGAGACACGAGCCCCACCAGCTGGCCTTCGCGATCCTCCACGGGCACGTGCCGGATGTGCTCCCAGTCCATGACGGCGGCGGCGACGTCCACCAGGTCCTCGGGGTGAACCGTGAACAGATCGGTCGTCATGACCTGCCCGACCGTGCGGTAACTACCGCGCCACACGCGCGTCCGGGGCTCGGGTGGGAGATCCCACGTGTGCACCGGCGCGCCGCTCTGCTGCCGCTCCCGCATGACCTCCGTCAGCGCCTGGATGCGCGCGCGCCGGCTCGGCATCCCGCGCAGGTGCTCCAGCGCGTTGAGCATCCAGGCGGCGCCGGTCCGTCCCGAGCGGACCCGATCTTCGATGACACCGAGATAGCGCGCGATACAGGCATCGTCGATGGCGCGCCGCCGCAGGCCGTCCCGCGCCGCCGGCACCAGCTCGTCGAGGATCAGGTCGCGGACCGGCACCCGGCGGCCGCCGGCCCAACGCACCGTGGCCCCGAGCCCGTACCGGGCGGTCGCGACGAAGTTTGCTCTGACGTCGTCGAACGAGAAGATCGTGCGCACGTCGGGCGTGGCGTGCGAGAGCTCCGTCATCAACCCGACGTAGAAGGCCGTATTGGCGACCTCATCCACCACCGTCGGCCCCGACGGCAGCACGCGGTTCTCGATTCGCAGGTGCGGTTTCCCGTCCGTGATGCCGTAGCAGGGCCGGTTCCAGCGATACACCGTGCCGTTGTGGAGAGTGAGGGCCGTGAGCGGCGGGACGTCGCCGCGCGCCAGGACCGCGGTGGACACGTCCTCCGGCTCGATCGTCATCAGCACGCGATAGCGCGCGATGTCCTCGCGAAACAGATCCACGACGGAGTCCCGCACCCAACGGTCGCCGAACCACACGCGGCGGCGCACGTCGCGGGCGCGCAGCGCCTCCGAGCGCATGTCGAGCGACTGCTCGAACAGCGCGATCCGCGTCTCGCGCCACAGGCGCTGGCGCAGCAGCAGCGGGGAGTTGACGGCCGCCGCCAGGAGCGGGGCCGTGACCACCTGGGCCAGGTTGTAGAGCGACGGAAACTCGTCGGCCGACACCTGGAAATGCACCTGGAAGCTGGCGTTGCAGGCCTCGAGCATGACGTTGTCGTGGGTGACGTGCAGCTCGTCGAGTCCCTCGATCGCCGTCCGGAACGTGCCGCCACCCTGCTCGGACATGACGGCGTTGAGCCGATAGTACCGCGGAAGCGGACTCATGTTGTCGAGCGTCAGGTCGGTCTTCTCGAGGGTGGGCAGGATGCCGACGAGCAGCACGTCGCCCCCGAGCGGCCGGGCCGCCTGGCGGACGGCCTCGAGCGCCACCATCAGCCGACGCTCCATGGCCTGAAAGCAGTTCCCGCCCAACTCCTGCGCCGGCAGGTTGAACTCGAGGTTGAACCGACCGAGCTCCGTGGTGAAGCCCTCGTCGGTCAGCACGTCGAGCACCTCCATGGCCACGGTGGCCGGACGCCCCGTCCCGTCCACCAGGAACATCTCCTGCTCGGCCCCGATGCGGCGGACGCCGGACTCGATGAGGCCGGCCCGGCAGATGCGATCGAGCGCCTCCACGTCATCGAGGAGATGGCGTGCGAAGTCGCGGAGCTGCTCACCGCTGGTGCGAGCGGGAATGTCGAGCCGACCCATGGGACGTATAATACGTGCCGCCCCCGCACCCGACACCCCGTCTTGCGGGGAACGCGTCCCGGGCCCAACCTCAGCGCCACCCCGGAGGTGCACGATGCGAATGCCACTCCTGTGCTGGTGCGCCTGGTTCCTGGGCGCGGTCCCGCTCGCGGCCCAGCGGGCCCCCTTCACGGTCGGGACCGTCACCGCCCGTCCGGGAGCCCGTGCGTCGGGCTACCTCGACGTGGCCGCCGGGGCGGACACCGGCACGCGCATCCCCATCACCGTGATCCACGGCGCCGCGCCGGGTCCCGTGCTCGCGCTGATCGCCGGCACGCACGGATCCGAAGTGGCCCCGATCCTCGCGCTCCACCGCGTGCGACGCGATCTCGACCCCGCCGCCCTGCGTGGGACCGTGCTCCTCGTCCACATCGCCAACGTTCCGTCCTTCGCTCGACGCACGATCTACTACAGTCCGATCGACGGGAAGAACCTCAACCGCGTGTATCCCGGGAAGGCCGACGGCACCGTGAGCGAGCGCATCGCCCACACCCTCACCACGGAGGTGATCGCGCGCGCCGACTACCTGGTGGACATGCACGCGGGCGACGGCAACGAAGACCTGGTGCCGTACAACTACTGGAACCGACTCGGGCTCGACGCCCGGGCCGACTCCATCGGACGCGAGATGGCGCTCGCCTGGGGCAATCGCGGCATCGTGATCGACACGGCGCGCCCGCGCGACCCGGCCGCGTCGGTCTACACGCAGAATACGGCGCACCTTCGCGGGAAGCCCGCAATCACCACCGAAGGCGGCTCCCTCGGACTCCCGGTGCCGGAGATGATCCAGCGGAACTACGACGGCGCGTTCCGCCTGCTGCGCCACTTCCGGATGCTCGACGGCACGCCCGAGCGCACGGTCCACGCCGTGTGGTACGCGCACACCGAGGTGCTGCGGAGCCCCGCGACGGGCGTCTGGCTCCCGCAGGTGCGGCCCGGGGAGTACGTCACGGCCGGCACGCTCGTCGGGACGGTCACCGACTACTTCGGCGATCCCGTGGCCGAGATCCGTGCGCCGTTTACGGGCGTGATACTCTACGTCGTCGTCACGCCGGCCATGAACGACGGCGAGCCCGTGGGGATGGTGGCCGTGCCACAAGACGACTGGCGGGACTGACGCGTTCGAGCAACAGCCGCGCGACGGGCGTCACATGGCCGCCGCCGGAGTACGAAATGGACGCCGCGCGGCCCTGGTGGAAGCCGTGCGCGCGCAACCGCTTATCCGCTGACCACAAAACGGGTGGTCCCGATCACAGCCAACCACACGGTCCATGTGCTACCCATGGTACGGATAGCAGCAAACGGACTTTGGGAGGACCCGATGCGTATGCAACGACTGCTGGTTGGACTGAAGCACTGGTTGACGCCTGCCCTCGCGATCGTCGCGGCGGCGGCCTGCGCCGACTCGGCGACGGGCCCCGGCGACGAGCTGCTGTTGGTGCAGGACATCAACCTCGACGAGCTGGCGCGTCACGTCGAGGGTGCGGCGCGCGTGGACGTCACGCTGTACGAGAACGGGCCGGTGGCACGGCGCGTGGTCGTGAAGACCGGCGACGAGCTGGGCGGCGAAGAGTGGCTGCTCGGCGCGGTCAGCGGCATCACGGCGGAAGGCGACGCCGGCGTCCTCGCGCTGGCGTTCGGCGTGCAGGTCGCCTTCGACGTCGAGACCGAGATCGTCGGCCTGCGGGGCGATGCCATCGGGTTCGACGGACTCGTCGCGCACGTCACCGAAGCGCTGTCGCTGGGCCGCGAGCCCCGCATCAAGGCGGTGCGCCGAGCGGCGGATGCGCCCCAGGCCCCGGACGACCCGTCGTTCCGCGCCGTGGTGCTCCGGCTCACCGACGACGCCGTCCCGGCGCGGTTGGTGCTGAACGCGGACGCCGACAACTTCGCCCGCCATCCGTCACCGCCGCCCGACGGCTACCTCACGCTGCTGAACCTGCCGATCGAGCTGTGGGTCAGCGCCGGGCGCACCGAGCTGATCCTGGATCGCGACGAGCGCCGGGAGGTGGCGTTCGAGGGGATCGTGCGGCGTGTGGACGCGGCCGAAGGGGTGTTCGTACTCCACCACGGGGACCACGAACTCGTCGTGCGCGTGCTGCGGGAGACGAAGCTCGGGTTCAACGAGACCGAGATCGAATCCCTGGAGCCCGTCGCCCGGGCCCTCGAGGCGGGGCTCACGGTCCGCGCGCGGGGCGAGGGCATTCTTCACGCGGACCGCTCGGGCGTGATCCTCGCCATCGTGGTCCGATTCAAGACCGACGACGGCCGCGAGGGCGTGCACTTCGGTGGGCAGGTCGCGTCGTTCGACCTCGAGGCCGGTACGTTCACGTTGGTCGAGGGACCCACGATCGTCGTGGGCCCCGAGACCCGGCTCAAGGTGAACGGCGAGCCGATCGACGGGCTCGCCCGCGTCGCAGCGGCTCTTGGGGACGGCCTGAAGGTCTTCGCCTTCGGCGAGGGGACGGTGGAGCCGGGCTCGGACCGGATCCTCGCGCTCTTCGTGCGGTTCGAGGTGGATGACGGGCGGGACGTCGTCGAGTTCGTCGGCCGCGTCCGCTCGGTGAATCTCGAGGCGGGGACGTTCCAGATCGTGGAGGGACCCGTCATCAAGGTGACCGACCAGACCACCTACGCCGATGGCAGCGCGCTCACGAGCCTCGCCGCCGTGGCGGAGGCGCTCGAGGGCGGGCGGGCGGTATTCGTGTCGGGCTGCGGCACCGTGCTCTCCCGAGAGCCGCCGGTGATCGGAGCGAACGTGCTCAAGTTCCGCGTGGAAGGCTGATTCCGCGGAGAGCGTGACACGCGCGGGGCGGGGGATTCCCCGCCCCTTGGCGTTTCAGGCCCCCTCGGCCCGCAGGGCGGCCCGCACGGTGTTGCAGTGGATCACGACCGTGTCCGGCTCGTCCCGGGCGTAGCCGCCGGCCAGGGTCACGGCCACGGGCACCGCCGCCGCCCGGGCCGTGTCGAGCACCAGGGCGTCGCGCGCCGCCAGGCCGCGGACCGTGAGCGCGAGCCCGCCCAGCTGGTCGTCGGCGTAGGGATCCGCACCGGCCAGGTAGAACAGCACCTCCGGCCGGTGGGAGTGGATCACGCGCGGCAGCAGCCGGCCCAGCACCTCGAGGTACTCCGCATCGTCGGTCGCGTCTTCCAGGCCCACGTCGAGGTCGCCCGGCGGCTTCTCGAACGGGTAGTTGTGCTCCTGGTGCATCGAGAAGGTGTAGACGCGCGGATCGTCGGCGAAGATCGCCGCGGTGCCGTTGCCGTGATGCACGTCGAGATCCACCACGAGCGCCCGGGCAATCGCGCCGTCCCGCTGGAGCATGCGCACCGCGATCGCCACGTCATTGATGAGGCAGAACCCCTCGCCGTGATCGGGGAACGCGTGGTGGAATCCGCCCCCGAGATGGACGGCCACGCCGTGGGCCAGGGCGTGGCGCGCCGTGAGGAACGTCCCGCCGGCGCAGAGCCACATCGATGCCCGGAGCGCCGGCGTGAACGGCACCTCCAGCACGAGGCGCTCCTCCAGCGAGAGCGCGTTGTCCACCAGCTTCGCGACGTAGTCCGCCGTGTGGACCAGACGCACGTCGTCGTCCGTCACCGCGGACGGACGCTGGAACGCGGCATCGGGCACGACGCGCTCCGCCAGCAGGCGCTCGCGCACCAGCCGGTACTTCCGGGTGGGGAACACGTGCGGCCCGATGTTCACCTCGTAGGCCGGATCCCACACGATCCACATGCGCCAGGACCCCGTTCGGACGTGTCGCAGGATGCGCGTCCGCCGGCGCGCCGACAAGAGGCCGCTGACACGCCGCCCCGCGCCCGTTAGACTAGGGGCGCGCGCGATGCCCTCGCTCACCCTCGTTTCCGTCGCCCTCGGTGGACTGGCCGGCACCCTGCTGCGGTTCGGACTGCAGGGCTGGGTGCAGGACCGCACGGGCGGCACGTTCCCCTTCCTTCAGCTACGAGACGCTGGCGCTGCTGACCGACGACGACTACTGGCGGGCGGGCTGGTACGCGGGCGCGACGTTCCTCGGCTGCCTCGTGGCCGTCCCCCTCGGTGTCGCGCTCGCCAACGAGCTGCTCGAGGAGTTCCCATGCCGCACCGGTTCACGGGCGAACGCACCCCGATGCGCATCTTCCTCGGTGAGCACGACCGCTACCGCGGCCGGCCGCTGTACGAGGCAATCCTGCTGCTGCTGCGCGAGCGGGGCTGCGCCGGCGCGACGGCGCTGCGGGGCGTCGCGGGTTACGGGGCCAGCAGCCGGATTCATACCGAGAAGGTCCTGCGTCTCTCGCTCGACTTGCCGATCGTGGTCGAAGTGGTAGAGACCGAGGAGACGATTCAGGCTGCCCTACCCGCGCTCGACGACACGATCGGCGGAGGGTTGATCACCCTCGAGCGGGCCCGCGTGATCCTGTACCGCCCCGACCCGGAGCCCCGAACCGCTCCCCCCGAGCCGGAGGACCGATGACCGACCTGGCCGACACGCCCGCCTCCGCGCTGTGGGAGGAGTGGCTGCTGCTGGACGCCGCAGGCCGCGTCGCGGGGTTCCACGCGCTGCCCGAGGACGCCCGCGAAGATTTCTTCGAGAGCCTCGACCCGCGCGAGCAAGTGGACCTGCTGCTCGCGCTCCCGGGGCGGGAACGGCGCCTCTGGGTTCGCACGCTCGCTCCCGACGACGCGGCCGACCTCGTGCAGGAAGCACCCGCCGACGAGCGGCCGCCCCTGCTCGACCTGCTCGACGACGCCACCCGGTTCGAGGTTCGGGCGCTGCTCGCCTATGCGGAAGACGAGGCGGGCGGGCTCATGAATCCGCGGTTCGCGCGTGTCCGGCCCGACCTGACGGTGGGCGAGGCCATCCGCTACCTGCGGCGACAGGCCGCGCAGCTCGAGACACTGTACTACATCTACGTGCTCGACGAGCAGCAGCATCTCGTCGGGGTCCTCTCTCTGCGCGAGCTGTTCCAACAGCCCGACGACCGCCCCGTGCACGAGATCATGCACCGCGAGGTCATCACCGTTCCCGAAGACGCCGATCAGGAGGCGGTCGCGCGCCTCTACGTGCAGCAGGATTTCGCGGCCATCCCCGTGACCGACGCCACCGGACGCCTCCGAGGGATCATCACGTTCGACGACATCGCCGACGTGGTGCGCGAGGAGGCGACCGAAGACATCCAGAAGCTGGGCGCCGTCGCCCCGGTGGAGGAACCGTACCTCTCCGTCCGGCTCACCGCCCTCGTCCGCAAACGGGCCGGCTGGCTCGCCGTGCTCTTCCTGGGCGAGATGCTCACCGCCACCGCGATGGGCTTCTTCGAGCACGAGATCGCCAAAGCCGTCGTGCTCGCGTTGTTCATTCCCCTCATCATCAGCAGCGGCGGCAACTCGGGCTCGCAGGCCACCACCCTGATTATCCGGGCGATGGCCCTGGGCGAGGTGAAGCTGCGCGACTGGTGGCGCGTGTTGGTTCGGGAGATCGGCGCCGGCCTCGCGCTCGGCCTCATTCTCGGCGCCATCGGGTTGGTGCGCATCCTGCTGTGGCAGGTGGTCGGGCACCCCTACAGCCCCCATGCCGTCGGGATCGGCCTGACCGTGGCGGTGAGCCTCGTGGGGGTCGTGCTGTGGGGCAGTGTCGTCGGCTCGATGCTCCCATTCGCGCTGCGCCGCGTCGGCTTCGATCCGGCCAGCGCGTCGGCACCGCTCGTGGCGACCCTGGTGGACGTGACGGGGCTCGTGATCTACTTCACCGCCGCAAGCATCCTGCTCGCCGGGACCTTGCTCTAGTCTTCACGTTCCCTTCACCTGACCTTGCGGCGCCGCGCCCTAGGTTGACGCGTGGCGGCCGCGCGCCGGCGCCACCGTCATCCTCCGGAGGTGCCGCATGACCCGCCCCATCCACGGTCCGCCGCTCCCGCGCCGCGACTTCCTGAAAGCCGGCGGCCTCGCCGCCGCCGGGTTCGTCGCCGGCGGTGCCGCGGTGCCCGGCCGGCCCGGCCTCACCCTCCCGGTGAACCCGCGCACCGAGCGAGCCATGCCGACCCGCAATCTGGGACGGACCGGCTACCGGGTGGGGGCCTTCAGCCTGGGCGGCCAGGCAGCGGTCGAGCAGCCCAACAACGCCGAGGCGGCGATTCCGATCGTGGAGCGCGCGCTCGACCTGGGGATCAACTACATCGACACGGCCGCCGCCTACGGCGGGCGCGACCGCTGGAGCCAGCGCTACATCGGCGAGGTGATGCGGCGGCGCCGCGACGAGACGTTCCTCGCCTCCAAGACGCACGACCGCACGCGCGACGGCTCGTTGCGCCTGCTCGAGGACTCGCTCACGCTGCTCCAGACCGATCACCTGGACCTCTGGCAACTGCACAACCTGTCACGCATGGAGCAGGTCGAGCAGATCTTCGCGCCGGGCGGGGCCATCGAAGCGCTCGTCGAGGCGCGGGACCAGGGGCTGGTGCGCTTCCTCGGCGTGACGGGACACGCCGACCCTGACGTGCTGATCGCGGCGCTCGAGCGATTCCCGTTCGACACCATCCTGCTGGCACTCAATGCCGCCGACCGCCACCATCGCAGCTTCATCGAGCGGCTGCTCCCCATGGCCGTCGAGCAGCAGCTGGGCATCATCGGCATGAAGATCCCCGCCCGGTCACGCATCCTGAGCAGCTGGACGCCGCCCCCGGCCGAGGAGCAATCAGGCTGGACGCGCGCCAGCGGGCCGGGCACGATCACCATGCGGGAGGCGCTCTACTACGTGCTGTCGCTGCCGGTCAGCACCGTGATCGTCGGGTGCGACTCGGTGGCGCAGCTCGAGGAGAACGTGCGGCACACCGCCGCGTTCACGCCGCTCTCCGAGGGGCAGCTCGACGCCCTGACGCAGAAGACCGAACCGATCGCCCGCCAGGCGCTGTTCTTCCGCACCTGGAGCTGACGGGGCACGCTGCGCTTCGCCGACGGCGAGGACACCGCCGACGTCCTGCGGGAGCGGGGCGTGGTGACGGACCCTACGCCGAGCGGGATTTCTCCAGCACGTCGCCGACCGCGACGAGCAGATCCTGCATCGACCACGGTTTGTGCAGAAACGGCAGGTCCTGGCCGAGCAGGACGCTCTCCCGGACGTCGGACGCCGTGTACCCGCTGGCGAACAGGAATGGGACGTCCCCGCCCTCCGCGCGGACGGCGTCGAGCAGCGCCTTGCCGCCCATCCCGGGCATGACGACGTCCGTGAGAATCAGGTCCACGGCGCCCCGATGGCGCCGGTACGTCGTGAGTCCCGATTCGCCGTCCGCCGCCACCAGCACCGTGTAGCCCGCCCGCTCGAGCACGCGCTGCGCCACCCGCCGCAGCTCGGCCTCGTCTTCGACGACCAGCACCGTCCCGGTGCCGGGGCGGAGCTCGGGCGTCGCCGCGACACCGGGGGCGGTCTGGTCACCCGCCACGGCGTGCGGGAAGTAGGTCCTCACGGTCGTGCCGTGGCCGGGCTCACTGTACACGTTCACGTAGCCGCCGTGCTGCTTCATGAGTCCGTAGACCATCGCCATCCCGAGGCCCGTCCCGCGCCCTGTGGCCTTGGTGGTGAAGAAGGGCTCGAAGATGCGGCGTCGGACGGCGTCGTCCATACCGACGCCCGTGTCGCCGACGGCGAGGCAGACGTAGTTCCCCGGCACGATCCAGCCGTACGCGGCGCGATCGAGGTGCGTCCGGTAGACCTCGATACGCAGCGTCCCGCCGCCGGGCATG
>Ga0224512_10001485_pt1 | contig 22539 bp, 18 predicted proteins | sample SF_May12_sed_USG_4_FD_169103 | JGI IMG/M metagenome (GOLD analysis project Ga0224512, IMG submission 169103) | Sediment microbial communities from San Francisco Bay, California, United States - SF_May12_sed_USGS_13 | ecosystem: Environmental > Aquatic > Marine > Sediment | place: USA... | reverse complement strand
TGCCGGCGGCGTCGACGCACCGACACGCCTCGGTTTCCACTTGGGCCGCGACCGGCGCGGTCACGGCACCGAGCACCGCGAGACCGGCGACGGTGGCCGCCAGGGCCAAGCCCACGCTGGCCGAGATCGCCCCGATCCGTGCCGAATCCCATGTCAACTGTCGCTTCATTTCTCCTCCCCCATCCCGGGTCGTCATGGTTCCCAACGAATGGGATGCGCCTTCGGTCCGCGGCGGTTGCCGCTGGGAAGAGGTCAGAGAGGAATGTTGCCGTGCTTCTTCGGAGGGTTCGCGTCACGCTTGTTACGAAGCATGTCCAGCGCCGAGACGAGGCGCGGCCGCGTTTCCCGTGGATCGATCACGTCATCCACATAGCCTCGGGCCGCCGCGATGTAGGGGTGGGCGAACTTCTCGCGGTACTCCTCGATTCGCGCGTCGGTCGCGGCCTGCGGGTCTTCTGCCGCGGCGATCTCCTTTCGGAACAGCACCTCCACGGCACCCTTGGGACCCATCACGGCGATCTCGGCCTGGGGCCACGCCAGATTCACGTCCCCGCGAATGTGCTTGGAGTTCATGACATCGTACGCGCCACCGTACGCCTTGCGCGTGATCACGGTCACCTTCGGCACGGTGGCCTCCGCGAACGCGTACAGAAGCTTCGCGCCGTGACGAATGATTCCGCCGTGCTCCTGGGCGACGCCGGGCAGAAAGCCCGGCACGTCTTCGAAGACCACGAGCGGGATGTTGAACGCGTCGCAAAACCGCACGAATCGTGCACCCTTGTCCGACGAATCGATGTCGAGAACCCCCGCGAGCACCGACGGCTGATTCGCGACGATGCCGACCGCGTGTCCCCCCAGATGCGCGAAGCCTACCAGGATGTTCCCCGCGAAACGTTCGTGGACCTCATAGAATTCCCCCTCGTCCACGACGCGCCGGAGCACATCTCGCATGTCGTACGGCTGATTCGGGTTGTCTGGTACGACCTCGAGTAACTTCTCATCACGTCGGTCGTGCGGATCCGTCGCGCCCGCGGTCGGGGGCAGCTCTTCGTTGTTTTGCGGAATGAAGCGGAATAGGTCGCGGACCGCGGCGAGGCACTCGGGCTCGGAATCGGACGCGAAGTGCGCCACGCCGGACTTGGAGGCGTGGATATCCGCGCCCCCGAGGCCCTCCATGTCGATGTCCTCGTGCGTGACTGTCTTCACCACGTTGGGGCCGGTCACGAACATGTAGCTGGTGCCCCGAACCATGTAGACGAAGTCCGTGATGGCAGGGGAGTACACCGCCCCGCCCGCGCACGGCCCGAGAATGACGCTGATCTGCGGGATCACGCCCGAGGCGAGGGTGTTGCGGAGGAAGATGTCGGCGTACCCCCCGAGGCTGACGACACCCTCCTGGATGCGAGCCCCGCCGGAGTCGTTGAGACCGATGATCGGCGCCCCGTTTCGTAGCGCCATCTCCTGCAGCTTCACGATCTTCTCGGCGTGCGCCTCGGAAAGCGATCCGCCGAAGACCGTGAAGTCCTGGCTGAAGGCGTAGACGAGCCGCCCGTGGACGGTGCCGTAGCCGGTCACCACCCCGTCCCCGAGGATCTTCTGGTCCTGCAATCCGAAATCGCTCGAACGGTGCGTCACGAATCGGTCCATCTCGACGAACGAGCCATCGTCGAGCAGGAGGTCGAGCCGCTCCCGAGCAGACAGCTTGCCGCGCTCGTGCTGGGCGGCCACCCGCTTCGCACCCCCGCCCTCCTCCGCCTTGCGCCCGAGCTCTTCGAGACGGTCAAGCCGGTCGTGGATGCTCATCGTCAGCGCCTCGCCGGAGGCTCGGCCCCTCTCGGAATCGTCTGGGCGACCCCGTCCTGGATCCGCACCACCTCGGTCGCTCGGACGATGCGGCCATCGCGCACCGAGAAGATCCCGGTCGCGCCCTCGATCGCTTCGAGTCGTTCGACCTCGGCGCGGAGCTGTTCGGGGTCGATGCGCCCCTGACGGAGCGCTTCCAGGAGGATCAGCGCGGCGTCGTACCCGACTGCCGGCGCCTGACTCACGAGGGAGCGTTGGAAATGCTCCTCGTACGCCTCCTTGAAGCGGGTCGGGCCGGGTGCCCCGGGATCTGCACCGGCCGCACGCGTGGCGATCACGCCCGTGGTCAGGCGTGCGTCGACCGCATCCAAAGCCTGCGGGTCCGTCCATCCCGAGGTGCCGAGGATCTCGATCGCGAGCGTATCCAAACCGAAGTGGATCACCTGCGGCGCGACGAATTCGACGTCCTCGGGCGGGAGCGGCATGAAGAGCGCGACGGGCTCGAGAAGCTCGACGTGCAGGGTGTCGTCTTCGGTCAATCCGAGCGAGGCGATCTCTTCGCGCCGAAGGGCGTCGCGCGCACCGAGGATCTCGGACTCGAAGAAGACCGCGCCGGGTTCGTATTCGAAGCGGCCGACGACCGGCATCCCCAGTTCGGCCGCACGCGCCTCGAACGCGTCCGCTTCGAGCCGCGCCGCCGGGTTGCCAGCCGGATAGAGCATCGCAATGCGTTGGAAGGCTCGGCCGGCCCCGTACTCGGCGATGGACCGCGCCGCACCTACGTCGGCTCCCTCCAGGGAATAGACCCCCGGGCCGGCCTCGTCCACCGAGCGGCCCGTGGGCGAGATGAGCGGGATCGGCACCGGCCGTCCCTGCCCCGCCACCCGGAGCACGTCGTCCAGCAGGAGTCCGACGACCCCGACGACGCCCTCCTCGGCCATCTGCGAGACCGTCGCCGCGCCGACCTCCGGATCCCCTTCGTCGTCGATGGCGACGACGGTGATCGTGAAGTCGTCGTCGAGCACGGTGGCAACCGCGACCTCGATACCCTCCCGGATCGATTCCGCGTATTGGGCCATCGCCGGCGGCCCGGTGAGCGGAAGCACGACCCCGATGTCGAAGGTCGTCACCCGCCCCCGCCCGGGAGGAAGCTCACCGCGGAGCACGCCTTCCACCCACGAACGCTCGGTCCCGCCGACACCCTCGTCCAGCGAACGCCGTGCGAACAGGCGGGCATCTTCCTCCCGCCCGCGCTCGAGCAGGCTCACCGCGAGCCTCGCCTCCGCGATCGGCCTCAAGCTGCTCGCGGCGGGCGCCTCGGTTACGACTCGCTCGAGCTCGTCGATGGAGAGGGAGTCCGCGCTCGCGCGTAGGAGCGCGGCGGCCTCCTCGAGGCCCGCGGGCTCGGAGCCGGCCTCGATCTCGAGAAGCCGCTGCATCCGTGCCGGATCACGCACCTCGACCGCTCGGGCCTCGATGAGCAGCATGTCACCCGCACGGGGATCGCCCGGCGAGAGAAGCGCCCGGTAACGTGCCGCGGCTGCCTCCGCCTCCTCGCGTTGGTTCACCTCGAGATGGGCGATCGCCGACAACCGGAGAGCCTCCCCCGACGACTCCGTGCTGGGGAAGCGCTCCAGGAGCTCTTCGGTCGTCCGTAGGACCTCGAAGAACCGCCGTGCCTCGAACGATCCCTCGGCGCTTTCGAGGAGCCGCGCCGCCGCCGCTTCGTCCGCGGCAGTCGTGGATCCGGCCTCGACCACCACCGTCGGTGCCGATCTACCGGAATCGGGCCGCCCCGTGCCGCCGACGGTCTGACATCCGAGCACCAGGAGGGCGGGCCAGACAAAGCGCCCGGACGCGACGAGCGCCCGGGCGCCCCGGAAACGATCGATCATCGAAACGCCTTCGTGCGAAGTCTTTTCGACATGCGTATCCGGTGCCCTACTCTTGCTCTTCCTTCGCGGCCTCGGCCTCCGGCGCTTCCTCGGCCTCGGCTTCCGGAGCCTCGACTTCCTCGGCTTCGGGCGCATCACCGGCCTCGCCGTCCGGGGCCTCGTCCGCTTCGACCTCGGGGGCCTGGTCGGCTGCTGCCTCGACCGCGCCCTCCGCCTCGGCGACCGCCTCGACTTTGGGCTCCTTCTTGGCCTTCGGTCTCGGCGTGAAGTCGTCGTCGTCGTCCGCCTCGGCGGCCGACGCGGCCGCGGCAGCAGCGGCCGCTGCCTCCTCGGCCCGGATCCGGGCCGCCTCGATCTCCTCGGGCGACTTACGCTCGGGCACCTCGGTGACTTCGAGCACGATACGACGGTTCGCCGCATCGGACTCGATCACGCGCAGGTCGACCTTGTCACCGAGTCCGTAATACTCGTCGAGGCGTTCGGCATCTTCGACGCCGGAGTGCGACACGGGCACGAAGCCCTCGATGTCGTCTCCGAGGTCGACCACGATCCCCTTGTCCTGGACGCGGAGCACCGTGCCCTCCGTCTCAACGCCGGCGCCGAAGCGCTCCGAGATGTGGGGCCACGGGTCGTCCTGAAGCTGCTTGATCCCGAGGCTGATGCGCTTGTTCTCGGCATCCACGTCGAGGACCATCACGTCGAGCTCCTCGCCCTTGTGAACGACCTCCGCCGGGTGCTCGACGCGACGCGTCCAGCTCATGTCCGAGACGTGCACCAGCCCGTCGATCCCGGGCTCGATCTCCACGAAAGCGCCGAACGACGTGAGGTTGCGAACCGTTCCGGCGAGCGTCGTGCCGGTCGGGTACTTCACCGGCAGCGCCAGCCACGGATCTTCCTCGATCTGCTTCATGCCGAGGGAGATCTTCTCGTCGTTCGGGTCGACCTTGAGCACGACGGCTTCGATGTCCTCGCCGATGCTGACCACCTTCGACGGGTGGCGCACGTTGCGCGTCCAAGACATCTCGGAGATGTGCACGAGACCCTCGACGCCCTTCTCGAGCTCCACGAAAGCGCCGTAGTTCGTGATGGAGACGACCCGTCCACGAACCCTTGAGCCGACCGGGTACTTCTTGTCGATGTCCGTCCAGGGGTACGGTAGGAGCTGCTTGAGCCCGAGCGAGATCCGCTCACGGTTCCAATCGATGTCGAGGACCTTCACGTCGATCTTGGCGCCGATATCGACGACCTCGGACGGGTGACCGACGCGGCCCCACGACATGTCCGTGATGTGGAGCAATCCGTCGAGACCGCCCAGGTCGATGAACGCGCCGAAGTCGGTGATGTTCTTGACCACACCCTCTCGGACTTGTCCTACCAACAGCTCCTTGACCAGGCCTTCGCGCTTCGTCTCGCGCTCGGCTTCGAGGATCACGCGACGCGACACGACGATGTTCCGGCGTCGCTTGTTGAGCTTGATGATCTTGAAGCGATAGACCTCACCGATGAGGTCTTCGATGTTCGGGACCCGCCGCAGGGCGATTTGCGAACCGGGCAGGAAGGCATCGACGCCCATGAGGTCGACGGTGACGCCACCCTTGATCTTGCGGACGAGCGTTCCCTTGACTGGACGGTCGGCGTCGTGAGCCTCCCGGATCTTCTCCCAGACCCTCAAGAAGTCGGCCTTCTTCTTCGAGAGTACGACCACTCCGTCGTCGTCTTCGAGACTCTCGAGGAGGACCTCGACCTCTTCACCCTCGGTCGGCGGCTCCTTGAACTCGTCGAGCGCGACCGAACCCTCACTCTTGAAGCCGAACTCCAGAATGACCGCGGCATCGGAGACGCGGAGCACCGTTGCGTTGACGATCTCCCCCTCGCGGAACTGCTGGAAGCCGCTGCTGAACTCCTCCAGGAGCGACTCGAACTCTTCCTTCGAGGTAGAGAGGATCTCTTCTCCGTAAGGATCGAAGATGAGCTCGGGAGATAACCCGTCCGGCGGATCGGCCACGGCGGTCGAGAGGGCGGCCCGTTCGAGCTCTTCTTCCCGGGCGGCCTCCTCGGCCGAGAGGGTAGTCACCTCGCCGGTCAACGCATCGACGACGATCTCTTCGCCCTCGGCGATGTCGTCGTCGTGGGCTTCGTCAGCCACGTCGGTGTGAGCGTCGGCTTCGGCGGTGGGGTTTTCGTTGTCAGTCATGGGTCTCGCGAGCCCGCGAGTGCGGGCGCTGTGCCGGGACGTCGGGAGACGAGCCGCGGGTTGGAAGGAAAGAAGTGGGAGGCCGGAGCCGCCCGCGAATGGAGCATCGGCGCGAAACGTCGATGCCTAGCCGTGAGAAGGTAGGAGTGACCCCCCGGGTCGTCAACCGAGAAGGCCTGCGGCCCTTACAGGCGTCGTCGGGACCGGAGCGCCCTCAGATCGCGCCCTAGACCCCCTCGACCAGCTCGATGACCGCCGTCACCTGGTCCTCGAACGTGAGCCGTGTCGTATCGAGTAGGTGTGCATCCTCGGGCTTTCGCAGGGGGGAGTGCTCGCGTTCGCTATCGTGACGATCGCGCCGGGCAATGACGGCGGACTGGCTCTCGACATCGTCCCCCGAGGGCTCCTCGACCCCACCGTCCTTGAGCCGCCTACGTGCGCGCTCCCCGAGATCCGCGACCAAATAGACCTTTACGTCGGCATGCGGGAACACCACCGAGCCCATGTCGCGACCGTCGGCCACCAACCGCCCCTGTGCCCCCGCCGCGCGCTGCAGGTTGAGCAGGCACGCCCTCGCCGCCGGAAGACTGGCCAAATAGGCCACCCGCGACGTCACCTCTTCGCTTCGCAGCTCCCGACCCACGCGCCGGCCGCCGACGGTCACCTCCAATTCGGTTCCCCGCGGTGTGACGGTAACGTCCAGGGCGCGCATGGCATGCTCGTCCATCTCGGCCCACTCCTCCTGCGCGATCCCGGATTCGAGCAATGCCAACGTGAGGGCTCGGTAGAGGGCCCCGGAGTCCAAGTGCCGGAACCCGAGACGCCGCGCGACCTCGCGAGCGGTGGTGGACTTCCCCGACCCCGCGGGCCCGTCGAGCGTGACGATCGGACCCACACGGTCCTCGTGGGCGTCGATCATCGGGCCCGCTCCGGGGCACGAGCGAGGTCATCCATGAGGCGCCAGAACCCGGGAAAGCTGACGCTCGCGACCGACGGATCATCGATCTCGATCGCACGTGAGCTTACGACACCCAACACACCAAATGACATTGTGATACGATGATCATCAAAACTCTGAACCCGGCCGCTCAAGGGACGGTCGGAGCCACGGACGGCAAGACCCCCGTGGTGTTCCTCCACTTCGACTCCGAGGGCCCGGAGGTTGCGCGTGACCGCAGCGATTCGATCCGACTCCTTCGCCCTCAACTCGCCCGCGTCCCTGATCGTCGTAACGCCCTCAGCGCGCGCCCCGAGAACCGCGATCAGGGGCAGCTCGTCGAGCAGGCGAGGAATCTCGTCCCCTCCTACGGACGTGGCGGAAAGCTCGGCGGGGCGGACCGTCACGTCCCCCGCGGGCTCGATCCCCGGCTCATCCACCGCCGAGCGCGCCTCGATCTCCACGGGCGCACCCATCCTCGCGAGGACGTCCAAGAACGCCGTCCGGGATGGGTTGAGCCCGACACCTTGCACGGTCACGCCGGCCGGCCCTGCTCCGCCGAGCGCCGCGAGCGCGAGAACGAACGCTGCCGAAGAGACGTCCCCTGGGACCTCGAACTCGAAGGGTCGAAGGCGGTCGGGCGGATCGCGCATCTCCACGCGCCAGCCGTCGGACGTCGCGTGCTCGATCACCGAAACGCCCAAAAAGCGCAGCATCCGCTCGGTATGGTCCCGAGATTGGCAGGGCTCGGTGACGAGCGCGAACGCACGACCCGTCAGGCCAGCGAGCAGAATCGAGCTCTTCACCTGAGCGCTCGCCACCGGGCTCGGCCAGTCGATCGGTTCGAGCGGGTGCCGGCCCACGACCTCGACCGGAAGACGACCGTCGGCCTCCGAGAACCGAATCTCTGCGCCCATCGCCGTGAGCGGCCTCGTCACACGAGCCATGGGACGTCCCCTGAGCGATGCATCCCCGGTGAGCGTGGCTGTGACCCCGCTCCCGGCGAGCGCGCCCATGAGGAGCCGGGCACCCGTGCCGGAGTTGCCGAGGTCGAGCACGCCCGTCGGACGGCGTAGTCCCCGGAGGCCCACCCCCCCGACGACGATCTCGCTTCCGTCGCCAGGAAGCACCGGGATGTCTGCGCCGAGGGCGCGCAGGGCGCGCGCGGTGGACTCGGCATCGCCGCCGTGAAGGAGCCCTGACAACCGGCTCGGTCCGCTCGCCAATGCGGCCAAGATCAGAGCCCGCTGGGTCAGAGACTTGTCGCCGGGGACGCGAACGATCACGTGCGGCCCCGCCGCGAACAGGTGTCCGCGTTCGCCGACCAGCCCGTGATGCGGTCCGACACCGGAAGCGCCGACACCGCGCGAGCCGGCGACGCACGCATCAGGCCCAGCCCCAAGATCGCGAGGCGACCGAGCGGCCGCTCATACGCCATGAGGCCCGAAGACGTACACGAGCGGAACACTCGCCAGAAGCGGGTCGGACTCGACGGCAGCCAAAAAGCGCGACTCCCGCGCACGGTGGAGTTCGAGTCCTTCGAACGGCACGTCGAGGCGGAGGAGGCCCCGCAGAGGTCCTTTCCCACGAATCCCGGTAAGGCCCATGTCGCCCACGCGGCCGAAGACGGCCTCGGCGAGCGCGCGAGCGCGCCACTGGGCGGCACGGACCTCCCAGCGAGCGCGTTGCTCGGCGGGAGACAGCGGCTTCTGATGGAGCCGCGGGTGATCTTGCTCGACTCCGCTGCCCGGCCGTCGGGGAAGAAACGCGGTCACGTCGCGGACTCCATGACCGGCGCCTCCTCGGAACGGACCGCCACCTCCACGGTCAGACCGTCGCGAGCCACGCACGCGCCCGGGAAGCGGGCCCGGGCCTCCTCCTCGAGCACCCGCGGATCGTCCGAATAGCGCGCCGACAGGTGCGTCAGGTACAGACGCCCCACACCGGCGTCGGCTGCGACGGAGCCCGCCTCCGCGGCGGTGCTGTGGCCGGTCTGTCGTGCTCGATCGGCCTCCTCCGCACCGAAGGTCGCTTCGTGGACCAGGACGTCCGCCCCGCGCGCTCGCTCCACCGTCTGGCCACACGGTCGCGTGTCCCCGGTGTAGACGACGCAGCGACCGGGGCGAGGGGCCCCGACGAGATCGGCGGCGCGCACGGTGCGACCGTCCACCTCCACGTCTTCACCTCGGTGCAAGCGACCGAAGAGTGGCCCCTCCGGGATGCCCAGCGCGCGGGCCTTGTCGACGTCGAAGCGTCCGAGGCGCTCGTCCTCCACCAGGGCCCACCCGACGGCGGGCGTCCCGGGGTGCGCCACTCCGAACGCCACGATCGAGTACTCCTCACTTCGAAAGCCCTCGCCGGGTCCGCATTCTACGATCTCCACCGGGAAGGAGACCCGGTCCTGACCGAGGCGCACGAGGTCCCCGAGCAGCCTGGCTGACCGGGCGGGGCCGAAGAGGGTGAGCGGCTCGGTGCGGTCCTGTAGGGCCATCGTCCGCAGGAGCCCCGTGATGCCGAGGATGTGATCGGCATGCATGTGGGTCAGGAAGATGGCTCGAACCCCGAAGCCCGACGCATAGCGCATCATCTGCCGCTGGGTCCCTTCCCCGCAGTCGAAGAGGAAGAGGTCTCCCTCACGCTGGACGGCGAGGCCGCTGACGTTTCGGCCTACGGTGGGCCGAGCGGCCGCTGTGCCGAGGAAGGTGAGGCGGATCATCGTCGGGGGTCGGGGACTTCGGGCCGGGCTTGGTCAGTGCTCGCCAAGGTAGCCTCGTGGGGTGGTCCCGCGTAACCGTCGGCGACCGCCGGGAGTCCGTCCGCGCCGGTGCGTCGCGACCGCCTACCAGACGCGGAACTGGATCTGGAAGAGGCGGCCGGGCTGGGGCAGTCCGCACTGATCGAAGACGACCGAGTCCGTGAGGTTACGCACGGACAGCTGGGCGTCCAACCGGCTCAGCGCACCCCCACGGCGAAGACCGAAGACGCGACGCAGCGTCGCGTCGAGCGAGGTGCTGGAATCGAGCGACTGAAGCCCGCCGGCTTCGGGATTCACGCATTTCTGGTCGCCCACGAATCGAACGTCACTCGACAGACGTGCGCGCCCCGGAACAGGGACGTCGATTCCGAACTTTCCAGCGATGGACGGCTCGTACTCGAGCTCGACCTCCCTTCCATCCGGATCGATGCCCTTCACCGTCTGTAGCGTGAGGTCGCCATTGAGCGTGATGGCACCGATCGAGCCCACGGCGAGCAGCTCCGCTCCCGTGCTTCGGACTGCGTCCTGATTGACGCGCTGGAATCGGCTCACGGCGTCCGATCCGATCACCGTGCGGCGGACGATCCCGTCGGAGAGTCGGTGGTGGAAGCCCACGAGCTGAACCTCGCCCCCGCCGCCGGTAGCGGTGAAGCCCGCCTCGGAGCCGATGAGCGTCTCTTGACGAAGGTCGGGGTTCGGCTCGAAGCGGCCGAGCGCGCCGGAATACAATTCGCGAAGCGACGGGAAGCGGGACCGGCGGCTCACCCCACCGTGAATCAAGAATCCTGACCCCACGAGTGAGCTGACCCCGAGCCGCGCCCCGAAGTCGGAGATGCGCTCCACGGGCGGCTTGTCCCCAGACTCCGGTGTGTCGGACCCGTCGAGTGCGCCACCCAGCGAGATCGTCGTGCCGCCGGCCCGTCCGACGCGCCACTCGGTCTCCACCCCGACGCTCCACAGGCGCTGTCGATAGCCGTTGGCGCCCCCCGGCGTGAGGATCTCGTCGTGTGAGACGTCTGCGTACGTCACCGATGCCCGCAGATCTCCGGACCGGCCCAGGGTATGCTCTCCGAGCAGGCGAGCGGTCAGCACCCGGTCGTCCGACTCCTCGGTCTCGTCGACGGTATCGAACAGCTCGGAATCGAATTGCTCGATACGCGTCGAGCCGACGTCGACACCGATCGAGGCTTCAATGTCACCGACGCCTCGACCTGTTTCCCGTCGCCCCGTCCCGCCTGAAGCCGCGGCGATCAGACGGCGCTGGTCCGGGTACCGCCACAACCTCGGGTCATCCTGGTGCGCCTCGGGAGGGACGCCGCGCTCGACGTCGTAGCCTGAGGCGGAGACCGTACCCCACACCCCTTCGTCGGCCCGATAGCGGGCCGTGAAGAAGCCATCGACCCTCCGGACGTCGCTGTTGAGGCGGAGCGCATCCTCGCTCAGGAAGCGGGTCCTCAGCTCAGGCCGGTCGGCTAGCCCCGCCGCGAGGGGAACCCCCGAACGGTCCTGAAAGCCGGCGCCGCCGCGAAAGACCCACTGGTGTTCGCGTTCGTCGACGAGGTGACCGCCGGTGAGCGAGAAGTTCGTGCCCCCGGTCTCGTCGAGCGAAAGCCCCACCGAGAGCGGGTCCACAGAGGAGACGCGAGACGAAGCATGCGCCACGTCCACCTCGACCACGCCGCCCAGCGTGTTGGGGCCGTAGAGGATGGAAGAGAGCCCCCGAACGAGCCTCACGCTGCGCGCCGCGGTGAGCGGGATGATCGACATGTCGGTCCGATGATCCCAACCGATGGTGAGCGGCACCCCGTCCATGAGGATCGTGATCTGACGGTCCTCGGATCCGCGCAACGCCGGCTGCATCTCCCCCCGACTGTTCTGGCGAATCTGGACGAGCGGCATGGCCCTGAGCACCTCTTCCATCGACGGCGCCGGAATCGCGCCGAGAGAATCCAAATCGATGGCGACGCTGCTCGCGCCACCCGTGGTCAGGGCGGGCCGAGCCACGCGGACCATGAGACCGCCCAAGAGTCGCACCGAGTCGGGCTGAATCGAGTCCGGGGGCTCCTGACCGAGGAGCTGACCCGGCGCGAGCGCCGAAAGGACGACCGCGAGCAGGAGCGCGAAGACAGGCCGAGCGCCGTGAGCAGATCGAATCATGGAGCGCGAAGAGAGCACGAACGGTCGGGAATCGGGTCGAAGCGAGGTCGAGACGCCGTTAACGCCGGGGCTTGGCTTGGCTCGGCGACCGGACGAGATGTCCACGGGGCTAGATAGGACGGGAGGCGCGAATAGTTCCTGTTGAACCGGCACCCGGCCCGCCCAGGATTGCGTTGGACAGGGGCCGGAACCGAGCGTATCGTGGGTGCGTCCACGTACGATCTGGAGGCCGTATGCATAGCCGTCGCTCATTCCTCGTTGCCGTCTCACTTCCTGCCGCGGCTGCTGCGGCCGGGTTCACCTTCAGGCCGACGGAGCTTCGCGCCGAGGCGATCGACATCGCCGCGGAGCTCGCCAGGCACCCGGGCACACCCGCGGAGGTCGTCGACGACGAGAGCTTCTGGTTCGAGGTCCAGAGCGCGTTCACGGTCGACCGCACGCTGGTGAACCTGAACAACGGCGGCGTGAGCCCCGCGCCTCGGCTGGTCCAGGAAGCGATGAAGCGGCACCAGGACTACTCGAACCTCGCGCCTACGTACACGATGTGGCAGATCCTGGAGCCCCAGCGTGAGGCGACCCGCGAACGAATGGCGCGCGCTTGGGGCGTCGACGCCGAAGAGATCGCGTTCACGCGCAACGCGTCCGAGAGCCTCCAGACGATGCAGCTCGGCATCGACCTGCAACGCGGCGACGAGGTGCTCACGACGACGCAGGACTACGGTCGGATGATCACGACGTTCAAGCAGCGGGAGCGTCGTGAAGGGATCGTGCTGAAGCAGATCCAGATTCCGGTGCCTGCCGAAGACCCCGCCGAGGTCGTGCGGCTCTTCGAGGAGGCGATCACGCCGAGGACCCGAATGATCCTCGCATGCCACATGATCAACCTCACGGGGCAGATCCTGCCTGTGACCGAGTTGACTGCGATGGCGCGCCGACATGGGCTTCCGCTCGTCATCGACGGCGCCCACGCGCTGGCGCACTTCGACTTCGACCTCGGCGAGTTGGACGTGGACAACTACTCGACGAGTCTCCACAAGTGGCTCTTCGCGCCGCACGGAACGGGGCTGTTGTACGTGCGACGGGACAAGATCGCCGACGTGTGGCCGCTCATGGCGGCGCCGGAAGCGCGGGACGACGACATCCGCAAGTTCGAGGAGATCGGAACGCACCCCGAGGCGCCGTACCTGTGCATCGGCGAGGCGCTGAGCTTCCACGAAGGGATCGGAGCCGCGCGCAAGGCGGCACGCCTGAGCTACCTGCGGGACTATTGGGCGAAGCCGCTTCTCGAGCACGACAACGTGCGCCTGCATACCAGCCTGGCGCCCGGCTTCGCCTGCGGGATCGCGAACGTGGAAGTGGTCGGGCTCGAGCCGAACGCGGTGCGCGATTACCTGTGGGACGAGCACAGAATCATCACCGTGAGCATCAACCACGCGGAATTCCGGGGCCTGCGCATCAGCCCGAGCGTGTACACGACGCTGCCGGAGCTCGATCGATTCGTCGACGTCATGAGCCGAGTCGCCAGACACGGATTGCCCGCGTGACGCGGCCATGAGGTAGGCCCATGATCTCGACGGTCGCCCTCGCCGGGCTTCTCGCCTTCGTCGGTTCCGGTCTCGGCCCGCCCCCATGCGTCACCGCCCCCGGCTCCACTCCCAGCGAGGAACTGCGAGCGCTCTACCAATCTGGACGCCCGTATGCGGACTTTCTCGACCACGCCACCCGACGCGCGGAGCTCTGGCACGGCAACACCCAGCGCTCGGAAGGCATCGACATGGCGCTCGTGGAGCGTGCGCGAGCCGTAGGCGGCACGTGGTACTTCCTCGCCGTGGCCGTGGATTCCTGCTCGGATTCGGTGAGCACCATCCCGTACCTCGCCCGCCTCGTCGCGCTCGTGGACGGTCTGGACTTGAGGGTCGTCGACCCGGCCGCGGGACGCGCCATCATGGAGGCGCATCGTACGCCGGACGGTCGTGCCGCGACGCCCACAATCCTGCTCCTCGACGACAGATTCGACGAGGTCGGCTGCTTCATCGAGCGGCCGCTTACGCTCCAGACGTGGATCCTCGAGAACGACGACCGCTCCGGCGACGAGATCTACGAACGCAAGATGGAGTGGTACGCCGACGACGCCGGACACGAGACTGTGGAGACGTTCGTCGAGATGCTCGAGGCGGCGACGGCGGGCGCGACCGTCTGCCGCTGAGGCGCCGCTCAGGACGTCACAAGGTAGATGGGGCGATCGGAACCCGTATGGCAGGACGAGGGTTCGAAGCGTGTCGACCCGACCGCGCATCCACGAGAGCTCCGCTGGAGACAACCCATGATCATCCGACGCCCTCCCGACATCCCGTCGTCCGAGATCACCCCGGAGAGCGTGTACGTCGACCGCCGGAAGTTCATCCAGGCCGCCGCGGCTGGCGCAGCCGGTCTGGCGGTGAACCCATCGGCGCTCGCGGGGCTGCAGGCACCCACGGCCCAGAGCCAGGAGATTCCGCCCCGATTCGCGAACATGCGCTCGGAAATCGACGAGGCGCTCAACTCGTACGAGGCGGTGACCACGTACAACAACTTCTACGAGTTCGGCACCGCGAAAGAAGACCCCGCCCGTAACTCCGGCGACTTCAATCCGAGGCCGTGGAAGGTCACGATCGGAGGGGAGTGCAACAAGCCGGGTGAGTACGATCTCGACGACCTGATGTCGGGCATCACGATGGAGGACCGTGTCTATCGGCTGCGGTGCGTCGAAGCGTGGTCGATGGTGATCCCGTGGTACGGATTCCAGCTCTCGTCGCTGATCAATCGCGTCGAGCCGACCGGCAACGCGAACTTCCTCATGTTCAAGACGATCGTGCGACCCGAGGAGATGCCTGGACAGCGCCAGGCGATCTTGAATTGGCCCTACGTCGAAGGGCTGCGAATGGACGAGGCCATGCACCCGCTCACGATTTTGGCCACGGGGGTCTATGGGATGGACCTACCAAACCAGAATGGGGCGCCGCTTCGGCTGGTCGTTCCGTGGAAATACGGCTTCAAAGGGGTCAAGTCGATCGTCAGCATAGACTTCGTGGAGCGCATGCCGCTCAACACGTGGCAGCGCCAGAACTCGGTGGAGTACGGCTTCTACGCCAACGTGAACCCGAACGTGAGTCATCCGCGCTGGAGTCAGGCCCGCGAACGCCGGCTGCCGAGTCTGTTCAAGAATCACCCCACCACGATGTTCAACGGGTACGCCGAGCAGGTCCAGCACCTCTACGCCGGCATGGACCTGGAGCGCTGGAAGTAGCGCCGCACCTCAAGCGTCACGTGTGACGAAGCGAGCCAGGCGCATGAACACGAAGGCGACCGTACTGCTGGTGAAGGTCGTCCTTTGGGTCTCTGCGTTAGCCCCCGGGGCGTGGCTCGTTCGGGGACTGGTCCTCAGCGACCTCGGGCCCAACCCGATCGAGGAGCTGACGCACTGGACCGGGATGACCGCTCTCGTGCTGCTCCTCGTGACACTGTCCGTGTCTCCGTTCCGGCGCCTGACCGGCTGGAACCCGGTCATCAAGATCCGGCGACCCCTGGGCCTCTTCGCGTACTTCTACGCCGTGGTCCACTTCAGTATCTGGTTCGCCTTCGACATGGTGTTCAACCTCACCTGGATGCTCGAGGATATCGCCGAGCGGAAGTACATCACCGTGGGGATGGCGGCTTTCCTCGTGCTCACCCCGCTCGCCGTCACATCTACCCGCGGATGGATTCGACGGCTGGGCAGGCGGTGGACTTCGCTTCACAAGGGTGCGTACCTCGCCGCGGGACTCGGAGTAGTGCACTACTACTGGCTGGTGAAGGCCGACACTCGGCTCCCGCTGCTCCTGGCGTTCTGCCTACTCGTGCTTCTCATCGCCCGCCTCCCGGCGTTGAGCGGCCGGGGAGGAAGATCGAAAAACGCGCCGAAGGCCGAGCGGAAGAGCTCCGAGACGGACGCGCCGGTCACGGCGTAGCGGCTCGGGCGTCGCTCGCCGCGCGGTCCGCGCGGACCCCGACCCGCGTTGCCCACCGTGACCCGCATTGCCCACCGTACCGGACCCACGCGCCCGTCAGTGGCTCAGCGCGTAGATGACAATGTTGATCCCGAGCGCGTACGCATCGGGCGAGAACGCGTAGAAGAAGTCGTCGTCCTCGCCCTCCCGCTCCCACCCGTCTGCGATGTCGGTATTGTGCGTCATGATCATCAGCGGGCGCTCTTGGTCGTCGAAGATCACGCGAAGATGTGGCACCGCGCTCGCGGGTCCCTGCTCCGACGTCTCTCGCCGGCCCGCGCGGCGCCAGAACTGGATGGAAGGGACCTGGGGCACCTCAGGCACTTCGTAGAGCGCGTGCATGATGGAATGATCGGGCCCAACGTCGACCCAAGACGCGCCGGGGAGGATCTTCTGGAACTCTCTCATCCACTGTTCCCAGGCCCATGGACCCCAGAAGTCGTCCGCGTAGATCAGCCCGCCCTTGTGCAGGTAGTCGCGTAGCCGCTCGGCCTCTCGGCTCGTGAACCCCACCGATCCGGCGTCGGACATGAACAGGAACGGGCACTCGTAGAGCTCGTCCTGCATCGGCCGAACGACCGCGTAACCAGGCTGACCATCGGCCCAGTGCGAAGGCTCCGTGGTCGTAAGCTCCTCGAGCCGCTCCATGAAGTTGTGGTCCGACCCTGGATAGTCGGTGTTCCACCCGTGCCCCATCGGCTCACGGCGAACGTGCTGGTACAGGAGCCTACAGAAGGTGAAGCCCCGGTCCACCACGCCGTTCGTCGCCACGGGGAGACCCTCCCGGTAGGGATCGGGACGCCAACCCCCTCCGCCCCAGAACCGCTGCGGCCGAACCTGGAAGCCGGTGGCGAGCACGACGAGTACCAGCGGAAGCAACGACCGCCAGCGCGGCCTGCGAGAAGGCGCGCCGTTAGCCATCCGACGTCGGGGCTCGCCGCCCGAACGCAACGTCCAGAAAACGCTTCAGGATGCCGCCCACGTGGTCGAGTTCCGGTGTCATCTCCGCAAGCTCGTCCACGGTCGATGCGCCGGCAAGCGGAAGGTAGGCCGGGTAGCGGCTGATCCGCTCCAACAAGTCCGATCGCGTCAGCTCGGGGTGGAACTGCGTGCAATAGATCGGCTTGCCCGGGAAGTGGAACGCCTGGTTCTCGACCCGCTCCGACGAGGCGAGGAGCGTGGCGGAGGCGGGAATCGTCACCACGATGTCTTCGTGGCCGCTGACCGCCTGGAAGCGCGGCGCGAGGGGCCCAAAAACCGGGTCACTACGGCCAGCGTCCGTAAGATCCAACCATGTGGCACCCACCTCGGCCCGTGCGTGGTCCGTCACGACGCTCCCTCCCATGGCTCGAGCCATGGCCTGGAATCCCCAGCATGACGCGAAGGTCGGCGTCGACATCTCGTACAGACCCACCATCGCCTCGAGGGCCGCAGGGAGCCAGGGTCCACCGCGCGCCACGGAGTAGTCACCGCTTCCGCCCAAGAGCACGACGTCGACGGACTCGATCCGCTTGGCGTCGGGCGCCCCCCTCAGGAGGTCGAAGATCTCGACCTGACCGGGCACGAGACCGAAGCCTCGCTCGAAGCAGGTGATCTCGTGCCGACGCATCGGATCGTCGGGATTTCGCACCTGGAGCAGCAGGAAGCGTAGGTCGCGCGTGGGGAGGGTCACGGTTCGGAGTTGGAGTGGAGCAGCCAGAGGGGACCGCGCGGGCAGCCGCGGATGATAGAGGGAGCACGGATCCCCTTCAACCGGCGCGTGAGCGACGACCCGGGCTGGCTCTCGGAGGCGACCTATGGTTCAACAAAAAATGAAATAATATATTAACGGGCCTTGCGATCCCGACCCCGAGGGGTGAGCTTCGCCTCGTGCAAGGCCCGGGCCGCCCCTATGATGCCCTGGCCCGACGAGCGAGTGGAGTGGTGCATGCCCGAGAAGTCCCGGAACCTCCTGGAATCGATCGCGCTGTGGTTCGACACTTCGGCGGTCAACCGCGACGCCATGTCTGACACGACCGTCGTGGATTGGTACCGTGTGATCCCGTTCATCGGGATGCACGCCGCCTGCCTCGGCGTGATTTGGGTCGGGTGGAGTCGAACCGCGGTCGGTGTCGCCTTCGGCCTCTACGCGGTCCGTATGTTCGCCATCACGGGCTTCTATCACCGCTACTTCTCGCACCGGTCGTTCAAGACGTCGCGCGCGGCTCAGTTCACCTTCGCGCTCCTGGGCGCGAGCTCGGCCCAGCGGGGGCCCTTGTGGTGGGCGGCGCATCACCGCCATCACCACCGGCACTCCGACACCGAACACGACGTGCATTCGCCGCGGCATCATGGCTTCTGGTGGGCGCACATGGGGTGGATCACGGCCCCCGGGAACTTCCCGACCGCATTCGACCGTGTGCCCGATCTGGTTCAGTACCCCGAGCTCCGTTTTCTCGACCGCTTCGACGTCCTCGTCCCATTCGCGCTCGCCGTCACACTCTTCGTGATCGGAGGTGCCCAACTTCTGGTGTGGGGCTTCTTCATCAGCACGGTCGTGCTCTTCCACTGCACCTGCTTCATCAACTCGCTCGCGCACCAGCTCGGGACCCAACGCTACGAGACAGGCGATGACAGCGGAAACAGCCTGTTCCTCGCGCTGCTGACCTTCGGCGAGGGTTGGCACAACAACCATCACAAGTACCCGGGCTCGGCGCGCCAGGGCTTCTTCTGGTGGGAGATCGACCTGACGTATTACGGCCTGAAGGTCCTGGAGCGCCTCGGCGTCATCCGCGAGCTGCGCCAACCCCCGAAGCGCCTCCTCGAGCGCGCGTGATGCGCGTCGCGATTGTGGGAACCGGGGTGTCGGGACTCGTCGCGGCCCATCTGCTTCGAGATCGAGCCGACGTGCACCTCTTCGAGGCCCGCGATCGGATCGGGGGCCACGTGAACACGATCGAGCTCGAAGGCCCCGACGGCGCTCCTGTGGCGGTCGACACGGGCTTCATCGTCTACAACGAACAGAACTACCCGCTGTTTTCCGCTCTGCTGGCACGACTGGGCGTAGCGACGCAGAGCTCGGACATGAGCTTCAGCGTTCGATGCGACCGCACGGGGCTGGAGTACAACGGCTCGACGATTCCCCAGCTCTTCAGCCAACGAGCCAACCTGCTGCGTCCGAGCTTCTACCGAATGCTCGCCGATATCGTGCGCTTCAATCGTGAGGCCGCGCCGGCGGTGCGAAATGGGGCGGCGACGACCACGCTGGGTGAGTACGTGCACGGTGCCGGGTACTCGCCGCGGCTGGCCGAGCACTACCTCGTGCCCATGGGATCGGCGCTCTGGTCGGTTCCCCGAAGGCGGGTCCTGGAGATGCCGGCCGCCTTCTTCATCGAGTTCTTCCAAAACCACGGAATGCTCTCGATCGACGACCGGCCACCGTGGCGGGTGGTCGCGGGCGGCTCGGCCCGCTACGTCGAAGCGCTGGTCCGACCCTTCCGTGACCGCATCCGCACCGGAGCGCCCGTCGCGAAAGTCTCTCGAAGACCCGACCACGTCCTCGTCGAAGGTGAGCGCTTCGACCACGTCGTGCTCGCCTGCCACGCGGATCAGGCGCTCGATCTGCTCCGGGACCCTTCGGCGGCCGAGCGGAGAATCCTGGGCGCCCTCCCCTACCAAGAGAACGACGTCGTGCTCCACACCGACACGGAGTGCCTCCCGCGACGCCGACGCGCATGGGGCGCGTGGAACTACCGCCTTTCGGGCAGCGACGACGATCCGGCCACGGTCACCTACAACATGAACATCCTGCAGTCGCTCTCGACGCCCGAGACGTACTGCGTGTCGCTCAACGCGACCGACCGCATCGACCCGGCACGCGTGCTCTATCGAGCCCGGTACCGTCACCCGGTCTACTCGATGGAGGGGGTCGCGGCTCAGGCGCGACACGCGGAAATCAGCGGCAACCGCACCCATTACTGCGGCGCCTACTGGGGCTTCGGCTTCCACGAAGATGGTGTGCGCAGCGGGGCCCGCGTGGCGGAGACGCTGGGCGTCGATGTCTCTCGAGCGCTCGGAGCCGCCGTTCGCTCGGTGGCCGGGGGGTCCATAGGCGGCCTTGGGCCTCCTCCCGCGGCGGTGGGCACGTGAACAGCTGCATTTATCGTGGCGTCATCACGCACGCGAGACGCGCGCCGAAGCGTCACGCCTTCGCGTACCGACTCTTCATGATGTACCTCGACCTCGACGAGATCGAGCGGGTCTTCGCCGGACGCTGGCTCTGGTCCACGCGTCGTCCCGCGCTCGCATGGTTCCGCCGGGCGGATTACCTGGGCGACCCCTCGGTGTCGCTCGAGAGCGCGGTCCGTGACGAGGCGGAGCGCCTCACAGGCGAGCGCCCCCGAGGACCGATCCGGGTGCTCACACACCTCCGGTACTTCGGCTACGTGCAGAACCCCGTGACGTTCTACTACTGCTTCGATGCCGACGGATCGACCGTGGAGACAATCCTGGCCGAGATCACCAACACCCCTTGGAACGAGCGCCACACGTACGCACTCTGCAGGTCGCCCACGGGGGCGGGCCCGACCGAGCACACCCATCGGTTCGACAAAGCGTTCCACGTCTCTCCGTTCATGGAGATGGACCATGAGTACACCTGGGACTTCTCCGAACCGGCCGAGCGGCTCACGGTGCAGATGGTGAACTTCGCGGCCGGAGATCCGCTTTTCGACGCGCGCCTCGCACTGGAGCGGGTGCCGATCACGGGCCGTTCGCTCGCGGCGGTGCTCACGGGCTTCCCGCTCATGACGGTCCGCGTTCTCGCGGGCATCTACTGGCAAGCGTTTCGTCTCTGGCTCAAGCGCACGCCATTCGTCACACATCCCGACAAGACGGTGGCATGAGGGTCCTGGACTCGCTGGCGGAGCGCGTGGTTCGAGCCCAGCTCCGCGACCTCGCACACGGCCGACTCACCGTTCGGAGCCGGGGCCAGTCAACGGTCTACGGCACGGGACAGAGCCCGAGCGCCGACGTAGAGGTGCACGACCCCAACTTCTTCCGCGCGGTGGCGCTCGGTGGCCATGTCGGTGCCGCGGAGTCGTACGTCCACGGGGAGTGGACCGCCGACGACCTTGCAGCGCTCGTGCGTCTCTTGGTTCGCAACCGAGATGTGCTCGACGGCCTGGAAAGCGGTTGGGCGCGCCTCGCACAACCCGCGCGTAGACTGCTGCACACGCTCAATCGCAACACCGTCCGCGGAAGCGCGCGCAATATTCAGGCGCACTACGATCTCGGCAACGACTTCTTCGCGATCTTCCTCGATGAGACGCTGACCTACTCGGCGGGCATCTTCTCGCGACCTGGTGGCTCACTGCGGGATGCCTCGATCGCCAAATACGACCGGCTCTGCCGGAAGCTCGAGCTCGGGCCGGACGACCACGTCGTCGAGATCGGGTCCGGGTGGGGCGGCTTCGCGATCCACGCCGCGAGTCGGTACGGCTGCCGAGTGACCACCACGACGATATCGAGGGAGCAGCGCGCCCTTGCGACGAGGCGCATTGAGGATGCCGGACTCGGGGGGCGGGTCACGGTCTTGCTCCAGGATTACCGTGAGCTTCGCGGTCGCTTCGACAAGCTGGTGTCCATCGAGATGATCGAGGCCGTCGGACACCACTACTTCGGCACCTTCTTCGAACGATGTGCGGCCCTGCTCGAGCCGCAGGGCCTGGCGGCGATCCAGGCAATCACGATCCAGGATCGCTTTTACGAGTCCGCCCGAAGGGAGGTCGACTTCATCAAGCGTTACATCTTCCCGGGTAGCTGCATTCCTTCGATTTCGGTCCTCGCCCGAGCCGCGGCTCCTACGGACCTTCGCCTGGTGCACCTCGACGACCTCACGCCGCACTACGCCGAGACGCTGCGGCGCTGGCGCGCCCGCTTCATGGATCGGTGGGACTCGATCTCGGCGCTTGGCTTCGACGATCGCTTCCGGCGCCTCTGGGAGTTCTACTTCTGCTACTGCGAGGGCGGATTCGACGAGGCGCTACTCGGCAGCGTGCAGCTCACGTTCGCGAAGCCGGCCGCGACCGCTCCGTCCGTCGTGGAGCTACCCAGCCTCAGCGCGGCGGTCGCATGAACGGCAGCCTTTCGACATCTCCCGGGGTGTGGACAGTCTCTCGAGGACGCCGGTTCGGATGAGCCGCGTGGCGATCGCCCTCGCCGAGCGGGGCCTCGTTCCCATCGCCGGCCTGCGCGCCGGCGTCCGGCGCCTGTTGAGCCAACGGCTTGCCGAGGCAGAGGCCGGGCCCTCCGTCGACGGCTTCGTCGAAGAGCTCAGGAGCAGCCCGGTGGCGCTGGTGCCGGAGAAGGCGAACGAGCAGCATTACGAGGTCCTGCCAGAGTTCTTCGAAAGGGTGCTGGGACCCAACCTGAAGTACTCCGGAGCATATTGGCCGGCGGGAACCAGAACGCTCGCCGAAGCGGAGGAGGCGATGCTGTCGCTCACGGTCGAACGTGCGGGGCTCGCCGACGGCCAATCGATCCTCGAGCTCGGGTGCGGCTGGGGCTCCCTGACCCTGTTCGTGGCACGGCGCTTCCCGAACGCGCGCATCACGGCGGTTTCGAACTCGGCCCCTCAGCGCGGCTTCATCGAAGCCCGGGCTCCGGCCAATGTGCGCGTGATCACGGCCGACATGAACCACCTCGAGCTCTCGGACCGCTTCGATCGAGTGGTGAGCGTCGAGATGTTCGAGCACATGCGAAACTACCGCACGCTCTTGCACCGGGTCCGCGGC
>Ga0224512_10001484_pt1 | contig 22543 bp, 18 predicted proteins | sample SF_May12_sed_USG_4_FD_169103 | JGI IMG/M metagenome (GOLD analysis project Ga0224512, IMG submission 169103) | Sediment microbial communities from San Francisco Bay, California, United States - SF_May12_sed_USGS_13 | ecosystem: Environmental > Aquatic > Marine > Sediment | place: USA... | reverse complement strand
CCGCAGGGACCCCCGCCCGCTGCAGCCGGGTGGCCAGCTCCTGATGCTGTTCGCCAACGGTCACCGATTCGATAACCGAATCGATCCGAGCCGCCTGGGCCCTTCGCTGAGCCAAGTCCATTTCGGGAGACACCTCGGCTGATCCGAGTCCGAGTGTGGTCAGCAGCGCGCCGAACTGGGACTGGTTGGTGACGGCGATGGCAATCCAACGATCGTCGCCGCGACAGCGGTACAGACCGTGCGGCGAGAAAACCTCGTGCGTATTGCCTCGAGGCTGCGGGTCGTCTCCGGTCACGGTGTATCTGAGCATCTCGGCGCCAAGCACCGAGACCGTGGCCTCTACCTGACTCACGTCGACGAACTGGCCGACACCTGTCCTTCTGGCATGCCGAAGAGCTGCCAGCAGTGCAAACGTGGCGTGGGTCGGGTTGGGTATGTGGTCGGGATAGTTGGTCCCGGTGCCGACGGGCGAACGTCCCGGCAGACCGGTGAGCGCGTGCAGCCCGGCGATGGCGCCGATGGTCAGGCCGTATCCCAGCGAATCGCGCTCGGGTCCGGTGCTCCCTTGCATGGACATGGCCAGGTAGACAATCGACGGATTGAGTTCGCGCACCTGCTCCCAACCGAGCCCAAAGCGCTCCATGACCCCGGGGGTGAAGTTGTTGGCCACAAGCTGTGAGCGCTCGACCAAAGCGCCGGCAATCTCCCGACCCCGTTCAGTCTTCATGTTGATAGCGCAGCTGCGCTTGCTGGAGTTGCGGTCGGCGAAGTACCCGCTCCGGTTCGGTCCCGGCTCACCGCCGGCAAACGGCGGGCTCAGCCTGATGCCGTCGATCTTCGCCATGCTTTCGATCTTGATCACGTCGGCGCCGTGGTCGGCCAGCAGCCGGGTGGCGTATGAGCCGGCGCCAACCCAAGTGAAGTCAACTACCCGAATGCCGGCAAGGGGCAGCCCGCTCATCCGAGGGCCCCTGACGATCGAGCCTGTACGATCGCGTCACGAGAGAACCCGAAGTCCGCCAGCACATCGTCGGTATCGGCACCGGGTTGCGGCGGCGGTCCGGTGAGAGCCCAGGGCGTTGCGGACAGGCCATATGGAGCTCCGGGCAGCTCGACCGTGCGGCCGAACCAGTCGACGTCGACGAAGTATCCACGGGAGCGGAGTTGATCACTCCGGTAGATGTCGGACGGGTTGTTCACTGGGCCCAAGGGGACCCTCCACGATTGTGATGCGTGATACAACTCGCTCTTGGTTCGGGTGCGCGAATACGGTGTGAAGATCTCAGAAAAGCGTTGTTTGGCCGCGTCGCTCTTCATGAACTCTGGGGAGCCCCAGGATGGGGCTGCCAGCTCATCAGCATTGGCGACGCCCTCGGCGAGCAGCCACTTCACCATGTTGGGCCAGAAGCGGTTGCCACCGATGCCCGCGGCCAAGAGGAACACGTAGCCGTCGGCACACGGGAATACACCAAAGCCGGCCTCTCGCTGCCCACCTCCGAATCGTGTCCGGATATGGCGATTCAGGTCGTAGTACTGGGCGGCGTTCTCCAGACCCATGGCTACCGCCTCTTGCACCGACACGTCTACATGCTGGCCCTCCCCGTGCAGTTCAGCGTGGGTCAGGGCGATCATCGAGGCCACGGCTCCATAGAGGCTGCCCGCCATGTACGCCTGCTCGCCGGCCGCCTGAACCGGCACATCGTCCGCGTAGCCGCCCATCCACAGCATTCCCCCAAAGGCCATACATATCAGGTCGGTGTACTGATACGAGGCGTATGGACCCGTCTGACCGAACGGAGTAATGCTGGTGTACACCAGGCGGGGGTGAAGAGCGATTGACGCTTCGGCGCCTATACCGATGTCGTTGAGGATGCCGGGCGAGCTGTCTTCTAGAAGGAGGTCGGCCCCGAGGATCATCTCCTTGACGACAGCGACACCCTCTGGGTGACGCAGATCGACAACGATCGACCGCTTCGAGGTGTTTTGGTAGAAGAAACGGAAGCTCGGCGAACCAAGGCCTTGGTCCCCGGACGGGGTGGAACGGAGCGCAGACCCTCCGGGCGGCTCGATGAGGACCACGTCGGCTCCGAGCTCGGCAAACAGCTTGCCGCAGTACGACGTGAGCTGGTTGCCCGCCTCGAGCACCCGCAACCCGGCCAGCGGTCCCGGTGGCTGCTGTGGGCCCGAACGATCATGCTGATCTGAGTCGTGGGCCACCGGCTATCGACCCCGGTAACGAGGCGGCCGCTTTTCCTGAAAGGCCTTGCGCCCTTCGATACGATCTTCGGTGTCCCGCAGCAACCCCCACACAAAACGTTCCATCTCGATGGCGGTCTCGGTTGGCAGATCGGCACCGCGATTGACGAGACGCTTGATGGCACGCACCGAAAGTGGGGCGTTGGCAGCGATTGAACCAGCGATCTCGGTGGCCCGGGCCATCAGGTCTCCATTAGGGACAACCTCGCTGACGAGTCCCCACTGGAGCGCGGCCGCCGCGTCGATGATCTCGGCGGTCAGCATCATCTGCATGGCCTTGGAATGGCCAACGATTCGGGGCAGCAATTGGGTGCCACCCGCTCCGGGGATCGTCCCCACCTTGGCCTCGGTCAATCCGAAGTGGGCCCCGGCGGCCGCGATGCGGATGTCGCAGGCAAGCGCGATCTCGAGGCCTCCGCCGAGGGCATAACCGTTGATGGCACAGACAATCGGTTTGGCAATGTCCATTCCGCTGAGGAGATGATCTGACTGCGCCGAACCAAACTCGATGCCCGCCCGGCTCTGAGCCGGCGGCATCGTCTTCTTGAGGTCGGCACCGACGCAGAAGGCACGGTCACCGGCGCCGGTGAGGACGACGACCTGAACCACATCATCCGCGGCGAGGTCATCCCATGTCTGGCGCAGCGCCGCCCGCAGCTCAGGGTCGATGGCATTCATGGCCTCGGGACGGTCGAGCGTCACGATTGCGATTCCGTCACTCCTGGAGAGCGAGAGCACCATCACCAATCTCCATGAATGCGGGCGATCACTGTCATGCCAGTTGGTACTCGTGATAGGGATTGGCACATGGCGGCCCGCTCGAAATGCGAAGTGTCCGGGTAGTCAGGTCGGATACGTGCGACGCAATCGTTTGCGCGTTGGGGCGCCCGGGGCCGGGGTGGGCACACACAGAGTCGGGAAACCCCGAGTGATCGGAGAGTGCTGCCTCGATCGTCTCGAGATCCACGCCGCCTCGCTTGGATCGCACACCGCTATCGACCCGGCCGAGACGGTCGCAGGTGGATGGTGAACGAGACACCATCTCATCGACTACATGGGCGGCGGCATCAGGGCTGAGGAAGTGATTGGAGTGAACGAGGATGCCGTCTTCGGGAGCAATAGCGAAGACCTCCACCGGAGTTGCTTCGAGGTCGACTGCGGATCCGGCAGCGTCGGCTATCACATGGTTGCCGGAGTGGCTTCGGGGTGCGGAGCGGACTGCCTCGACTGCGTGGTCGAGTCGCTCATGGTGGAGAACCCGCCTTCTCACGACCGGCCAGGGAATCCCGTCAAAGCCCTCGCCGTCCCTATCGCAAGAGAGTGAGTTGCCCGTGATCCCGAGGCCCGCCGCATTGAACCCAGTTCGAATGAGGGCGCCCGCCTCGGTGAGCATGAGCACAGGCGGCCGGCCGGTCACGCGCACCTCCACAACGGCAGAGTTGTCCATACAGCGGAGATGCTGATCCCAGTTGCCAAACAGCATCGTGTGGCCGTCGGCAGTGCGGGCAGGCAGGATCGCACCCGTCGTGCACTCCACAATGGACCGACCGACGGAGTCGGCCGTCATCCGCATCAGACTGGTACGCGCGTTCAGCGCCAGGATGGCGCTCACCGGATTCTCGGATCCGGCGGCTATTCCCTCCATCTCAGCCATGAGGTCGGGGGCAAACCCCATGATCGGAGCTCTGATCTGGTCGGTCAGGTCCAGCACAGCATTCCAACCCGTCCCTAGCCAGTCCTCAAATCGGGCCCGGTAGTGGTCAATGCTCACCGCAACGCGGTCGCCCAGCAGTTCTCCATGCTGGTGACCCGCCTCAAACGGCGTCCCCTCCACCTGAACGAAGGGAAATGGGGTGAAGACCTGCGTCATTGTCACAAAATGTAGAGAATATATGATGTTGAGTCAACGCTGCTTGTGGCTGCATTTCGACGCATCATTGCCGTCAATCCTCGACGATCATGCACTTCCCGGTTGTGGCTGCGGCGAACAGCTGATACGCCTGCGGCGCCTCATCGAGTGAAAAGCGGTGGGTGATCATGTCCGCCAACGCCACTTTGGTCTCGACAACGAATCGGGCAATCTCGATCATCTCGGCCCTGGTGAAGGTCCACGACCCGTAGATGGTCGCCGACTTGCGGATCACGTCAAAGTTGAAATCGATAGTCGCCGGTTCGCCGACACCTACGTAGCAGGACCGCCCAAACATACGCAGTGACCGGAGGACCTGGGAGCGAGCGGCAGGGTGCCCAGAGGTCTCGAGAGACGCCGCAACGCCGCTACCACCAGTGATGTCGAGTATTGCTTCTACCGGATCCGTCTCACCGCCGTGCACTATGTGGTCCGCCCCCAGCCGACTCGCCAGCGCCAGGCGCTCCGGCACAACGTCCACCGCGATGACGCGAGCTCCCATGGCCTTCGCCGCGATGGTGCCGCTCAGCCCCACCGGACCCTGGCCGAAGACGGCGACCGTGTCGGCTCCAGACACGTTCATCTTCTTCAGCCCGCTCCAGGCCGTTCCCGTGCCACAGCTGATGGCTGCCCCCTCTTCGAAGGACAACTCCTCCGGAAGGTGGACGAGCTGACGAGCCGGAACGACCATGTAGTCGGCATGCGATCCGTGCCCCGTCTTGCCGTAAGTCACATGGCCGGTCGAACACGCCTGTTCGTAACCCTGGGCGCACATCTCGCAGACGCCGCACCCCGCATAGTGATGCACGATGACCCGGTCGCCGACCGCGAGGCCCGGCGGTTGGCCGGCACCGAGCCCGACGACCACGCCGCTTGGCTCGTGGCCGATGATCGTGTCGCTCCTGTCCGGTCCGAGGTACCTGCGTATATCGCTGCCACACAGACCTGAAGCGCGAATCTCGACGACTGCATCGCCGGGACCGGGCACCGGATCGGGGAACTCCTCGAGCTGGGACCGGCCGTTGCCGGTGAAGATCAAGCCGCGCATGCTCGCCCTACACCGCCACCATGACGGCCTTCTCGCGTGTGTAACTGATGAGCTCTTCGAGACACCCGCCCTCTTTGCCGACGCCGCTGTGCTTGAAGCCACCAAAAGGGATCCCTCGGGGCTTGCCGGCATTGCCGTTGACCCATATCAGCCCCGACTGCACCCGGGCCACGAGGCGCGCCGCCCGCTTGACATCATTGGTCCAGATCCGCGCAGTCAAACCCAACTCGAGGCCATTGACCTGCTCGAGCATCTCGTCCTCGTCACTCCACCGGATAACCGCCATGACGGGCCCAAAGACCTCGTCGCGGAACAGCCGCATGCGGGGCGTCACCCGGTCGAATACCGTCGGGCCGACGAAGTAGCCGCGGCTGAGGTGGGAAGGACGGCCACCGCCACAGACCAGGTTGGCCCCATCCTCATTGGCTGCAGATATGTGGCCGAGCACACGCTCATGGTGGCCCTCATACGCCAGCGGACCCATTTCTGTTGCCTCAGATCGGGGATCCCCCACAACGATCTCGCTACAGATCTCTTCCAGCCGCTCGATGAACTCGTCCGCGATCGAGTCGTGTACGAAGACCCGGGAATTCGATTGGCAGGACTGCCCCATGGTCTTTGTCATGTTCATCCCCTTGACGGCTTCTGTTGCTGCCACCCGGGGGGCGATGTCTTCGCAGACGATCATGGGGTTCTTCCCGCCCAGCTCGAGCGTCACGTGCTTGATGTGCTCGGCACCGGCCCGCATCACGGCGCGCCCCGTTTCAACGCTGCCGATGAAGGCGACCCGGGGAATACCAGGATGGGAAGCGATAGCCCCACCAACCTCCGCTCCGGGTCCGGTGAGAACGCTGAGCACCCCTGGAGGAAGCAACCCTCGCGACAGCTCGGCAAACGCAATTGAGCCAAGTGGCGTCTGGTCGGGCGCCTTGAGCAGCACCGTGTTGCCGGCAGCCAGCGGGGCGGCCACCTTGCCCGCCGAGAAGTTGAACGGATGGTTGAAGGGGATGATGCGGCCCACCACGCCGTACGGCTCGCGCAGCGTGTAGGCAACCACGTCGGCAGAGCTGGGATTGGAGAAGCCCTTGGTCTCACCGGCTATTCCGGCGAAGTAGTCAACCTCGTCCGCAGCGCGCAGCACATCCCTGCGAGCCGCCGTGATCGGCAGCCCTGCATTGTCAACATCGATCATTGCCAGCCGGTCCACATCGTGGCGAATCCGAGCAGCCACCTCACGGAGGATGTTGGCTCGCTCCGTCCACGGACGACCGCCCCACGCCTCGGCTGCATCGCTAGCGGCCGAAACCGCATCGTCGACGTCCTCGGCAGTACCCGCCGCGACTCGGGATATCAGCTCTTCGGTGAACGGGTTGAAAGTGGCCATGACGTCACCGCCACGGGCTGGGCGCCATTCGCCGCCAATGAACATCTGCCGGGGGGTCGAGTCGGAGATACCAAGATCCATGGTGAAAATCCCTCGTTTCCGCCCAGATTCAATATCACATAGAATATGCGACCGAGCTAGGCCGCGCAAAGCCTTCTGGCAAGATACGCAGGCACCAATAACGGGAAGACGACATGGCGACAGTGTTGGAGAGCGCCGGGCCCTGGGTGGAATGTCTCGCGTACGAGCAACTGCCTGAACCCGTAATCCAGACCACCAAGCGCGCCGTGCTCGACTTCATCGGGGTTGCCCTAGCCGGCAGTGAGCACGAGCTGACTCCAGTGCTGCTCGACTACCTCGGAGTCACCGGTGCCGCAGATACCGCGGCCGCCGGCCTGATAGGCCGTTCGGAGCGGGCGAGCATCGAGGGCGCCGCCTTCATCAATTCCGTATTCGGCCACGTGCTCGACTTCGATGACAGCTCAGACACGCTGCTGGGCCACCCCACCGTCGTGATCCTGCCGCCGCTGCTCGCTCTGGGTGAGACGCGGCACCGCAGCGGCCAAGAGCTCATCACCGCGTATGTTGCCGGGGTCGAGGTCGCCGCCCATATCGGCAAGCAGATGAACATCGCCCACTACGAGAGGGGATGGCACCCGACGGCCACTCTCGCCATATTTGGCACCGCCGCGGCGGCCGCCAAACTGTTGGGGCTCACGGCTGCCGGCATCGCCAACGCGCTGGCAATCGTGAGCGCTTTCCCCTCGGGCACACGGTCCAGCTTCGGGACCCACATGAAGTCGATCCAGGTGGGAGAGGCCGCCCGCCGCGGCCTGACCGCCGCGCTGCTGGCATCAGCAGGTGTCGAAGGCAACCTCGCGGCCTTCGAAGACCAGCAGGGGTTTGCGGCGAGCTACAACGGGTCGGACGGATTCGCGCAGAAGACGTTCGACGTATCTTCGTCGAGAACCTGGGACCTCATCGACCCTGGTCTGGTGATCAAGCAGTACCCCTGCTGTGCCAGTGCTCACTCGGCCGTGGACGCCGCCATCGACCTGAGACGCGAGCTCCGTCCCGACGATATTGTCGAAAAGGTCCGGATACGGCTCCATCCCCGGCGGCTGCGGCACACCAACAACCCAAAGCCGGCCAGCCCTTTGGAGGCCAAATTCAGCGTTCAATACGCTGTCGCCGTCGCTCTCAACTCAGGAGCAGTCACTTTGGGCGACTTCGATCAGGACGCTCTGCGACGTCCCGCGCTAGTTGAGCTCGTCGCCAAGACGACCGCTGAGGCGCTGCCGCAGCAAGACTACGGACCCGAGCACTATGCGGCAGAAGTCGAGCTGCGCCTCGGAGACGGCTCGACGCGTCAGCGGAGAGTCGAGAAGGCACGCGGGCGGGGAACGAAACTCGCCCTGACAGACGCCGAGGTCGAGCAGAAATTCCACACGTGTGCTGATCCCGTCCTTGGAGCGGGAAATGCAACAACAGTTCTCACCACCATCATGGCGCTGGAAACCAGTGCCGACCTTGCGACATTGATGCACGCGGTGGTTCCGTGAAGGCCAAACTCCCAGCGAGTGGCAGTGACGCGCTCACGCTGCGGCTCGCCCAGTGGGTCGCCGACACTCGCTTCGCCGATATCCCCGAAGCTGTCCGCCACCACGTGCGGCGCTGTGTGGTCGATTATCTGACGGCCACCATCGCCGGTGCCGCCACTCAACCTGCCCAGGTCGTCGCCGGATACTTCGCCGAGCACGACTCGAACCGATCTTCGACGGTGATTGGCCATACCATTCGACTGAGCCCACCGAATGCGGCCGTAGTCAACGGAACCGCCGCCCATGCTCTCGACCTCGACGACGGCTACACACCGGGTGGCTTTCACCCCGGTGGCCCGGTCATCTCGGCGACATTCGCCGCCGCGGAGGCTCTGGGCAGCACCGCCGATGAGATCGTCCGCGCTATTGCCCTGGGATACGAGATCGCATGCAGACTCGCCGGCTCCACCCATCCCAGACAGCGGGTGCGCGGGTTTCACAACACGGCAATCGCCGGCGTCTTTGGGGCGGCAACAGGGGTCGCCGTCCTGCGTGATTTACGGCCGCTGCCGCTTGCCAACGCCTACGGGCTGGCAGGGTCGGCAGCCGGAGGACTCAATGCCTATCTGGACGAAGGGTCGGATGTCAAGAGGTACCACGCAGGGAAAGCGGCCCGCGACGGTCTGGTCAGTGCCGATCTCGCCGCCAGGGGATTGAGCGCTCCCACCTCCGTGCTCGAGGCTGCCAACGGCTACATGCACGCTTTCGCCGGCGATGAATTCGACGTCGAGCATCTCGTCGGCGGCCTCGGGTCCGAGTGGCGAATGACCAAGACCTATTTCAAGCCGTACCCGTGCTGCCGCCATGTCCACGGCGCCGTCGATGCTGCATTGAACATACGCGAACGCCACAACCTTTCTGCCGAATCGATCGAATCGGTGCGGGTAGAAACATACGCCATCGCCGCACAATGCGACGGCAAGGAAGTCGGCCATATGCTGGATGCCCAGATGAGCTTGCCGTATGCCATAGGAGCGGCCCTCGTCTACGGAACCGTGGGCATCGATCAGTTCGGACCGCAGGCAATGAGCGACCCGCAGCTGCAGAGAATCATGCATGGCAGCGAGGTGGTTGCACTCGACGGGTTCACCAAGGAATACCCAAGTAAGCGAGCGGCCCGAGTGTCCATCACAGCGAGCGGCCGCGAGTACGTCCATGTGGTGGAGCACCCGTACGGTGAGCCGGAGAACCCGGTGTCGGATATCGACCTCCACGCCAAGTTCCGACAGCTGGTGCACCCAATCCTTGGCGAGGAACGTGGAGACATGGTCCTCGCAGCGGCCTGGGAGCTGAGCGATGCCGCCGCGCTCTTCGAGACCCTGGCGGGCCCGCCGGTCGCTGACGGCTAGGCCCGGTGATCCAGTGAACTCCCCTAGGAATAGAACTAGTCCAACTATCCCGAGACTGCAAGAACGCTGGAAATCGAACGCCGCATCGCGACAATGTTCGTGCCCGGCACCGGATGACTCTTACTCCACGGTGGACTCGGAGTCCTCGGCTCACATGCCCAACCCCGTCATCTCCAGGAGTCCATGTCGTCGAGGGGAAATACGGGGCGAGGGATCCGCTGCCATGGCAGGCTGGCGATGTCGGACTGGGTCGGTCCCGGCGTATCCGCCCGGATGACCTCGCTGGAGATCGGGGCGAAGTGCTGGAAGTTCGACGCGGTCTTGACCACAGCCATCTTGTACTGGCGGGGATCCAGCCCGAGGCATTCGTACATAGCCGGCACCACTCCTCCTACGCCGGGGAACTGGGTGATGGCCACGATCCCACAGGCCACCTCGAGCACGGCTGCGTAGCCAACATCGACGCCCGGACTGCCATAACCCTCTTTCAAGTCGAGGACAGTCGGGCCGAAGTGCAACAGTTTGCCGGTGAGTGCGATCGGCTCGTGTATCCCGGCGATCGACCCACCTACCTCGACGGTGACAGTATCGCCCTCTTGGGAGCCGACGAGGGCGTCTCCTATCGCCGGATGGACCAGCGGAACAAGGGCGGGCCCAGCAATGCCCTGCTCGAGCATCTCACGGATCAGCACGGTGCTATCGCCACCTGCGCCGCCCAGCACCGAGTCGCCTGTGTCGCTGATCACGACGACGCCGGAATCGGCTGCTTCGGCCCTGCGGACGGCTTCTGCCGGGGGGATGCTGACCTGGACTTGGAACTCCTCTCGCATCGACCAGGCCAGGTCGCCCAGCTCGACGGCGATCTCGTCCGCCAAGGCCATGTCCCCGTCAGTGACCACAACGGTCGACCATCCGCCCTCGTCGACATCAAGCCACGGCTGCATTGGGAAGTTGGAGATCCGTAGAACGCTCGGATTCTGGTTTTCGATCTCCCGGGCCCGATCGAACCATGTCTTCATGGGATGACGGGACGTCAGGTACTGCTCCTGGTGCGAAATCAGCGGGATCTTGCGCCACGCCACCACCGGATCCACTTCTCCGGCAACGATCTGGAAAAGCAGATGAGCTGCGAGAAGGCCTGTGTCGTGGGGGTTGTGGGGCTGAGTCCGATGCGCAACCAGCGCATTCGATTGGTCGATCATGAGTTGCGTGATGTTGGCGTGGTGATCAAGGCCGTACACCATCGGAACGTCCGGCCCCACGATGGCTCGCGCTCGTGCCCCAAGCTGACCGTCGACATCGTCAACTCCATCAGCCGAGCACGCGCCGTGGAAGAGGAGGGCCAGCCCATCGAGGGCACCTGCGCTGCGCAACCCTTTCTCCAGTTCGTCGCCGAGGTACTCGAAAGTGGCTGAATCGACGCGGCCGCCGGCAACTGCGCGCGCTTTGAAGATCGGTACCGTTTCAACACCGCCACGCTCCGCGGCGGCCTCCAGGTAACCCTGGATGATTCCGGCCCCGGCCCGATCGACAACGGCCTGGCCACGTTCGATCCCAAAGGATGCGAAATGGTCCTTTGTCGTGAAGCTGGGATTAAATGTGTCCGTCTCTTGTGAGATCCGGATGACCCCAATACGCATGATTACCTCTCTATTGCTAGTCGGCCCACCGGCGTGATGAATTCCTGTGTCACGGCGGCACCGATGTCAGCGGCATAGCGCTTGCCGACTGTCATGGAACCACCAGGTCGAGCGGCGGCGCATACTGCTGCGCCCCAAGATATCGGCGTCCCCGGGTGAGCCGCTGGGGCGGTCACGGCGGATGGTGCCCTTGAGGACGCTCAAGGCCTCCATCGGCACGTCCTACTCCCCATCGATTCAGCGAAGATAGCATCCGTCCTCAATCCTCTGTCCGATCACAATCTCGCCATGGCCGCCCAGACCGCCGTCGAAGAAATCGTGATCCGCGACCAAAAGCCCGGTGATCGTCACCGCCTGAGCGTCTGGTGGCCGTCATTGGCCGCGACCAACTGGTACCTCAGCGTTTCACTCAGCGCTTCTAGGATCGGCACCCGGCCAGCAACAAGGACAACATGTCGGAACCCAAGTCAGATCGCTACGCCGGCATCGTCGAGATTGGACCTCGCCCAACAGGAAGCCCCGTGGTGCGCTGGGTACGTCGGGCCGATGTCCCCGAACGGCCCCTGCCTCCCGTCCTCGAGTACTCCTGCCGGAGGACGCCGGAATCACTCACGATCGATGGCGACGTGGACCGGAAACCGTGGCCCTGGTCCGATCCGTTCGGGCACATTGCAACCGGGGAACCGGTCGAGCACCTCTCAAGGGCAGCCTTTCTGTGGGACGACGAGTACCTGTATGCCGCCTTCGACCTCGTAGATCCCTCTCGGGCAGCGATCGCCACCGAGCCCGGCACGCATGTGTACGTTTACGACACGGCTGCTGAGGTGTTGCTTTCAGCCACCGGCAGTGGTGGCTACTACGAGATCGGCATCAACTCGATCGGGACCGGGTACGAGATCGCTTGGCAATGGGTCGAAACCCTCTTCGATGCTGGAGACAAAGAGGCCATCGATCGACTCTTCCGGATCCCCAACTTCCTGTACTTTGCGCCTCAGGGGATACATCGGCTCGGTCGGGTGGGAGACCTCGACGCCAAATTGGACGGGCTGAAGCACGCCGAGCGATGGAGCGACCGGCAGGGTGCGCCGGGGTGGACGGCCGAAATGGCGTTCCCCTGGCGTTCATTGGCTCCCATTCTCGGCTTGGACAGGGCGCCGGCGGCCGGCCTGGAATTGCGCGTCCAGGCGTACCGGGCTCACCACTACGACGCCGACCCCGAGGAGGTTGCGAGGCTCGTCGCAACTCACGGCGACGGAGCATCTCCATTGGTCGGATGGACCTGGTCGGTTCAGGGCAACGAGAACGTGCACAACCTGGAACGCTGGGCCCGCGTGAAGCTATCGAACGAAGCGGTCTGAGCCGGAAAACAGGGGTCAGCCGTAGGCCGCGAGAAGCGCGGAGTCACGGTGCCTCTGGTCGTGGGACGTAGAACGTCCTACCAAATACTCCATCCGCCGTCCACGACGAGATCGTGCCCGTTGACAAATCCCGACCCTTCGGCAGAAAGGAAGACAACCGCCGTCACGAAGTCCTCGGCGGCTGCATTTCGCTGGACGGGGGTCTTGTCCGCCAGCTCCTTCCATAGCGCCGCTGCTTCTTCGGTGGGGTTGGGCGCCCACGTGATCATGCCGGGGCTGAGAGAGTTGACCGTGACGCCGGTACCGCCGAGCTGGCATGCCACGTAGTGAGTTAGGCCGTTGACGCCGTGCTTTGCGGCCGTGTAGGCACCGGCACCGCCGCGGGACGTCGTGTTCCGCTTGTCTTGCCCGACCGATCCGTACACGGACGCAACGTTGATCACTCGACCCCAACCACGCTCGATCATGCCAGGGGTCAACAACCGGATCAGGCGTTCTGACGCAATCACGTTGATCTCGTAGGTCCCCCGCCAATCGTCTGGGGTCTGCTCAGGCCACGGCTTGATGAACGGATCGCCGCCGGCGTTGTTTACGAGGATGTCGACACTTTCGGGCATCTCAGCGAGTTCGTCGTAAAGCGAGTCATGCGTCAGGTCGCCCACTATGTAGCGATGCTCCGGACCCAAAGTCGAGAAGGTCTCGGCAAGGGCATCTGCACTTCGGGCGACGCTTACGACCCGAGCGCCGTGCCCGGCAAGACCATGGACGAGCGCACGTCCAAGCCCGTAGCCGCCCCCGGTCACCAGAGCGGTCTTACCGGAGAGATCGAACATGTTGGTGTGGATATTCAGCGCCATTGCGACTCCTTTCGTCACGCGTGGAAACGTTGCCCAGCCTCTGTAGTCAGTTGTACGTCCGGCACCATCACCAGATGCTCCAGCCGCCGTCGACCACGAGGTTGTGGCCGTTGACAAAACCTGACCCTTCTGCGGACAGGAACACAACTGCGGTTACGAAATCCTCGGGCGTGCCGTTGCGCCCGACGGGAGTGCGGTCGGCGTTGCGGGCCCGCACTACCGCCCCCTCTTCGGTTGGTTTGGACCAGGCGATCATCCCCGGACTCAGGGTATTCACAGTGACGCCGGTCGAGCCCAACTGACATGCCACATAGTGGGTAAGCCCGATGACGCCGTGTTTGGCGGCGGTGTATGCGCCGGCACCGCCCGTCGAGCTGGTGGATCGGGGGTCCTGCCCAAGCGAACCGTAGATCGACGACACGCTGATGATCCGACCAAATCCCCGGGCCGCCATCTTGGGGCTCAGCAAGTGGATGAGGCGCATCGAGGCGACAACGTTGATCTCGTACGTACCCCGCCAGTCGTCCGCTGATTGTTGGGGCCAGGGCTTGATGAAAGGGTCCCCACCCGCATTGTTGACCAGGATGTCAATGTCCTCGGGGATCTGGTCGAGCTCTTCATAGAGCGAATCATTCGTGAGGTCTCCGACTATGTAGCGGTGCTCGGGACCGAGGGATGAGAAGGTCTCGGCAAGAGCATCCGCGCTGCGTGCGATGCTGATGACTCGGGCGCCGTGTCCGGCGAGACCATGGACCAGTGCCCGTCCCAGCCCGTAGCCGCCTCCGGTGACGAGGGCCGTCCTTCCTGTCAAGTCGAACATGTTGGTCGTGATGTCGATCACGGTTCTACTCCTTGCTTGGCTGGACGGTCCGTTCCTCATCCCGCAATCGAGGCTCCCGGTGGCGCGGAGGCGGCCGATTCACGCCTGGAGACTCACCGCGCGCGCCGCCTGGACGAGGGCCGCCGTGTATGGGTCTGCGGGATTGCTGAGAACCTCGGCCATTGGGCCGGTCTCAACGATGTGACCCTCCTTCATGACGATGACGTGCTCGCATGTGCGGCTGATGATCGCCAGGTCGTGCGACACCATTACCAGAGTGAGCCCAAGGTCGGCGCGAATGTCCATCAGCAGGTTTAGCACCTGAGCCTGAACCGACACATCGAGGGCGCTTGTCGGCTCATCTGCATACAAGACCTCGGGGCCGACTGAGAGCGCCCGGGCAACGCCAACCCGCTGCAGCTGGCCGCCGGACAACTGATGGGGGAACCGAGGAAGGACCTCATCGGTTAGCCCGACTCTCTCGAGCCACCCGATCATCTCATCGTCGGACGGGGCGCGGCGTTCAATTGCCCGCACCGGCTGGCCCAAGGACTTGCGAATGCTCATCCTCGGATCGAGCGAGCGCCGCGGACTCTGGAAGACGATCTGGTTACGGCGCCGCAGCTCGCGCGAGTCGGACGCCAGCCAGTCGCTCAAATCCTTGCCGTCGAATGTGACGTCGCCCTCCTGACGAATGAGAAGGCCGCAGAGAATGCGCACCAGCGTCGACTTCCCAGATCCCGACTCGCCTACGACGCCGACCGAGGATCCCTTCTCGATCGAGAGATCGAGGTTTTCGAGGGTCCATGACAGGTCGCCACGCCGTCGCACGCTCGGATATCGAAAATGTAGCCCGCTGACCTCAATGAACGACATCGACCGCCCCGTGGTTGCTTGCGTCCTGGTCCACAGGGTTCCAGCACTTGAATATGTGCCCATCCGCAGAAACCGAAACCTCAGGCAATTGTGCGCAGGCGTCAATCTCGGCCGTACACCTCCCACGGAAGCGGCACCCCGACGGGAACCTGCCGAGGGCCGGCACCGACCCACGAATCACTTCGAGCCGCTGATTGAGCACGTCCTCCAGATGTTCGTCGGCCGCGATGCCAGGGTTGGCGGACACCAGCGCCCGGGTGTAGCGGTGGCGGGGATTGTTGATCACTTCGTTGGTCCGCCCAAACTCGACCATGTGTCCGCCGTAGATGACCCCGATGGTTTCGCTGATGGTTTCGATAACGCCGAGGTCGTGACTGACGAACAGCAGCCCCATATTCCGGGACTCGCTCAGCTCCTTGAGTAGCGACAGGATCCCGTTTTGCACCGTGACGTCGAGTGCCGTCGTCGGCTCGTCCGCGATCAGCAGCTTCGGGTCGCAGGCGATGGCGATGGCAATCAGGACCCGCTGCTGCTGGCCCCCGGAGAGCTGGTGGGGGTAGCGGCGCAGCAATCCCTCGGCGTCGGGGAGATGTACTTGAGTCAGCAGGTCGATGACCCGGTCTCGTACTTGGTCCCGAGACAGGTCCAAGTGCAGCTTGATGGCTTCGGTGACCTGCCGGCCGATTCGCATCATCGGGTTGAGCGCTTTCGCAGGATCCTGGAATATCACGCCGATCAGGCGACCGCGCACATCGGCCAACTGGCGATCCGTCGATCCAACCAACTCCTGTCCCTCGAAGCTGATGGATCCCGTCACCACGGCGTCGTTGGGCTGGAGACCCACAACAGTCATTGCGGTCATCGTCTTGCCTGAACCGGACTCGCCGACGATCCCGAGACGAGCACTTGTGGGAACCGACAACCTCTCGATGTCAACGATGGTGTGGGGCCCGATGGCGACTTTGAGGTCTTTGATCTCGAGCATCACAGCAGCCCCGAACGCGAAGCTTGTTGCGGATCGAGAATGGTGCGCAGGCCGTCACCGAGCAGGTTGAAGCCAAGCACGGTCAGCACAATCGCGACGCCGGGGAAGAACATCAACTGGGGAGCTGCCTCGAGGAGAGGCTGCGACTCCTGAAGTAGCCGCCCCCAGGAAGCGGTCGGCGGCTGGGCTCCAATGCCCAGAAAGGCCAGGGCCGCCTCGATCAGAATCGCGGCGGCAAACATCACCGACGCCAACACAATCAGCAGCGGGCCAATGTTTGGGGTGACGTGGTGGATGAGCACGTACCACTTGCTGCGCCCGTAGGCGTATGCCGCCTCGACGAAGTCGAGTGCCAGGATCTGCCGCGCAGGGCCGATCGTCACCCGGGCCACAATCGGGATGAACCAGAATATGATCGCCACGATGGCAGCCTGATTTCCAGGGCCCGTTGATGTCGCCAGAACCAGGGCGATGAGAATGCCGGGGAGGGCGACGCCCACGTCGATGAGCCGAGACAGGATGTTGCGCCACCGGGGGCCGGAGCCGGCGGTGAGCAGACCGAGGAATCCGCCGATCGCAATGGCGACAGACGTCGAGAGCAAGCTGACGAACAGAGAGTTGCGGGCGCCCACCATCAGCTGACTGAGAACATCGCGGCCGAATTTGTCGGTGCCGAAGACGTACCCGGGACTGCCCGGCGGCAGCAGTCTGTCCGGCACCACAAGCTTCAGTGGATCGTGCGGCGTCCAGATGAACGACAGGAAAGCGACGAACAAGAACGAGCCGACCAGGAAAGAACCGATGAGCAGCGGCAGCGGAAGCCGCCTGATTCGGCCCCACCGACCGAGCTTCTCAGCCGGCGGCGCCGCGAAGTCTGTGTCGACCATCACATCGGGCAAAGGGCCGCCTCCCTCGGAACCGGAGGCCGGCGAACTTATCGATCCAGATCCGTCAGACAAGTGCCTCACCCCCCTGACTGTCTCGGATTCTGGGGTCTATGAGAACGTATGCGATGTCCATCAAGAAGTTCATAACGAGAATCATCAGCAGGATGACGAGAATCAACGACTGAACGACGATTACCTCGCGGCCGAGAACCGAGGTGACGAGCAGGCGGCCGATGCCGGGGATCACGAACACGTTCTCGATGACAACGGTTCCCGCCATGAGGGCGCCGAACTGGAGCGTCCCGACCGTCACCAGCGAGACAGACGCGTTGCGAACCCCGTGAACCCGGGCCGCCTGGCGCCGGGTGCGGCCCTTGGCCATTGCCGTCCGAATGAAGTCCTCCCCCATCACATCGAGCATCGCCGAGCGCACATAGCGAGTCAGAACCGACGTGATGCCAAGCGACAGTGCCAGCGTCGGCATGATCAGCTGCTGGATGGACTTGCCCAGGTCGTCGAAGGGCGACGTGTAGCCGCCGGTCGGTAATAGATCGAAGCGAATCCCGAAGACCACCACCATGAGCAAGCCGGCCCAGAACGCCGGTATCGCAATGCCAATCTGGCTGAGCACGTCGACCACACCCCCGCGTAACTTCTTGACCTGGATGGCTGAGTATGTGCCGAGTACCAGGGCCAGCGGGACGGACACCAGCAGGGACCCGAAGGCCAACAGCGTTGTCGGTCCGAGGCGGCGCAAGATCTCGGCATAGATGTCGAAGCGGGCCGAGTATGAAGTCCCCAGATCGCCGGTGAAGACGCCCACCAGCCAATCGAAGTATTGCTGGTACCAGGGCTGGGAGAGGTTCAACTGCTCCCGCAACGCCTCATAGGCACCGGGCTCGGCCTCCTGGCCGAGGATCATCAGTGCGACGTCACCACCGATTACACGCAGTAGAGCGAAGACGACTAGGGAGCCAAGAATCGCCGCCATCAGCAGCGAAAGAACCGAACGGACGACTACACGCCCCAAATCAACCTCCCTCCGGGTCTCGGGCGCCCTCTTCGTTGCACGGCCTGGTAGGCGTGCAACTCACTGCCCATTGCCGAGCGTGGTGGGGTCACCATTGCCATGGTGACCCCACCTTTGCTCATCAATCAACGGACTAGCTCCCGAAGGACCTGAGTCGGCTCAGCTTCAACTAGCCAGCCCAGCGCAAGCCCGTGACGTCGATGTGCGGCTCCGGGAAACGATGATCCTTGAACCCGGTCAAGTCGGCTCGCGACAGCTGCGGGACGTTGGGCTTCTTGGTAGCCCAGATCCAGCCTTGCTCTTCGACATAGTCGTGAAGCGCCTGCTGGGCAGCGGCGTACTCGTCAACATCGACGATGCCGTTGAGCGCATCGATCAAGTCATCCATGCCCTTGTCGCACAGGGCGCCGCCCTGGTTGGTCTCGGGCTTGCCAAACGGCTGGCGACCTCCATCACAACGATACGAGGCCAGAGAGGCACCGCTGGTGATCTGGAAGACCTCGTACTGGCTCTGCGTGTTGGTCTGATCCAACCATGTCGCCAGATCCTGGCTGCGCAGCTCGATCGTGACACCAATCTCCGCCATCTCTGCCTGGAAGACCTGTGCCATCACCGTGTGCCAAGCGACGTTGGCGAACGGGAAGTCGAGCACCAGGTCGCCGGGTCCGTAACCAGCGTCAGCCAGAAGCTGAACCGCCTGATCGGGGTCGTACGGGTACATGCAGCTAGACGAGTCCCATGGCACTCCGGCGGGGACCGCCATGTTGCAGCTGAGAGTCGCCGTGCCCGCAGTACCGGCATCGATATGCGACTGCCGATTGTGGCCGAGCTGTAGTGCCTGGCGCACCCGAATGTCTTGGAAGGCCTCGACATTGGGATTCAGCGCCCAGTACGACACTTCGGTACCGGGTACCAGGGTTAGGTTGAATCCATCATCATCACCGATGGTGAATACCCGGTCCATCCCTTCACCGATCACCGAGCCGACGAAGTCGAGCTCGCCGCCGAGGAGCGCATTGAGGGCCGCAGTCTCATCCGGGATGAAACGCTGGACAACCGTCTCGAAGAATGGAAGGTCGCCCCAGTAGTCATCAAAACGGTGCATGGTGAGATCCTGGTCGATGCGGTATTCACCAAACGTGTAAGGACCGGTACCGATGACCGTCGTCGCTGCGTCGTTGTCTTCGAAGAAGTTCTCCGGAACCACGATGCCGCTGCGGTTGGCCAACCCGGGCACGAACGTCTGGCTCGGGGCATCGAGCGTCACCACGACCGTCGAGTCGTCCGGAGCCTCGATGTTGGTCACGGGTACCAACGCCACCGAAGCCCTCGACACGCCTGACTCCTTGTTCTTGTTGAGCGAGTAGACAACATCGGCGGAAGTCATGTCGGACCCGTCATGGAACTTCACGCCATCGACGAGGTTCACAGTCACTGTGAGCCCGTCATCGCTGACGTCCCAAGACTCTGCGAGCCCCGGCACCGGAGTGCCGTCGACCTGCAGCTCAACCAGGGTTTCCCACACGTTGAACAGCAACGGTGCAGTCACCGCAGTGAGCCCCGTTTCCCAGTAATTCCAGTTTGGTGGCTCCTGGGGATACGAATAGGTCAGCGTTGTGCCGCGCGGGTCCTCCGGGTCGACGGGGGCGGCAGTAGTAGCCGGTGGGGCCGCAGTGGTGTCAGTGCTGCCCGCTGCCGTTGTGGCCGGCGCTTCGGTTGCCACCGGCGCCACCGTTGTCGTGTCGTCGCCGCTGTCACCGCACGAGACTGCGACTAAAGCGAACGCCATGATCAGTAAAATCAATCTGAGATGTTTCTTGTCTCGGTTCTTCAAAATCGAGCCTCCCTCACAACCGAGGCTGGTGCCTCGATTTGCTGGTTGCGGATGAACTGCAGCGACGATAGACGCCACTTTGGTATTGTCGCAAACGATATCGAATAGTCCGAAAAAGTACGTCAAAATGCTGCTGCTGACGGCGTGGACCAGGGTGTGTCAGCCATAGCCGCCATATCTGCCATGGCGCGAGCTTCCGATTCGGGTCCTTCGAGTCCGGGGCCGCGGTGGACCAACACCAGCCTTTCAACGCCTGAGTCCCGAGCCATCTCGGCCGCTCCAATAGTGCCCGTCTGCCTCGACGCCTCGCTGCAGTCGTCGATCTCCGACTGATGGTCCCAGCACATGCTTACCAGCGTGGTCGCCCCGTTGGCGAGGTTCAACACCGACTCACATGGTTGGGTGTCACCAGTGATCACGATTGCTGCCACTCCCGGTGTCGATTCGGTAGGCCAGCGAGTCGAGAACGGTTGTACGTGAAACCGCGTCCTCCGACTTTCACCGGTGACCAAAGCAGTCTTCCCGGCCAGGTCGAACATGTGTCACCGGACATCCAGCGCGCAACTTCTCCCCTGTCGAGTGAAGCCGGCAGGGCAACGGCTGAGCCGGTTGGACGGCGGCCCTGGCCGCGAAGCCGTGACAGGCGCACAGCAGCTATCCCGGCGCCACGTCCTCCACCGTCAGCAGTCGCCAAAGGCCTTCGTTGAGTTGCATCTGGATGTCCCAGACGAAGCGCTGGGTTTCTTCGCCCTCACGGGCCCACTGAATCTCGGCTCGAAGCACGACGTCCGTAGGGGTGACCGAAACGGTGAATATGTTGTCCGTTGTCACGACATATGGCGGCGGGCCCAAGGGATCTTCCAGGATCGTCGCTGATTCGGCCCGCAACAGGCGGCGCTGCGGACCGCCGACGACAAAGCCGTCGCCCAGGTCGCGCATCCGGCCTGTCACCGCGAACTCGCCCCAAGCGGTGAGCGCATCCTGCATTGCCACAACAACCGGCGGCACGGAAGCGACGGTGCTGGTCACCACGCTGGACGGTGCATCCGTGGTGCTCGGCGGCGCCGCCACCGTCACCGCCACCGTGGTGTCGGGAGCGATCGTGCTGGAGGTCGTCACCAACGTCGGAATCGCTTCGCCCGGCCGGCTATCTCGTACGACGACAAGGACCAAAGCACCGCCTAAGCCGACGACCAGCAATCCCGCCAGAAGCGCCCGCCATGCCGACATAGATCCTGCCTAGTTGCGGCGCCCGACGATCTCGTCGACCTGATACGGGAGCACCGTCCATCGTGTCACCGGATCGTACAGTTCAGAGAATCCCCAGCCCAGGCCGCCGATCTCCTCAACGATGTAGTAGCCGCGCCAGGTGACCCCGGTGGCGATCGTGTAGTAGTCCTTGGACTCGTATACATACTCCCGGGCCGGTGATTCCAGGCTCCCGCCCATCGTGGCGTACTCGGAGCTGGGGGCGGGGATCCACTCGGTGTCTGGGAAGTCGATCGACTCGTCCCACACCGGGTCACCGCTGCCGTCGAAATCGAGATCCCATCCGACTGCATCCACCCAGGCGTATGCGGTCAGCCTCCACGTCGTCCCGCGGTGGTCGAAACCGACCGTGAGGGGCCCCAGCCGGGCTGAGTTCGGATCTGCGAAGTTGTACCAGAGCTTGGTGTCGACTCCGGTAACTCCAACATCTTTGGGAACGACCGTCAGTTCGGCCGCGGGCAAGGCCTCTTCGAAACGGTCGGAGGCCTCGGCGCCGGGGAAGATCGCCAGACAATCGACGACCAGCTCCACCCCGAGGACGATCGGGATGAAAGAGAAGATGATCTTGCCGCCCCTGATGTCGTAGAAGGATTGAATGCCGCTGTGCGGGTTGCCCTCGTCGGCACCTGGGGCGTCCTCGTGCCACGATGGATACCAAGTCCACACCGCCGGGCTGAACGGAAGTTGGCCGCGGGGGGCGCACGGGTCGGGGTCCGGTGGCTCGTCTCCGAGGTTGATCCCGAGGAAGCCGCCCGGCGGTGCCGGCAGGTAGCCCTTGCCGGTGCACGGAATGGATGTTCCGGGGGCGACTTCCATCACTTCCCACTCTTGTTTGACCCAGTCCATCGGGTCGGAGGGGATGTTCGCCACGTTCATCAGGCTGTTGACGAAAAGCCGTTCCGACATCGAACCGTCGGGAGGGAGCGCCGGGTACGGTTGCGGCTCGCCGGCGGCGATGGCGTCCTGATTGGCGGCGATTCTGCGGTCGTACTCGTCAATGAAGGTTGCCTCGATGTTGGCGTGGGCCTCCAGCAGGTCGGCCTCCCAGATGGCGTAGGCGTCGGCGCAGGCGCCTGGAATATCGACGTTCCGGATTCCAACGGAGCCGCTGGCGAACAGAGCTCCGTCAATGGACCACGGATCGAGGTGCGACACCGGGACGATCTCATCGGCGCCCGCCGGCGCCGCGTTCACCGTGGGGACGAGCGCCACTGCCAGCAGCCCCAACGCCAGGCCGGCAACCACTCTCCGCATCACTCAAGTCCCCCGATCAATCCGCCCCGGGCTTCCGGATTGTCCCATGATCGTCGCCACCAGGGCCAGACGTCAATCATCTAGTCGCCTGAGTTGCCTCATTCTGCGTCTCCCACAGCGCCCCGCTGAAACCACTCTGCGATGCGCCATCCGTCTTCCGTGAGGCGGACTCTCACGTCATAAAAC
>Ga0224512_10001483_pt1 | contig 22547 bp, 22 predicted proteins | sample SF_May12_sed_USG_4_FD_169103 | JGI IMG/M metagenome (GOLD analysis project Ga0224512, IMG submission 169103) | Sediment microbial communities from San Francisco Bay, California, United States - SF_May12_sed_USGS_13 | ecosystem: Environmental > Aquatic > Marine > Sediment | place: USA... | reverse complement strand
CGGATTTCCGGAACGGTCAACGGTTCGATCACCGCGCGTGTCGTCGAACTGGGCCGCAGCGCACGGATCACCGGCGACATCAATCATTTCAGTCTCGCCATCGAGCCGGGCGCCTTCGTCCAGGGCCAGATGAGCCATGTCGACGAGCAGAAGCTGAAGCCCGCATCGAACGGTGCGGGTCAGGTGAAGCCGGCCATGGTGGCGCCCGAAATGGAAAAAATTGAAAAGATGGAAAAGAAAGGCGGCGAGACGGCGAAAAGCCTGCCGAACTGACCCGTTTTTCGGCGATCGAGCCGAATCAACCGTCAAGGACCGGCCGGACATCGCGTCCGGCCGGTTTTATTTCGCTGCGTAACTTCTTAGGATATCGGCATAAAGCAGCGGGTCGACGTTGCCGCCAGAACAGATGCACACGACCGGCGCGTCGCCCCACCCGGACCGGCCGTCCAGCACCGCCGCCAGCGCCGCCGCGCCGCCCGGTTCGACGACCAGCTTGAAATGCCGGAAGGTCTGGCCCATCGCGTGCCGTATCGAATCTTCGCTGACGGTGAGCCCGCGCACGCCCAGCCCCTTTAGGATCGGATAGGTCAGTTCCCCCGGCATCGGTGCGAGCAGGGCGTCGCAGATCGAGGTTCCACCAGGTTGAGCCTCGACGCGATGCCCGGCCGCGAGTGAGCGGGCGGTGTCGTCGAATCCTTCCGGCTCCGCGGTAAAGACCTGCGTGTCGGGCCAGGCATCCGACAGCGCAAACGCGATACCCGACGTCAGCCCGCCACCGCCGCAGGGTGCGACGACGGCGGCCGGCCTGACACCGAGATTTCCGGCCTGCCGGACGATTTCCAGGCCGATCGTCGCCTGCCCGGCGATTACCTGCGGTTCGTCGTATGGCCTGACCAGCGTTGCCCCGGTATCGCGCGCGATCCGCGATCCGATCGCCTCGCGGTCCTCGCCGGCGCGGTCGTACAACACGACCTCCGCGCCCCAGGCGCGGGTGCCGTCGATCTTGATGCGTGGCGCATCGGCCGGCATGACGATGGTTGCCGGCACGCCCAGCAGGGATGCCGCGGCGGCCACCCCTTGCGCATGGTTGCCCGAGGAATAGGCGATTACACCGGCTTGGCGGGCGTCGTCGTCGAATTGCGCGATCGCGTTGTAGGCACCGCGGAACTTGAACGAACCCGTAAGCTGCAACGGCTCGGCCTTGACCAGCAGACGGAATCCGAGCTGCGTGTTCAAGAGGGGCGATTCCAGGAGCGGCGTGTCGACCGCGACTCCGGCAAGGCGTCTGCCCGCGGCCTCGATATCCGCCCGCGTCACCGCGAGGCCGTCAGATCCGCGCAAGGAACGCATCGATCGCCTCCGTCACTTCCGGTTCATTCAGGGTCAGGGGATGGCCCCGCTTCGGGACCGTCACGGTGGCCAGATCCGGGTGCATCCGCGCCATGCGATCGAATGTCTCCACACTGAGGACATCGGACAATTCGCCGCGCAGGGCGAGCACCGGAAACCGGCGCAGCGCCCGAAACAGCACCCAGGGATCGGTTTCGCCCCGCGCACCGGCCACCACTTCCGCCAATCGCGTATCCCAGTCGAAATGGAGCATCCCGTCGTCGCCCTCGCGCCACGTGGCCTGGGCCTCGTTCAGCAGCGCCGCGCGGGATTGGCCGGACAGCGTCGGGAACATGCGCGCCACTTCGGCGGCTGCGGCGTCCCAGTCGGTCTGTGGGTTGTCCTTGCCGATATAGTCCATGATCCGCCGCAATCCCTTGTTGGAAACTTCCGGGCCGACATCGTTCAGGACCACCGCGCGCAGGCTCGACGGCGAAATGATCGCAAGGCCGATGGCCAGCAATCCGCCGAAAGAGGTCCCGACCACGACCACGTCATCAAGGCCGGTGACCGTCATAAGGTGGCGCGTGTCGTTCAGGTGCACGGCAGGATGATAGTTGCGGGGGTCACGATCGTACTCCGACTGGCCGCGGCCGCGATAATCCGGACAGATCACCCGCCGCGAGGCGGCAAGCCGGCCGGCAAGGCTGTGGAAGTCTTTCGAGTTCCGGGTCAGCCCCGGTAGGCAGAGCACGGGCGCCGCCGCAGCCAACGGATCGCCGTAGTCGCGGTAGTAAAGCGACCGCCCGTCCTGGGACAGGAAGCGGCATTCCCGGAACGCCGCCATGCGTCAGGCCAGACCGAGCAGTTCCGGCAGTGCGGCGAGATCACGGAGCTGCCGGTCCGGAGCGCCAGGAATGCGTTCGGGCGGCTGGTTGAAACGGTTGACCCAAACCACACGGAATCCGAAATGCGACGCTGCGTAGGCGTCCCACGCGTTGGACGACTGAAAACAGATTTCGCGCGGCGCGACGCCCAGCCGGTCGACGGCCAGCCCGTAGACCCGGGGATCCGGCTTGAAGATGCCGATATCCTCGACCGAAAGAACATGGTCCAGCGTTCCGGCAAGCGCGGCTGACTCGACCGCCGCATCCAGCATCGCCGGCGCACCGTTGGACAGGATTGCGGTCGCAATGCCGCCGGCCTTGAGACGGTCCAGCATCGCCGGCACTTCCGGGTAAGCATCGAGTTCGAGATAGAGGTCCATCAGGCGCCTGCGCATTGCCGGATCGTCGAGGCCGACGGCGGCCAGCGCAAAGTCGAGCGCGTCGCCCGTGACCTGCCAGAAATCCGCATGGGTTCCCATCAGGCTCCGCAACCAGGTGTATTGCAGCTGTTTTTGCCGCCACAGGTCCGAAAGCGCGTCCGCTTTGCCGTCAAGGTCGTCGCGGCACCTTGCTGCTGCTGAATGCACGTCGAACAGCGTGCCGTAGGCATCGAACACACAAGCCAGAATACCGGGAATTTCGGGTTTTGGCATCGGGTCCTCCGTCGTTCAAGGCATGCCGGTCGCGCAGGTCCGCGCCGATGCCCGCCGCGTTGCGCATGACTCACGCCTCGGATGAGAGATAGCGGACGATCTGGGGGTGGTCGTCGACCCACCGGTCCCCGTCTGGCTTATAGCATGGCGGAAACCAGGTAAAGCGGCAACTCGGGCGGGACCGGCCGCCTCGGGATTCAGGGTTTGTCCGGCGCCGCGTATCCGGGCAGGCGACCTGCGATATCCTCGGCCCGGAGAACGGCGACCTGCGCACCGGTCAGTTTCTGACGGTAGATCGGCAGCGCTTCCATGATCCGCTGCACGTAGTTGCGGGTCTCGGAAAACGGGATCGACTCGATCCAGTCGATGGCGTCGTCCAGTGAGCCTCTTGGGTCGCCATAATCGACGAGCCACTGGTCGACCCGATGGGGTCCGGCGTTGTAGGCGGCGAGCGCCATGATCATCGAGCCTTCATAGCGCCCGAGCATTGAGTCCAGATAGGCGCTGCCCAGCGCGACATTGTGATGGGGATCACTGGTCAGGCGCGCCGTCGAGTGACCCTTGACCTTGAGCTTTCGGGCGACCTGGCGTGCCGTCGCCGGCATCAACTGCATCAATCCACGGGCCCCGGCACGGCTGCGGGCGCGCACATCGAATGCGCTCTCCTGCCGGATCAGGGCGTGCAGCAGCGCGGGTTCGGGCGGGATATCCTCGGCCAGAACCAACGTCGGATACGCGAGCTCGCCGAGCAGGATACCGTCGCGCGCCGCCTGCCGGGCTATATAGACGGCAATATCGACGCGGCCGGAATCGCGGGCGAGCTGCGCCGCCAGTTTCCATTCTTTATCGGTTTCGGATTGCCGCGCGATGTGCCGGAGAAACCACCTCAACATATCGTCTTCATTCAGGGTCGCAAGAAACCCCCTGGGATCGTCATGCGGATCGGGTTTGCTCCTGGCCGCCGGGGTGTCCGGGTCGCGTGCCGCCTCCTGCAGCGAGACGAAGATCCGCACCGCCCGCACCAGCTGATCGCGATCGAATACGGCCCGCGCCGCCGTCGAAATCTCGAATTCCTGCGACGGTGCGGGCGTAACGGCAATACCGATCCGCCGCGCCGCCAGCTGTCCGTAGAAGGTCGTCGTGTTTCGCGCCGCCGTCTGAAACCATTGCCGCGCGGTCTGCTGCTCGCCGGCGGCCTCGGCGGCGCGGCCCGACCAGTAGGCCGCACGGGCACGGCTGATCGGGTATCGGACGGTCTCGTAAAGTCTTGAAAAATGGCCGAACGCGGTGCGCGCCTCACCGCGGAAGCGCAACGCGATCCATCCGGCCAGGAACTCCGCGTCGGCGCGCGCGACGCCGCGTTCGAGGCCGTGGTTGCGAACCAACTGATAAGCGGTCTCCGCGTCGCCGGAAAGAAGTGCGCGACGCGCCAGCATCTGGCGCTCCGTCCACCATCGCTTTGGATGGCCGAGATCGCCCTCGAGGGCCAGCAGGGCCGCAATGGCGACGTCGTCGTTCTCCTTGCGGCGGTTCCACCGCACCCATTCGTATATCAGGCCGCGATCTTTCGCCAGCCACGCCGGAACGGCTTCCAGCGCCGCCTTGGCATTGCCCTTGCGCCGCATCAGACGCATCCGTGCCTCGGCCAGTGCACGGTATTCTCTACCGACGCGATTGATCTGACGGTTCGCAGCGGATCGGCGGTTGTCCCAGAGCAACCTGTCGAGACGTGCCCAGTCGTGCTCGGGCTCCAGGTGCCCGCCGAAGTCCGCCAGGAAGGCCTTCTCGTCGGCGGCCTTCATGTCGAAACCGATCCATGCGCCGCGGATTACGGCAATCGCTTCGTCGTCCTCGCCATTGCGGTCGAGCGCGGCGGCATAGGCCGACGCGCCCTCGACCGTGCGGGGCGGATAAGCTCGGAACCACGCGATAATCGCACGGTCGCTGTCGTCCGGCGTGATCGCCCGTTCCGCCTTGTTGCGGAGCGCGCCCAATCGCGGCCAACCGGGATTGGCCTTGATGAAATCGGTGATCTGGCCAAACGCCTGTGTCTCGTTGTTGTCGATCAGCAGCGCCCATTCGACGAGCATTTCGACCAGCCGATCGTCGGTCAGTTCTGCGGCCGCACCGGCGTTGGGCCCCGCCCGCGTCCCCGTGTTCGGCTCGGTTTCCGGCGTCTCGATTCGGGGTGAAACGGGGCCCCACGGCGCAAGGGCGGGCCTGTCCTGGATCTGGTCCGGCGCGACCGCGCGCGCAAGCAGGACGTCACGCCCCGCGTCAGCGTGGGACAACGAGATCGCCGGGGGGCTGAACCAGACTGCCAGCGCGAAAACGACAGCGCACGGAATGGCATCACGTCCGGTCCGGCCCGATTTGCCGCAACTCTGCATTCTGCAGCCTCTCCAGACTCATACTGGCCTGACCGAGTCTATCGTATAAGTCATACTACCAAAAAACGGTAAAGACGGGGAGGAATTACCCGATCCTGCGCGCTTGCCGTGCCTGACTGGGGATTGTATGGTCGCGCCGAAAAGGTCCGTGCGCAGGTTGACCCGTCGGGAACCGGCGCCAGCACAAAGAGAAATCGAGGAGCAAGCGATGTTCAGCGGTTCGATCACCGCGCTGATTACCCCGTTTCGCGACGGCAAGCTGGATGACAAGGCGTTCCAGGAGATCGTCAACTGGCAGATCCAGGAGGGATCGGACGGGCTCGTGCCGGTCGGAACGACCGGCGAGTCGCCGACTCTCAGCCACGATGAGCACAAACGTGTGGTGGCGCTGTGCCTCGAGGTTGCAAAGGACAAGGTGCCGGTGATCGCGGGCGCCGGCTCCAATTCCACGGCCGAAGCGATCGACCTGACCCGCCACGCGCAAGAGGCCGGCGCCGACGCGGCGCTAATTGTGACGCCGTATTACAACAAGCCGACGCAGGAAGGGCTTTATCGCCATTACGAGGCGATTGCCGCCGCGGTCGATATTCCGATCATCATTTACAATATCCCGGGCCGCAGCATCGTCGACATGTCGGTCGATACCATGGCGCGTCTGGCCCGGTTACCGAACATCGTTGGGGTCAAGGACGCGACAGCCGATCTCGCGCGGCCACTTGCCACGCGCACGACGATCGGCGCGGACTTCTGTCAGCTATCGGGCGAGGATGCGACGGTCGGCGCTTTTCTGGCGCAGGGGGGACATGGCTGCATCTCGGTGACGTCCAACGTTGCGCCGCGACTTTGCTCGGATCTGCACAAGGCGTGGCAGGCCCGCGACTACGACGGGTTTGCCGAGATCCGCGACCGGCTCATGCCGCTGCATGCGGCGCTGTTCTGCGAATCCAGCCCGGGGCCCGTGAAATATGCCGCCAGCCTGCTCGGCAAATGCACCGCCGAGACGAGACTGCCGCTGGCGCCGATCACGGATGCGAGCCGCGCGCGGGTGGACCAGGCCATGCGGAGCGTCGGGCTCCTGAACTGATCGCATGGCCAAGACCAAAGGTTCGCGACCCGCGGCCGAAAACCGGCGCGCCCGCCGCGACTACGCGATCGAGGATACCGTCGAGGCCGGCCTTGTGTTGCAGGGCAGCGAGGTCAAGTCGCTGCGCGCCGGCCAGGCCAGCCTCGCGGAATCGTGGGCCGGCCCGGCAAACGGTGCGATCTGGCTGCTCAACTGCCATATCCCGCCCTACGTCCAGGCCGGCCAGGGCAACCATGAACCGCGGCGGCCCCGGAAACTGCTATTGCGCAAGCGCGAACAGACCCGCCTGCTCGAAGCGGCCAGCCGCGAAGGTTTTACCCTGGTGCCGCTGAAGATCTATTTCAACGAACGCGGCATCGCCAAGCTGTTGCTCGGCCTTGGCAAGGGCAAGAAGCTGCACGACAAGCGGCAGAGCGATAAGGACCGGGACTGGAAGCGCCAGAAGGCCCGCCTCATGCGCGAGAAGGGGTAGCGCGTTCCCCCTTCAGGCATCCAGCCGTGCGCGCAGTTCGGCAAACACGGCGCAAAACATCTCTTCGGTCAGGCGGCCGGTGTTGGTGTTGTAGCGCGAGCAGTGGTAACTGTCCGCCAGCATCAGGCCTGACGGCAGCGCGTGCATCGCCCCGTGGGCAAACGGATAGCGGGCGGCGGTCAGGCCAAGCGCCCGCAAGACCGCCTTATGCGCCACAAGCCCCAGCGCCAGGATCGCCTGGAGGTTCTGCATGGCCCCGATTTCAGCCTTCAGGAACGGATTGCAGGCCTTGATCTCGGGTGTCGTCGGTTTGTTTTCCGGCGGGACGCATCGCACGGCGTTGGTCACCCGTGCGCCGGTCATACGGAAGCCGTCATCCGGCCGCGCGTCGAACGATCCCGTCCCGAAGCCGAAGGCGGCAATAGTGGGGTAGAGCAGGTCGCCGGCGACGTCGCCTGTGAAGGGGCGTCCCGTACGATTGGCGCCTCTCAGGCCCGGCGCCAGCCCGACGATCAGGAGCCGTGCGCCTGAGGGGCCGAAGCTGGGAACCGGCGCATTGTGCCAGTCCGGGAAGGCAACTGCATTGGTGCGCCGGTATTGGACGAGCCTGGGGCACAGCCCGCAATCCGCGGCCGGATTCTGGAAAGTCATTCGATTCCGTGGCCGCCGCGCGCGCCCTCGGGGATCACGTGGCCAGGTCGTACGCGGGTTCTTCCTCGTCCTCGGTCAGTTCAATGGTCCCGCCGGCCTCACGCGGCGCGTGCGCCCTGGAAATCTCGTCGGCGATATCCTGCAACTCGATGAAATTGTCAGCCTGCCGGCGCAATTCGTCGGCCACCATCGGCGGTGAAGACTTCACCGTGCTGACGACCGTGACCCGAACCCCCTTGCGCTGGGTGGCCTCGACAAGGCAACGGAAATCGCCGTCCCCCGAAAACAGCACCACATGGTCCAGCCGCTCCGCCATTTCCATCACGTCGGTGGCCAGCTCGATATCCATGTTTCCCTTTATCTTCCGCCGTCCGGAGGAATCCGTGAACTCCTTGGTCGGCTTGGTGACCATCGTGTATCCGTTGTAGTCGAGCCAGTCGACCAGCGGGCGAATCGGCGAATATTCCTGATCGTCGATAAGGGCTGTGTAATAGAAGGCCCGCACCAGGCGGCCCTGTTTCTTGAACAGGGCCAGCAACCGTTTGTAATCGATGTCGAATCCAAGCGCCCTGGCAGCGGCATAAAGATTCGCGCCGTCGATGAACAGCGCGACCCGTTCATCGGAATAGAAATTCATAGGCATGGCATTAAGATCCCAAAAAAATTCTCAAAAAAGGGCACCCGATTACTACAGCCGGTTTTATTGATTTCCCTGACCGGTACTGTCGAACGGCAGCCTGCCACCCAGAGATGCACGCCAGTAATACGAAACTGAATTGCATCTAAACCAAATATTTACCCTTTGCGGGGGCATCCGGCAAGGGCCACGGCCGGAAAATTGGAAAAAATATCCGTTGATTGGGCACGGCCGGTGGCGCAGAACCGCCCGGTACGCGCCAAATCGCTTGCAAGGCCGGGGCAGCGACCCTATATTCCAGCCCGGTTTTCAGGTAAATTGCGGAGCCCGACCATATGGCGCGTGTGACAGTCGAGGACTGCGTCCTCAAAGTACCCAACCGTTTCGACCTCGTAATGCTCGCGGCACATCGCAGCCGCGGTATCTCTGCCGGTGCGACGTTGACGATCGATCGCGACAACGACAAGAACCCAGTGGTCGCGTTGCGGGAGATCGCGGACGAGACGATCGGCCTGGACGAGGCAAGGGATTCGCTGATCCGCAGCCTTCAGCGCCATGTCGAGGTCGACGAGCCGGAGGAAGAGGATACCCTTGAACTCATGGCCGGCGCGATAATGGCGAGTGACGAAGCCGATCCCGCCCAGTATCTCAAGGAAGGCGAACTGGTCGAACAGAACGGCGAGGAAATCGGCGCCGGCAACGAGGAGGACGGCGCCGAGGGGCTGGAGCCGGCACCGACGGAGTGAGCAGCCGCTCCGTTCAACGCAGCTGAAATTGCCGCATATTTGGGAATAGCACCGAATGATGCGGCAATATGAACTGGTCGAGCGGGTAAAGAGCTACGATCCGGGCGCGGATGAGGAGGCCCTCAACCGCGCCTATGTTTTTTCCATGAAGGTGCATGGCTCGCAGCTGCGCGCATCGGGCGACCCGTATTTCTCTCATCCCGTCGAGGTCGCCGGCATCCTGGCCAGCATGAAGCTGGACTCCGCCTCGATCATCACCGGCCTCCTGCACGATACCGTCGAGGACACCGTCGCGACGCTCAAGGATATCAACGAGCTGTTCGGCGAGGAGATCGCGCGGCTGGTCGACGGCGTCACCAAGCTTGGCCAGATCGAACTGCAATCCGACAAGGCGCGGCAGGCGGAGAATTTCCGCAAGCTGCTGCTGGCAATGTCGGAGGACATCAGGGTGTTGCTGGTCAAATTGGCCGATCGGCTGCACAACATGCGGACGCTCTATCATGTAAAGAGCGAGGAAAAACGCAAGCGTGTCGCCCGGGAAACCATGGAGATCTATGTCCCGCTGGCTGAGCGCATCGGTATTCGTGACTGGAAGGACGAGCTGGAGAATCTGGCATTCCACGAACTGAACACCGACGCCCACGATTCGGTGGCCAAGCGCCTGGAATTCCTGCGGTCGCGCGGCGGTGACGTGATCGGTCGCGTTCTCGAGGAACTGCGCGCGACGCTGCAGGATGCGGGAGTTCCTGCGGAAATTGCAGGCCGCGAGAAGACGCCCCATTCGATCTGGCGCAAGATGCAGCGCAAGAACGTGTCGTTCGAGCAGCTGTCCGACATTATGGCGTTCCGCATAATCGTCGGATCCGTCGACGACTGTTACCGCGCTCTGGGCGTAATCCACAACACGTACCGGGTGGTCCCGGGCCGTTTCAAGGATTACATGTCGATCCCCAAGCCGAACGGGTATCGCTCGATCCACACCGGCGTGATCGGCCCCGAAAACCAGCGCATCGAAATTCAGATCCGGACCCTCGAGATGCACGACATCGCGGAAATGGGCGTCGCGGCGCACTGGCTCTACAAGGAAGGCAAACCGCAGACCGAGGGGACCCAGTACCGCTGGCTTCGACAGCTGCTGGAGATTCTCGAACATGCCGCAGAGCCGGAGGAATTCCTCGAGCACACCAAGCTCGAAATGTTTTCCGACCAGGTGTTCTGCTTTTCGCCCAAAGGAGACCTGTACGCCCTGCCGCACGGTGCGACCCCGGTCGATTTCGCCTACGCGGTGCATTCGGAAGTCGGCAATACATGCGTCGGTGCCAAGATCAACGGGCGGATCGTCCCGCTGCGCTCGCAATTGGGCAACGGCGACCAGGTCGAGATCATCACGTCGCGGGCGCAGACGCCGTCCCCGACCTGGGAGAGCTTTGTTGTCACCGGCAAGGCCCGCGCCTGCATCCGCCGTTTCGTGCGCAGCCAGCAGCGCTCGCAATATGTCAGTCTCGGCCGCGAAATCGTGGCCAAGACCTTCCGTCAGGAGGGCTATGAGCTGACCGAAAAGGCGCTCAAGGGCGTGCTCAAGACCTTCGACTGCCACGACGTTGAGGATCTCTACGCCGTGGTGGGCGAGGGCCAGCATACCGGGCGCGAAGTCCTTTGGGCGGTGTTCCCCGGCGCCAAGAAGGCGCGCTCGCGAAAAGTCGTCCCGATCGCTCCCCGCGCGCGCGCCGAACGGGGCCATGCCATCCCGATTCGCGGCCTGATCGCGGGCATGGCGGTTCATTTCGCCGGCTGCTGCCATGCGCTGCCGGGCGAACGAATTGTCGGCATCGTGACCACCGGCAAGGGTGTCACCATCCACACGATCGACTGCGAGACGCTAGAGGGGTTCGCCGACATGCCGGAACGCTGGCTCGACGTTTCCTGGGACGTCGAGAACGCGGAACAGGCCATGCATGTGGGACGGATTCACGTCATCGTGAACAATGAACCGGGTGCGCTGGGAACGATATCGACGGTCATCGGGCGTGACAGCGGCAACATCAGCAACCTCAAGATCGTTCATCGATCGGTGGATTTTTTCGAATTGCTGATCGACATAGAGGTTGCGGACCTCAAGCAACTGACCGACATCATGGCGGCGTTGCGCGCGACGCGGGTGGTAAACACGGTCGACCGCGCCAGGGGCTGAGACCCGCCGCTGTTCCGCGTCGAAATTCTCTGTGCCAGTCGGGGAACGACAGTATATTCTGCGCATTATGTTCAGACGCCGCACACAGCAACCGGTTCATCATAGGGTCAGCAACCTGATCTGGCCACGCATGGGGTGGGGCCGGGTGTTCGTGTATCTGTGGCACCGCGTCGGCCGGCTGCACGGCACGCCGCACAGCATCGCCGGTGGCCTTGCGTGCGGTGTGGCGGTTTCCGTAACGCCGTTCGTCGGCGCCCATTTCATCCTGGCGGCGCTGCTGGCCTGGTTCTCGCGCAGCAACATCGTCGCCGGGCTGATCGGTACCGCGGTCGGCAACCCGTGGACATTTCCGTTCATCTGGTGGTGGATATTTACCCTGGGCACGAAAATGGGGGCGGGCGATGCAATCAGTGCAAGGCCCGACGTATTGGGGATCATCGTCCACCTGCCGGGTGTGGCCGCCAAAGCCGCCCTGAGTTTCGACATCGACTGGACCTATTTCGGGAATTTGTGGGCCGTCATCTGGCCCATGATCGTCGGCAGCGTGCCCACCTTCATCCTGGTCTGGCTGGGGACCTACCTGCTGCTCAAGCCGCTTGTTACGGCCTATCAGGCCCGGCGCATCGCGCGCCGCCGGCGGAAGTTGAAGAAGGAGCGCGAAGCCAAGGCCTTAGCTGACGAAGGTAACCCTGATGTCGCGACGCTGCCGGTACGCAAAGAGGCCCCCTTGGCGGGGAGTATGCCAATGAACCAGAAATCCAGCGGCTGAGCAGCCGGACCATTCAGGCGTGTGAAATCGAGGCGCATCAATGGATTTTCTGGGGCTGGCTGTGTGGCCCTGTTAGAATTCGCCAGTGACCGGCGACCGCGGGTCGGAATTCCTGCCGCCCGGAGGGTGGGGAAACGTGTTGTGATGTGAGGAGTGGATCGATGAAAAGGATCTTGCGGCTCGGCGTCAACATCGACCACGTCGCGACCATACGCAACGCGCGCGGCGGCCCGGACCCTGATCCCGTCCGCGCGGCCAGCCTTGCGGCGCGGGCCGGGGCGGATGGCATCACCGCGCATCTGCGCGAGGACAGGCGCCACATCACCGACGCCGATATCACCAGGCTGACCAGGGAGATCGACCTGCCGTTGAATTTCGAGATGGCGGCGACCGACGAGATGCTGGCGATTGCGTTGCGGCACAAGCCTCACGCCGCCTGCCTCGTGCCCGAGAAGCGCGAGGAACGGACCACCGAAGGCGGGCTGGACGCCGCCGGCGGGTTCGACAAGCTGAAACCCTTCGCCGACCGCCTCGGGGCCGCAGGAATTCGCGTATCGCTGTTCGTCGAGCCTGATCCGGCGCAGCTCGACGCCGCGGTACGGCTAGGCGCGCCGGTGGTCGAACTGCACACCGGCAGTTACGCGAACCTGCAAGGCCAGGCCCGCGCGGCGGAACTCGACCGGCTGCGCGCTGCCGCCGCATACTGCGACGCGCTGGGGCTGGAATGCCATGCCGGCCACGGCCTGACCTTCGATAACGTGGTGGCGGTCGCGGCGATTCCCCAGGTCGTCGAGCTCAACATTGGCCATTTCCTGATCGGCGAGGCGATCTTCGGCGGGCTCGACAGCACCATCAAACGGATGCGCGCGATGATGGACAAGGCCCGCGCCGACGCCCAGGGCGAGCAGAGCGCGTGATGATCCTGGGGATTGGCAACGATCTTATCGACATCCGCCGGGTCGAGGCGACGCTCGAGCGGTTCGGGACGCGCTTCGAGGATCGCATATTCACCGAGATCGAACGCCGGAAATCGGACCGGCGGGCCAACCGGGCAGCCAGCTATGCGAAGCGCTTCGCCGCCAAGGAGGCGTGTTCGAAGGCGCTCGGCACCGGCTTCCGCAGGGGAGTATTCTGGCGCGATCTGGGGGTCGTGAACCTGTCGTCGGGAAAGCCGACCATGGCGCTGACCGGCGGTGCGCTGGTGCGGCTGCAGGAAATTACGCCGGCAGGCATGACGGCGCAGATCGATCTGACCATCACGGACGATTTCCCGCTTGCCCAGGCCATCGTCATCATCTCCGCGGTCGACGGGGCGGGAGTCTGACGAAACAGCGCGGGGCTTAACCGGGAGCCTCGTTCAGTATTCTATTGTCTTCGATGAATCCGACGCTGAATGTCGGCGACCGTCTGCGCGTTTCGAAAATCAGTTACGGATACGGCCGCCATTCCTTGCCCTTCGGCGTGATCGAGCTCGAGGGGCGGATTTTCCAATGTGTCGCACAAGCGCCGGCGGAGTCTCCGCCGCGGCGGCAGTGCCTTGACAGGTGCGGCAGGCAGCGCCTATCACCGCCGCGCAGGAAACGGCAGAGAGATGCGCAGGACTCCATGACAGCAGAGAATGGCAAAACCGAGACAAACGAGCCCGTCGTCACACCCGGTGGCGCGCAGGCGGCGGCGGAACACGGCCCACTGCGCCGGTGGCTGTGGAACGACACGGTTCAGACCGTCGTCTATGCGGTTCTGATCGCGCTCTTCGTGCGCATCGTCGGGTTCCAGCCGTTCAATATCCCGTCGTCGTCGATGTATCCGACGCTGCTGATCGGCGACTACCTGTTCGTTTCGAAATACAGTTACGGATACAGCCGCTATTCATTCCCCTTCGGGCTGATCCCGTTCGAGGGCCGGATCTGGGAGAGCCCTGTCGAGCGCGGCGATGTCGCCGTGTTCCGCAATCCCATTAATCTGTCGGAGGACTATATCAAGCGGATCATCGGCCTGCCGGGCGACCGGATCCGGGTCACCAACGGAATCCTCCACATCAACGGTGCGCCGGTCGAACGGCAGCGCATCGAGGATTACGAACTCACGCCGGGCCGGATGGTACCACAGTACCTCGAGACCCTGCCCAACGGTCGGGTACACCGGATCGTCGAAGCGGCCGGGGATGCCGGAGGAAGCGACAACACCCGTGAGTTCACGGTGCCGGAAGGACACTACTTCGCCATGGGCGACAATCGGGACAACTCGGCGGACAGCCGTGTTATCGGGGCGGTGCCGGCGCAGAACTTCATCGGCCGGGCGGAGATCCTGTTCTTTTCCCTGAACTGGGGTCTCGAGCCCGACAATTTCCCCATTCGTTTCAACCGGATATTCGACGGCATCGAATGACCGGCGGGGCCGGTCGCCGCGATGGATGAACTGACGGACATCATCGGCTATGAATTCGGCGACCCGGATCTGGGCGGGATCGCCCTGACGCACCGCAGTGCCGCGGTTCGCGGCGACGAGACCTACGAACGCCTGGAATTCCTTGGCGACCGCGTTCTGGCCCTGGTCATTGCCGACATGCTCTACGACGCCTTTCCGCACGAGGACGAGGGCGCGCTGGCCAAGCGGCTGGTCGCCCTGGTGCGCCGCGAGACCCTGGCGGACGTGGCGACGCATCTCGGCGTCGGCCCGCTGATCCGGCTCAGCCGCGGCGAGGAGGAGGCTGGCGGGCGCGAGAATCCCGCGATCCTGGCCGATGTCTGCGAATCGCTGATCGGTGCGGTCTATCGCGACGGCGGGCTGGACGCCGCCCGCGCATTCATCGTGCGTTACTGGTCAACCCTGATGGAAGAGACCGTCGAGCCGCCCAAGGACGCCAAGACGAGCCTGCAGGAATGGGCGCAGGGGCGCGGCTTCGCGTTGCCGTCCTACCGGCAGCTTTCGCGCAGCGGTCCCGACCATGCGCCGGAGTTCACGATCGAGGTCAGCGTCGGCGATTTCCCGCCCGAAACCGGCGCCGGGCCGACCAAGCGGACCGCCGAGCAGACCGCCGCGGAAAAACTGCTCGAGCGCCTCGAGGGTAGCGATGACAGGGGCTGAGGATGCACCGCGCCGCTGCGGCTTCGTTGCGCTGATCGGCGCCCCGAATGCCGGCAAGTCCACGCTGCTCAATCGGCTGGTCGGCGCCAAGGTTTCCATCGTCACGCCGAAGGTGCAGACGACGCGCACGCGCGTCCTCGGGATCGCGCTCAGCGGCGCGGCCCAGGTCATCTTCATCGATACGCCCGGCATCTTCCAGCCGCGCCGGCGGCTCGACCGCGCGATGGTCGCCGCCGCGTGGTCCGGCGCCGCCGATGCCGACCTCGTGGTGCTGCTGGTCGATGCCGAGAAGGGGATCAGCGGCGACGTGCGGCGCATCGTCGAAGGGCTCGACAAGGCCGGTCGCACGGCGATCCTCGCGCTCAACAAGATCGACCTCGTTCGGCGGGACTCGCTGTTGGGACAAAGCGCCGCGCTCAACGCGAGCGGCGTCTTCACCGACACCTTCATGATTTCGGCGACCACGGGCGATGGCGTCGACGACCTGATGAAACTGCTCGTCGCCGGTCTGCCGGAAGGGCCGTGGCTCTATCCGGAGGACCAGCTGTCCGACATGCCGGAGCGCCTGCTGGCGGCGGAGATCACGCGCGAGAAGCTGTTTCTCCAGCTGCGTCAGGAACTGCCCTACGCCCTGACCGTCGAGACCGAGGAATGGGAGGGCAAGCCCGACGGCAGCGTGCGCATCGGCCAGGTGGTGTACGTCCAGCGCGACAGCCAGAAGGCGATCGTCCTCGGCAAGGGCGGGCAGCGCATCAAGTCGGTCGGCGCCGCCGCCCGCGAGGAACTGGAGCAGATGCTGGGCTGCAGGGTCCATCTGTTCCTGTTCGTCAAGGTGCGCGAGAAATGGGGCGAGGACCCCGAACGCTACCGCGACTGGGGCCTGGATTTCGATGCGTGAGGGGCACGCGTACAGGCACGAAGGGCAACCGGAGGATACCTGACATGGCCGATACCTATGAAATCTACGCGATCAAGTATGCGCACCACGAGCGGCTGTCGCGCTACAACTTCATCGGCGGCGACCCGCACGACGTGATGATGCCGCTCGACTACTTCGTCTGGGCGATCGTCGGCGACGGGGGGAACTTCGTCGTTGATACCGGCTTCGACCCGGAAATGGGAATAAAACGCCAGCGCGAGATGCTGAAGCCACCGGCGGAGGGGCTGCAGGCAATCGGTCTGGATCCGGCGAAGATCGAGGACGTGATCCTCACCCACATGCATTACGACCATGCCGGCAACCACACCCTGTTTCCGAACGCCCGCTATCACATCCAGGACCGCGAGATGGCGTACTGCACCGGCCGCTGCATGTGCCACGATGCGCTGCGCAGCGCCTTTGAGCCCGAGGACGTCGCGGTCATGGTGCGGCGCGTGTTCGAGGGGCGGGTCGCGTTCCACGACGGATCCGCCGAACTTGCCCCCGGCATCAGCGTGCATCTCGTCGGCGGGCACACCAACGGCCTACAGGTGGTGCGGGTGCGCACGAACCGCGGCTGGGTGGTGCTGGCGTCGGACGCAACGCATTTTTACGCAAATATCGAGCAGGCGCGGCCGTTTCCCATCGTCTACAGTGTCGGCGACATGCTGGAGGGCTACGCGACGATCAAGCGGCTGGCGGACTCGCCCGGCCACGTGATACCGGGCCACGATCCCGACGTGCTGCGGCGCTATCCGGCGCCGAACGATGCGCTCAAGGGCTGGGTCGCGCGGCTGGATGCGGCGCCGGCGTGAACCGCGCCGCCGGGCACTTTGATAAGCGCGGACCGAACAGGAAGGGCAGGGGCAGATGACGGGACAGACACTTGGATTCGTCGGCGTCGGCCAGATGGGCGGGCCGATGTCGTCGCGCCTGCTGGACGCCGGCCATGCGCTTTGTGTCTTCGATAGCAACCCCGCGGCGGCCGAACCGTTGGCGGCGCGCGGGGCGCGTATTGCCGGCTCGGCCGAAGAGGTAGCCTCGGCGGCGGAGGTGGTGTTCGTCAGCCTGCCGACGCCCGCCATCGTGCAGGCGGTGGCGCTGGACGAAGCAGGCTTGATCCACGGCGCGCGGGTCCGCTGCGCGGTCGACCTGTCGACCACCGGGCCGAGTGTCGCGGGCCTGATCGCCGCGCGCATGGCCGAGCGCGATATCGTCTGGGCCGACGCCCCGGTGAGCGGCGGCGTCGCCGGCGCCGTGGCCGGCACGCTTGCGGTGATGCTGGCCTGCCCCGAGGCCGAGCGGGCCGCGCTCGAGCCGGTGCTCGAGACCTTCGGCAAGGTCTTCCAGGTCGGCGAGCGGCCGGGGATGGGACAGGTCGCGAAACTCGGCAACAACCTGTTGTCGGTGGCGGCGCTGGCGCTGACCTCCGAGGTGGTGGCAATGGGCGTCAAGGCCGGGCTGGATCCGAACGTGCTGATCGATATCTTCAACGCCGGGACCGGGCGCAACAGCGCCACCCAGGACAAGTTCCCGCGCCGGGTCCTGCCGCGGACGTTCGACGCCGGTTTCGCCACGGGCCTTGCCTACAAGGATGTCCGCCTGTGCGTCGACGAGGCCGAAGCGCTCGGCGTGCCGATGCTGGTCGGCGCGGTGGTGCGCGAGATGATGGCGGTCACCAACGCGAAATTCGGGCCGGAGTCCGACTTCACCGAAATCGCCCGGGTGATCGAGGAATGGGCCGGCGTGGAAATCCGCGGCTGAACCGGCAACGGCCTGGCCCGGCAAGTTCGGTCTTCGAGTGATGCCGGCGCGTATTAGGAGTGACTTGTAACCTTTTCGGTGTCATTGCGAGCGAAGCGAAGCAATCCAGAGCCACGCGCCGGGAACCGGTCGATTCTGGATTGCCGCGGCGCTATGCGCCTCGCAATGACCCAGTCCATTATGTATTAAACCATTGGCTCGTTGCCATTGAACCAAAGGGCGAGGACATCCCATGACCCCCATCAATATCCAGTTCACCCGGTTTTCCGCCTTCTACAGCCCGCTGATCGCGACCGCGGCGGGCGGATTCCTGGCCGATGAGGGGCTGGAGCCGGCGCTGTCGATCGCGCCGCCGGGCGTCTCGGCCATCGCGGCGCTGCTCGACGGCAGCGCGCATGTCGTGCAGTCCGCGCCCTCGCAGGGGCTGAGCTCCCTGGAAAAGGGCGAGAACCCGCCGGCCGTCCATTTCGCCCAGGTCAATGAGAAGGACGGCTTCTTCCTCACCGGCCGGGCGCCCGACACGGCTTTCGCGTGGTCGAAGCTCGCCGGCAAGCGCGTGCTGGTCGACCACGGCGGCCAGCCCCTGGCGATGTTCAAGTATGCCTGCAAGAAACAGGGCCTGGACTACGATTCCATCATCGCCGTGGATGCCGGTAACGTCGGCGAGATGGACGCCGCCTTCCGCGCCGGCGAGGGCGACTACATCCACCAGCAGGGCCCGGCGCCGCAGCAGCTCGAGCATGACGGCGTCGGCTTTGTGGTCACGGGCCTGGGCGACGCCATCGGCCCCTGCGCGTTCTCCAGCCTCGCGGCGACGCGCGAATGGCTGCAGACCGACATGGCCCGCGCCTTCACGCGCGCGTACGCCAAGGCCCGCAAATGGATCAACGCGACCCCCGCGGCCGAGATCGCCGCCGTCGAGCGCGAGCATTTCCCCGAGATCGACCCGGCGGTGCTGGCCAGCACAATCGCTGCCTACCAGAAGCTCGGCAACTGGTCCGAGCACGTCGAGATCACCCGCGCGGCCTTCGAGGTAACGCTGGATGTTTTCGCCAATGTCGGCCGCACGGTGGAAGGCGACGCCTATGCGAAGGTAGTGGCGCCGCCGCCCGTGTGATGGAATGGAGCGACGAGGGGATTGTCCTGGCGGTCCGCCGGCATGGCGAGTCGGCGGCGATCGTCAGCCTCTTGACCACCGAGCATGGCCGCCATGCGGGGCTGGTGCGCGGCGGGGCGTCGCGGCGCATCCGCGGGGTCCTGCAGCCGGGCAATACCGTGTCGGCGACGTGGCGGGCGCGGCTCGAGGAGCATCTCGGCGCCTATATCGTGGAGCCGCTGCGCAATTGCGCGGCGCTGTACGAGCGGCGGGGGCCGCTGGCGGCGCTGACCGCGGCGACCGCGCTGGTCGAAGCGGCGCTGCCCGAGCGGGCGCCGCACCCCGAACTGTGCCGGTCGCTGGGTGATCTTCTGGATGCGCTCGAAGGGCCCGACTGGGCGGAATCGTACGTCCGGTGGGAACTTCTGCTGTTGGCCGATCTCGGCTTCGGACTGGACCTTGCAACCTGCGCCGCGACGGGCGCGAATGACGGGCTCGCCTGGGTCTCGCCGAAAAGCGGCCGCGCGGTCTCTCTGTCGGCCGGGGAGCCGTGGCGCAACCAGCTGCTGCCGCTGCCCCGGTTCCTTGCGCCCGAGGGCGGCGCAGCGGACGCGGGGCAGGTCGTTGACGGGCTGCGGCTGACCGGCTGGTTCCTCGAGCGCCACGTCTTCGCGCCGCATGACCGCAAGAGCCCGGACGCCCGCGAGAGGCTGGTGACGCATCTGCGCGGGCTCGACGCGGACCGGCGAGACATAGTATAAGCCCTCATGCCAACCGCTATATCTGGTAGGAGCTTGCCCAGGTGGAGACTTTAGCGCGAGTCAAGAGTTCGTCATTGCGAGGCGCAACGCGCCGCGGCAATCTAGGCTGGCTGCGGGGAGTCTGGATTGCCGCGTCGGCTTCGCCGCCGCGCAATGACAGCGGTTGTTTCCCGGGGGAGGCGCCCAGATGAGCGACACCACGGCCGCCGAAGACAACGGCGCCCAGCCGGCGCAGCTCGCCGACGTTCTGCAGGAACGCTACCTCGCCTACGCCATGTCGACGATCATGTCGCGCTCGCTGCCGGATGTGCGCGACGGGCTGAAGCCGGTGCACCGGCGGCTGCTCTACGCGATGCGGGAATTACGGCTCAACCCCTCATCCGCCTTCAAGAAATGCGCCCGCATCGTCGGCGACACCATGGGCAAATACCACCCGCACGGCGACTCGGCGATCTACGATGCCATGGTCCGCCTGGCGCAGGATTTCGCGGTGCGCTACCCGCTGGTCGACGGGCAGGGCAATTTCGGCAATGTCGACGGGGATTCCGCGGCGGCCATGCGCTACACCGAGGCGCGCCTGACCGCGATCGCCGAGGCACTGCTGGACGGTATCGACGAGGACGCGGTCGATTTTCGCGAAACCTACGCCGGCGAGGGCGAGGAGCCTGTGGTGCTGCCCGGGGGCTTCCCGAACCTGCTGGCCAACGGGGCATCGGGAATCGCGGTCGGCATGGCGACCAACATCCCGCCCCATAACGTCAACGAGATCTGTGCCGCGCTGCTGCACCTGATCAAGCATCCCAACGCCGCCGTAGAGACCCTGCTGACGCATATGCCCGGGCCCGATTTCCCGACCGGCGGCGAACTGGTGGAATCGCCCGCGACGATCCTGGAGGCCTACCGTGCCGGGCGCGGCAGCCTGCGCCTGCGGGCGCGCTGGGAGGTCGAGAAGCTGAAGGGCGGGACGTGGCAGATCGTCGTGACCGAAATCCCCTACCAGGTCCAGAAGAACAAGCTGGAAATCCGCATCGCCGAACTGCTGAACGACCGCAAACTGCCAATGCTGGCCGATGTTCGGGACGAATCGGCCGACGATATTCGCCTGGTGCTGGAGCCGAAGAGCCGCAACGTCGATCCGGCGACGTTGATGGAGGCGCTCTACCGCCATACCGACCTGGAAACCCGTTTCGGGCTGAACATGAACGTGCTGGACGCGGACCAGACGCCGCGGGTGATGAACCTGCGCGAGGTGCTGCAGGCCTTCCTCGATCATCGCCACGACGTGCTGAAGCGGCGCACCCGGCACCGGCTGGGCAAGGTCGAGGCGCGCATCGAGATCCTCGACGGCTACCTCGTCGCCTACCTCAACCTCGACGAGGTGATCCGCATCGTCCGCGAGGAGGACGACCCGAAGGCCGAGCTGATGGCGCGGTTCAGCCTGTCGGAACTGCAGGCCGACGCGATCCTGAATTTGCGCCTGCGCCGCCTGCACAAGCTGCAGGAAATCGAGATCAGGGGCGAGCACAAGCAGCTCACCGACGAGCGCAAGAGCCTGAAAGCGCTGCTCGCCGACGAGGGCGGCCGCTGGGACGTTATCGCCGGTGAGATTCGCGTGATCCGCGACCGCATCGGCAAGGACAAGCTGCACGGGCCGCGCCGCACCGTGCTGGGCGCGCCGCCGGCCACGGTGGTGGTGCCGCTGGAAGCCATGATCGAGCGCGAACCGGTCACGGTGATCTGCTCCCGGCGCGGCTGGATCCGGTCCCTGCGCGGACATCTGCCGGCGGACACGGACCTCAAATACAAGGAGGGTGACGGCGCGCGCTTCCACCTGCATGCGGAGACCACGGACAAGCTTCTGGTGTTCGCCACCAACGGGCGGTTCTACACGCTGGGCGCGGACAGGCTGCCTGGTGGCCGGGGCTTCGGCGAGCCGCTCAACCTGATGCTCGAGCTCGGCGGCGAGAACGACGTCGTCGCCATCTTCGTGCACCGGCCCGGGCGCCGGCTGCTGGTTGCCGCCGGCGACGGCCGCGGCTTCGTCGTCGAGGAGGACGGCGTGCTGGCGCAGACCCGCGCCGGCCGGCAGGTGCTCAACGTCTCCGGCAAGGTGGAGGCGGTGCTCTGCGTTCCCGTGGCGGGCGATTCGGTGGCGGTGATCGGCCAGAACCGCAAGCTGCTGGTGTTCGGGCTCGACGAGGTGCCGGTCATGACGCGCGGCCGCGGCGTGATCCTGCAGCGCTACAAGGACGGCGGCCTGTCGGATGCCAGGGTGTTCAGCCGCGAGGCCGGCCTGACCTGGAAGCATGGCGGCGGCGAGCGGACGGAAACGAAACTGGAAGGCTGGCTCGGCAAGCGTGCCCAGGCGGGCCGCCTGCCGCCGGCCGGATTCCCGCGCAACAACAAATTCGGCTAGGGATTCGCCGGGCGCGCCGTTATAAAACGACCGAAGTGGAATTCAGGACATCGGGGACCATCGACATGAGCACAGCCACCGCATATCCGCAACAGACCCTGGCCGGCGCACTGTGGCCCGAGGGCAGCCTGTCGCAGCCGCTTCGCCTTGCCGTGCTGGCGCTGGCGGGCACGGCGCTGCTGGCGCTGTCCGCCAGGGTCCAGGTGCCGTTCTACCCGGTGCCGGTCACCATGCAGACCTTCGCCGTGCTGGCAATCGGCATGGCCTATGGCTGGCGTCTCGGCGGCGCGACGCTGCTGCTGTACCTCGCCGAAGGCGCGGCCGGCCTGCCGGTATTCGCCAAGGGCGGCGGCATCGCGACCTTCTTCCTCGACCCGGCCACCGGCACGACGGCCGGCTACCTCTATGGTTTCGTGCTCGCCGCGGCGGCGGTCGGTTTCCTCGCGGAGCGCGGCTGGGACCGCAACGTCGTGACCACCGCGCTCGCCATGCTGATCGGCAACGTCGTGATCTACCTGTCCGGCCTGTTGTGGCTCGGCGCGATCTTCACCTGGGAGAAGCCGATCCTGGAATGGGGCCTGTACCCGTTCCTCATCGGCGACGCCTTCAAGCTGGCGCTGGCCGCCGCGGTGATGCCGCTGGCCTGGACGGCGGTACGGCGCTGGCGCGGCGGCTGACTCGCACCAACCCGCACA
>Ga0224512_10001482_pt1 | contig 22548 bp, 15 predicted proteins | sample SF_May12_sed_USG_4_FD_169103 | JGI IMG/M metagenome (GOLD analysis project Ga0224512, IMG submission 169103) | Sediment microbial communities from San Francisco Bay, California, United States - SF_May12_sed_USGS_13 | ecosystem: Environmental > Aquatic > Marine > Sediment | place: USA... | reverse complement strand
GGAGGAGTGAGTTCACGGGGGGCAATGCCGCCAAAGGCCATCATGCGCGGGAGCGGCCACTAATCGTATCGCGATCGGCCGCCCGCCACTTTGTAAGGCCCTCACCTTAAGATTAAGGTGCCAATACAGATCGCAGGCAGCAACGCCCGGAGATTGGTCAAGACTTGCGGAATGCCCTTAAGTAGTATTGTTTTGCCAAGGACGCGAACCCCGTATATTTTGACTCGTCCGCAATCCTCGTCACCACGTCAAATCCGCTAATGTTGACAATTGCCTGGAAGAAATTTTGACGCTAGTGATTTACCGTCTTTTGGGTGATGCTTGTTGGCGGTTGGGAGCGCCGTACGGCATCAAAATTCTTTTCGCACACCGAAGTCGATAGTGTGTTTGCGAATAGTGTCTTGCCCTAGCACGGTTTCATAACTGGCGAACGCGGCCAATCCACGAGGTAGGGTGGCCGACAGCGCGAAGCCAAGGTTGAAGTAATTGCGGTCCGGTACATCACTCGAGATGCTGAACGGGATGCGCGGGTCGGCGACAAAGCGTGACGTAACCAAGCGATCATCATCTTCGAACTCATGCTCCCATTCCACACGACCGCTCGATTGCAGTACCCCCCAGCGCATACTTAAGGCTTTGGTTATCTCCAGAGCAAGAGCGCTGGTCAGGGATTTAATGTCCTGTCGCTCAACCGCTAAAGCAAGCCCGCTGCCCCCGTTTTCTTGGTACGCGTCAATCTCCGCATCAAGATAATCCAGGCGCAGGTGTGGGCTGAACAACAATCCATCGCCTAATTCGAGTTCTGCTCCAACATTGACACTGAGCGCTAGTTGATCGCCGTCGGTGCTGCCGTTGGTGCGCGTGTTGACGCCGGTAAATACGATATGGCGCGTGGCGTCATACTCGTTGCTACCCTTATTCGCAATCCAGTCGACAAAAAAGCGCCCCGGTTGGTAATAACTGCCATAAAACGAAACGCTCGTTGACGTGGTCTCCAGGTTGCCACCATCTGAGCTGAAGTCCGAGTCGGTCTGCGCATAACCCACTGCACCCCCTAATAGAAACTTGTCGGTGAACCGGTAGTCGCCGCCAATGGTGATCCCCTGGGTCGAGAAATCGAAGCCCCTTTCGCGATCGGACCTGTCCTTGTCGCCGAAGTCAATGCGACCATTCACAAAACCACCTAGGCGACTCACTTCATCGGCACTGGCCCCACCGCCGGTGTCATCTGCCTGGCGCAGGAACAAAGCGTGCCATTCCTGCTCAACCCGAGGGTCGTCCGCTCCCGCCAAGGCGGGGCCATCCCCGCGTAAAGCCGCATCTGCCAGCCCGCCCAGAGGCACATTTTGCCCAAGCAGACCCAGGGAGAACCCTTGGAGGGCCAGCAACGGTGGGCCGGCTGTGCGCAGGGACGTCTGCCGTGCCCGTACATTGGTGAGCTGGGTCCCCGCGGTTTCTATCGAATTCGTCCCCTGCGCCATCACCGCGCTCCCGGCAATCTCATCGAGCGCCCGACGCGCTTGTTCATCTCCTAGCCTGGCCAAGTTGGCACACTGCCCCCGCAATAGACTGCTCCGCGTCGTCGCACACAGCGAATCCAGCGTCCGGGCCACCGCCCGTTGCGTCCCGGTCAAACCAGGAATCGTCGACAGCCCTGGGCTCTCCGGCGTCGACGTCGGCGCCCCCGCCCCCACTGTCACCGTCACCGTGGCGCTCGTCTGCGCATTACCGTCCGTCACCGTGTATCTGAACCGATCCGTTCCCGAAAACCCCGGAGCAGGCGTATAGGTGATCGTATTGTCCGGGTTGATGTTGGCCGTCCCGCCATTCTCCGGGGGCGTGACCGCAATCACCCTAAGCGGCGACCCGTCCGTACCCACATCATTTCCCAATACATTGATCGTGACCGGCCTGCCGGCCGCCGTCCTGACCCCCGGATCATCGATCGCCAGCGGACCCTCCAGTGCACCAACGATCACCGTCACAGTCGCGGTGTCGCTGATCCCGCCGCTGGTGATGCTGTAAGTAAACGAATCCCCACCAATAAATCCCCCACTCGGCGTGTACGTGATTGTTCCATTCGAGTTAACCACAGCAGTGCCATTTCCCACCGGACTCGTGATCGACGGGTTGCTGATCGGGAAACCATTCGCACCGCTGTCGTTGGCACGCACATCAATCGTCACCGGCGTGCTGACATCCGTGGTCGCCACATCGTCTACCGCCATCGTCACATTGCTTACGACCACCGTGGTCACCGCAGCAGAATCCCCGGTCGTGCATGTACTACAGTCCACGAAAATCGTAAAACTAGTCGTGCCAACAGGCGGCGACAACGCGAAATTGTAAGTGAGCTGACTGGGTGAGGGTGGGTTTATGTTGTTAAGAGGGTCACAGAAAAAATCACCGTCCAAGCTGCATTGACCGTCAGTATTGACAAAGTTGGCTGTGACCACATCGCCTGCCATGGTAATCGTTGGAAACGCTCTTTGGCCCGTCGATTCGCGAACGGTTACGGCGTAATTGACAGTGGTTCCGGCAAGAACGGCGTTTGGTGGCGTCTGTACAACGTCATCGATTATCAAGACGGCAGTCGGTACCGTCTGAGCCTGGGCCAATGGCATGCTGCCTAACCCAAGAACAACCAACAGGAGGCTGGCTAATACAAACTGGGTCCGATTGCATCCGCTTCGTGGGCGCGCAATCGAGCAGCCAACTCTACCCCCACTAGGAGAATATGATGGCGGTGCAGCGAAAGTCGTTATAGTCATTAGTCTTTGGCCCCCGCGGTGGCGCGTGACCGCTCGGTCAGGCCGGGGCTTGCTTACTCCTCGGCTTTTGTGGCGACGAGTGCGACGCAGGTGTAGATCAATAGATTCTTAATAAAACAGCGACAATTAGTAGCATCTATGACGATACATGTCCAGCGTCCGTGGTCGGTGTTCCGCGGTCGGAAGTGACACATAGGCACGATCATAAATTCTTGTGTTTTGGGGTTTTCGCGAATGACACAAAGGCTCGTTATGCCGTGCTCGCCCCGAAACACGTTCCACGATGATGAATACCGACAATCTCAGCCGTGTCTTGCGTCGGATCGCCCCCGATAACTTCTCTTTATGACAGTTTCTTGTTCATTCCGCCCTCCTTTCGCTGACTGTGTTGACAGAATGCGGCTTCTTTTCGAAGCATCCGGACTCACTGGAGCTCAGAGATGAGTTGATACATTCCGTGACGCTGGGTCGCAATTAGTTAGAAATGCTGAGCCGACCCACAGTACCACCTCGGGGCTCAAATGCCTTCGTGATAGGGGGTTGCCATGCGCCCTGTAAACGAAGATCATTAGTATTGGGTGCCCACTTCGGAAGGGCAATATCGGCGCAGCCATAGCTTGGTTCAATCGAAAATAATATTAAGCCAAATGGATGTGAAAGGCCTTGAACGTTCGTGACGAACAGATCGAGTACGTAAATTGAGCAACATCGATGTCAATGCGTTGCTAGCGCCGATCGCTGCGGACGCTCCGGGAGGTGAATCGCTTGAATATGATCCGGCTTTCACCGATATGGAGCGAGAGGCGCAGGGAAAAGCCGAACAACAGATTGGCGACGAGATTAGGCCCGGACAGGATCCCGATTGGAATAAGGTCCGCGATGCGGCTATAGAATTATTTTCCCGTACCAAAGACCTGCGCGTCGGAACTTATCTGACGCGGGCACTTCTACACACGGACGGACTCGCCGGCCTGCATGATGGATTGGCGGTGATGCGGGGCCTCATCGAAAGTTTTTGGAACGATGTGTATCCACAACTCGATGCAGACGACAACAACAACCCAACCGAAAGAGTAAATATCCTCTCGGCTTTATCGCATCCAGAGACTACTTTGCGCTATGTGCGCGAAGCGCCATTGGTCTCATCAAGAACATTCGGGAAGATTAGCCTGCGCGATATTGAGATCGCGACCGGGCAAGCGGTGCCAACGGGCTCGGATGTAGAGGTGCTCGAGGAGTCCACCATAGACGCAGCGTTTATGGAAGCTGGTGGTGACGAACTTGGCGCCACGATAGCGCTTGTCGGAAAATCCATTGAGCACGCTCAAGCAATCGATTCCGGCGTCACCGAGCGTGTGGGTACCGCCGATGCCGTGGATCTCAGCGCGCTGCCGAGTTTGCTGAAGACGATAACTCAAGTGCTCGCAAAGCATGTGGACGTGCCTGGAGCGTTGCTGGATGCCGGCGCTGAAGGTGCGTCGGCTGGTGGTGACGGGTCCGCATCCGCTTCACTCGGGATAAGGAGTAGGGACGACGTGGTGCGGGTATTGGATCTGGCCTGTGAATACTATCGGCGCAACGAGCCCTCTAGCCCCGTACCTCTGCTGTTGAAGCGTGCTAAAAGATTGATTTCGAAGGATTTCTCTGAGATCGTGGAAGATCTTACTCCAGCCGGGATGCAGGAGCTGAAAACAATCACTGGCCCATCGGCGGACGAGTAGCGAAGACAACCCGCGACCACTAGAAAAGATGGCGGGAAAGTCATATTCTGTAAGGTTCCGATGGTTTGATTCGACGGAGTAAATTAGATGGCAAAGGCAAGCAGTCAAAAATTCATCGCGCGTAACCGCGCCCCTCGGGTGCAAATCGAATACGATGTTGAACTGTACGGTGCCGAGAAACAGATTCAGCTTCCGTTCGTAATGGGAGTCATGGCGGATTTGTCCGGCAAGCCCGAAGAAGCATTGCCTCCGGTAGCCGAGCGCAAGGCGCTGGAAATAGACGTGGACAATTTTGACGAACGCCTAAAGTCGATGAAGCCACGGGTCGCGTTTCAGGTGCCTAATACGCTCACGGGGGAAGGAAATCTGAGTTTGGACGTCACTTTCGAAAGTATGGATGACTTTTCGCCTGCCGCCGTTGCGCGCAAGGTGGACTCGCTTAATAAACTACTCGAAGCACGCACTCAAATGGCAAACCTCGTGACCTATATGGATGGCAAAGGCGGAGCGGAAGAGTTGATTGCCAAGGCGCTGCAGGATTCGGCGCTGTTGCAAGCGCTGGGATCCGAGGCCAAGCCGGACGAAGACTCACCCGAAGAATCTAAATCTGCCAAGGAGGAATAAAGCGGTGGCCGAAACGAAAACTGAAACCCAAGCCCAGCCGGAGAGTACGACACTCGACGCCGGCGAATTCGCTTCGCTGCTAGAGAAGGAATTCAAACCCAAGTCAAGCCGCGCCAAGGACGCCGTCGAAAACGCGGTAAGAACCCTGGCGGAACAGGCACTCGGGCAGACCGCGCTGATATCCGATGATGCCGTTGCCACTATCGAGGCACTGATCGCGGAGATCGACCACAAACTGACAGAACAGGTTAATCAGATACTTCATCACGAAGATTTCCAGCGCCTGGAAGGGGCATGGCGTGGGCTACATCACTTGGTGAACAATACCGAAACCGATGAGATGCTCAAGATCCGCGTCATGAACATCTCGAAGAAGGATTTGGGCAAGACCCTAAAATCCTATAAGGGAACGAGCTGGGACCAAAGTCCAATTTTCAAAAAGCTATATGAAGAAGAATACGGGCAATTCGGCGGTGAGCCGTATGGTTGTCTCATTGGGGACTATCATTTTGACCAAAGTCCACCCGACGTTGAAATGTTGGGACAGATGTCGCAGATTGCCGCGGCGATCCATGCCCCGTTTATCGCCGGTGCGGCGCCTACGATCATGCAGATGGATTCTTGGCAGGAGTTGAGCAATCCGCGCGACCTAACCAAGATCTTCACTACGCCGGAATACGCGGCGTGGCGCTCACTGCGTGACTCTGAAGATTCGCGGTATATTGGGTTGGCGATGCCCCGTTTTCTCGCCAGGCTTCCCTATGGCGCTCGCACCGATCCAGTGGAGGAATTTGATTTCGAAGAGGATACCGGTTCGGCTGATCACACTAAGTACACATGGGCAAATTCCGCCTATGCGATGGCGGTTAATATCAACCAATCGTTCAAATTTTATGGTTGGTGCTCGCGAATTCGAGGCGTCGAATCCGGTGGCTTGGTGGAAAGCTTGCCGACCCACACCTTTCCGACCGACGATGGGGGCGTTGATATGAAATGCCCGACCGAGATCGCCATCAGCGATCGCCGGGAGGCCGAGTTGGCAAAAAATGGTTTCATGCCGTTAATTCATCGCAAAAATTCGGACTTCGCCGCCTTCATCGGCGCTCAGTCGTTGCAGAAACCGGCCGAATATGACGATCCGGATGCGACGGCAAATGCGAATCTAGCGGCTCGTTTACCATACTTATTCGCCACCTGCCGGTTTGCGCATTACTTGAAGTGCATCGTGCGTGACAAGATCGGCTCTTTCAAGGAACGGGACGATATGCAGCGGTGGTTACAGAATTGGATCATGAAATACGTAGACGGCGATCCGGAGCACTCCAGCGAGACGGTTAAAGCTCGCAAACCATTAGCGGCGGCCGAGGTGATTGTCGATGAAGTCGAAGGCAACCCGGGCTACTACACATCGAAATTTTTTCTGCGACCGCACTACCAACTCGAAGGACTCACTGTGTCGCTTCGTTTGGTATCGAAACTGCCGTCATTGAAGGGCGGTTAAGTGTAATGCGTTATCGACCCATATCGCGGCGTAAAGTAGTAGGGGGCAGGTGCAACGCCAGATATTTAATATCGCATTGGAACGTCGTCGGGAATAATGGCGCTAGCGATACGCGGAGATAATGCGCAAGGTTCGAAAACTATAGGAGGTTTTATCATGACTGCAGATATTTTTGTTAAGTTCGATAGCGTCAAGGGTGAGTCACAGGATAACGTATATAAAGACGCGATCGACGTACTTTCGTGGGGTTGGAGTCTGAGTCAGTCGGGCAATACCCATACAGGTGGTGGTGGCGGTGCGGGTAAGGTCAGCGTCCAGGACCTGAGTTTCGTTAAGCAAATCGATAAAGCGACACCCGTTCTAGGCCAGATGTGCTGCGACGGTACGCATTTCAAAGAGGCCTCGTTGGTCATGCGCAAAGCGGGCAAAGAAGCCTTAGAGTACTATAGGGTCACAATGAAAAAAGGATTAATCTCTTCGATTTCGAAGGGCGCGTCTAAGGGCGAAGATATGCCGACCGAGCAGGTGACCTTGAATTTCGAGGAATATAAAGAAGAGTACACCCCGCAGAAAGAGGACGGTACGGGCGACGCGGCAGTCGAATCGGCATGGAACATGGCCCAGAACAAGGCGCCTTAGGACGGCTACACGGCTCGATTTTTCGGGCCCTGCGCTAGTAGTGGGACACCGCGGCGGTCGGATCAGTCCGTCGGTTATGTATTTCGGGTCCGGCGGCTCCGCTGAGTTTTGTAATCCACCACGGCCGTCTGTTTGCGGTTTTGGGCGGGTGAATCATGGCTGCTGAGGAGAGCCTGCGCGAAGGCAAATTAGAACAAGCGTTGACTGAACTGCAGGACCGTGTCCGCCGCGATCCAGCCAACGCCAAGTACCGGATATTCTTGTTTCAGTTGCTGGCGGTAATGGGCCAGTGGAGTCGTGCGGCGACGCAGCTCGAGTTATCCGGAGAGTTGGATTCCGGTGCCTTGGTAATGGTGCAGGCCTACCGCGAAGCGTTGCGCTGCGAGGTATTTCGGGGAGAGGTCTTCTCCGGCGAACGCACCCCGCTGCTATTTGGCCAGCCCGAGCAATGGATGGCGATGATGGTTGAGGCAGTGCGCCTTAGCGCCGGTGGGCATGTTTCTCAGGCCCAGGAACTGCGGGCGCAAGCCTTTGAATCGGCGCCCGTGACCTCGGGCACGATCGACGGCAAGCGCTTCGAGTGGATCGCCGACGCCGACACGCGCTTTGGGCCGATTCTTGAAGCAGTGGTTAACGGCGGTTATTACTGGATACCGTATCAATACATTCAAAAGGTGCAAATCGACGAACCCGTTGATTTACGCGACTCGGTATGGATGCCGGCACATTTTGTCTGGGCTAATGGTGGCGATTCGGTAGGTTTGATTCCTACGCGTTATCCCGGCTCGGAGGTGAACGAGGAAAGCAGCATTCGCCTGGCTCGCCGTACAGAATGGATCGATCACGGGAACGATTACTATACCGGGCTGGGGCAAAGGATGTTGACGACCGACGCGGGGGAGTATCCACTGCTGGATGTCCGTTTGATCGATTTAGATACCGAGCAAACGGAGAACTCATCCGGTGGCTGAACTCGCATCAAAGGAGCAACTTCAGCCTGCACTTCTGGATCGCCTTACCGATAATGAGCCTGAGAAGCGTCAGGAATCACGGACGCACCGGGTAATGTCGATTCGCAAGCTTCGCCAAGCCGTAATGCGCGATCTGGGCTGGCTGCTTAATACCACTAACCTCGAAGCAGTCCAGGATTTAGATGACTATCCGCTGGTTGGTGACTCAGTCGTCAATTACGGATTGCCGGAGCTCGCAGGCCACGCCGTATCCGGAACTAATATTGCCGAGTTGGAAAGAATAGTGCGGCAAGCCATCCAGGATTTTGAGCCACGAATCTTGCGTAACACCCTCAAAGTCCGCGCCATCGTGGCGGAAGATCAGATGAACCGCAATGCCGTGTCCTTTGACATCGAAGCCCACCTTTGGGCGCAGCCGGCGCCTGAACATCTGTTTCTTAAGACCCACGTTGACTTGGAAAGTGGCGATGTCCAGGTGACGGACAGTGGTTAAGTAGGCGTGGCATTATGGATCCATTACTGCTGAGGTACTACAACCAAGAACTACAGCACATCCGCGAAATGGGCGGCGATTTCGCCAAAGCCTATCCAAAAATCGCCGGACGCCTTGGCTTAGAAGGTTTCGAATGTGCTGACCCTTATGTGGAGCGGTTGCTAGAAGGGTTTGCGTTCCTGACCGCACGCGTGCAGCTTAAGATTGACGCCGAGTTTCCACGCTTCAGCCAGCATCTGCTGGAGATGGTGTATCCGCACTATCTCGCGCCAATTCCGTCAATGGCGATCGTGCAGTTGCAGCCGGATCCCGACGAAGGTTCCCTGGCCAAGGGCTATACCATTCCACGGGGATCCGCGTTTCGCAGCCGCCTCGGAAAAAGCGAACAGACGGCATGCGAATACCGCAGCGCTCATGATGTCAACTTGTGGCCTGTGGAATTGGTCGCGGCCAAGTATTTCACGCAAGCCGGGGGCATGTCGGAACTCGAAGTGCCGGGTGCCCGTGGATTCAAGGCGGCGATCGAGCTGCGGTTGCGGACTACGGCTGGATTGGCGTTCCAGGAAACCGAGCTTGATAAGTTGGTGCTTTATCTTCGCGGTAGCGGCGATGTGCCGGTGCAGATCTATGAGCGAATGTTTGCAAATGCGCTTGGGGTGGCGGCGATGCCCGTACAACGGCCGGCTCCGTGGTCGCATGTTGTCGACAAATCGAATATTCGGCGGGTTGGATTTGCCGACGGTCAGGCATTGCTGCCGTATGGCCAGCGTTCGTTCAGCGGGTATCGGCTTCTGCAGGAATACTTCGCCTTTCCGCAACGTTATCTGTTTGTAGAAATCGATGGCCTCGGGCCGGCTATGCGCCAATGTAATGATTCGGAACTCGAGGTGATGGTGTTGCTGGATCGCAGCGATCCGTTTCTGGAAAAAGTGATCGATGTTTCGCATTTTGCGCTGCATTGCACGCCTGTCATTAATTTGTTCCCGAAGCGGGCGGATCGAATTCATATTACGGGACGGCTTGCGGAGGAGCATGTCGTGCCGGATCGTAGTCGCCCAATGGATTTTGAGGTCTATCAAATCGACGAGGTCATGGGGTATGGCACGAGCGGGGACCAGGCACAGGAGTTTTTGCCATTTTATGCCGCGAAAGATAATACCTTCGATGATGACGAACATGCGTATTTCGCAGTACGTCGTACGCCCCGTGTGCTGTCTGAACGCCAGCGCCGCGACGGTGCCCGCTCGAGTTATCTGGGCAGCGAAGCGTTCATCTCAATAGTGGACGCCTCGGCCACGCCTTATCGGACGGATATGCGGCAGCTGGCCGTGAGCACGTTATGTACCAACCGTGACCTTCCGCTACACATGCCTCTTGGACAGGGCAAAACCGATTTTACGCTGGAAATCGGTGCCCCGGTCGATGTTATCCGTTGTTTGGACGGGCCGACCCGGCCGCAGTCATCACACGTGCACGGTGAAGTGGCATGGCGCTTGATTAGCCACTTGTCTCTCAACTATCTAACGTTGTGTGACAGTGATGAAAAACAAGGCTCGGCGGGGTTGCGTGAATTGTTGATGCTATACGGGGATGCGAGCGAGGCTACGATCGCGAAGCAAATAGAGGGTGTCCGCTCGGTAAGCTCACGACCCATCGTTCGTCGGGTTGCCCAGCCCGGGGCGATCACCGCCGGTCGCGGCCTCGAAGTGACGGTGACTTTCGATGAGTCGGCGTTCGAAGGAAGCGGTGTCTTTTTGTTAGGTGCCGTGTTGGAGCAATTTTTTGCGAAATACGTTGCCATAAATTCCTTCACCGAAACGGTAATGGCAACCGTTGAGCGGGGGGAGATCATGCGATGGCCGGCGCGAGCGGGAAAACGACACGCGCTCTAGCGTTTGAGGATCAGCTCAAGGAAGAGCCGTTCCACTTCGACTTCTTTCAGGCATTGCGCTGGTTAGAGTGCGAGCACGTGGATAAGCCCCGACTCGGGGAGTCGCTGCGGGCCTCGGACGACCCAGTACGTTTGGCGCAGGAGCCGTCACTACAGTTCGCGCCCGCCACGCTTGCTTCCTTCGAGCCGGGTGGCGCCAAACCGTCACGTATATCGGTAAATTTTCTCGGGCTGCTCGGCCCGCATGGGCCTTTGCCGCAGCATTTGACCGAGTACGCGTTAGAGCGCATACGTCACCATGGTGATCCCACGTTCAGTCGTTTTCTCGATGTGTTTCATCATCGGGCACTGGCGTTGTTCTACCGCGCCTGGGCAAATGCACAACCGACGGTAAGCCGCGATCGGCCGCAATCCGATCGTTTTACGCTGTACGTGGGCTCACTATTGGGTTTGGGTATGCCGGCGTTGCGTGATCGGGATCCCGCGCCCGACTCTGCCAAGCTACATTACGCCGGGCACTTCGCTACACAGTCCCATCACCCGGAAGGGTTGGGATCGACTTTGCACGGTTACTTCGACATTCCGATCGAAATCCGCGAATTTATCGGCGAGTGGGTCACGCTACCAGATCATTGCCGGTGGCGATTGGGGTACTTCCAGGGCAATAGCACGCTCGGGGAAACAACGGTCTTGGGCGCGCAGGCGTGGGAATGTCAGCATAAGTTTCGAATTGCCGCTGGTCCGATTTCGCTCGAGGATTACCACCGGCTGCTCCCCGGCGAGGATCCGCTGGCCCGATTCATCGCGCTGGTTCGTCAATACGTAGGCGATGAATTCGACTGGGACTTAAATTTGATTCTCGATCGGCATCAAGTGCCCGCGCTAAAACTAGGCGAACGAGGCCGGCTTGGTTGGACGACTTGGTTAAAAGACAGCGAATTCGATCATGACGCCGATGACTTGCGATTGGATCCGATGTATTGGTTAAAAGTGATCACCGACGACAAGTCTGATGCTCAGCGAGTCGTCAATACGGTCGCACCGGCGCCGGTAATTGCGCAAGCGAAGGCGTAGGAGTGTATGGTATTGAGCGGGTAGTGGAGTTACACGTTCACCCATATCGTTCATCAAAACAAGATAGGCAGATTACCCATGACTGAGATTAGCCGCACCGCCTTATTCGGCAAGCTAAACAAAATAGGTTACAAGGCCATCGAGAGTGCCACCGTATTCTGCAAGATGCGGGGCAATCCATACGTAGAGCTGGTGCATTGGATTCATCAGATACTCCAGCTACCGGATTCCGATCTGCACCGCATCATTAAGCACTTTGAACTAAACCCGTCCCGATTGGCCGCGGACATCACCGAATCGCTGGATCGTTTGCCGCGTGGATCGACGTCCATTTCCGATCTCTCGTCGCATGTCGAAGAAGCGGTTGAACGTGGCTGGTTGTACGGCACGTTGATGTTTGGCGAGTCCCAGGTGCGCACCGGTTATCTCGTGGTGGGCATCCTCAAGACCAAGAATCTCAGCCATGCGCTGCAGTCGATTTCGAGTGAATTCGACAAAGTCACGCTGGAGGCCTTGACGGAAAAATTTAACGAATTAGTGGGCGGCTCCCCAGAAGAAAGCATGGCCGCCAACGACGGCTTCCGGGTCGGCGCCTCGGGTGCGCCGGTGGACGGTGCTCCGATGGCCCCAGCCACCATGGGAAAACAGGAGGCATTACAACAGTTCTCGGTGGATCTGACCGCAAAAGCCCGCAACGGTGAACTCGACCCCATCGTTGGCCGCGACGGGGAAATTCGTCAGATCGTCGATATCCTCATGCGGCGCCGGCAGAACAATCCCATCCTCACCGGTGAGGCGGGCGTGGGTAAGACGGCCGTGGTGGAGGGTTTCGCACTGCGTATCGCCGCAGGCGATGTGCCGCCGACGCTAGCCGACGTCAGATTGTGCACTCTTGACCTGGGTTTGTTGCAGGCGGGGGCGAGCATGAAAGGCGAGTTCGAGCAGCGTTTGCGGCAAGTGATCGACGAAGTGCAGGCGTCGCCGCAACCCATCATTTTGTTTATCGATGAAGCCCACACTTTGATCGGTGCCGGCGGAGCTGCCGGTACCGGTGACGCAGCGAATCTACTCAAGCCAGCATTGGCTCGCGGAACACTGCGCACCGTCGCGGCCACAACGTGGAGCGAATACAAGAAATACTTTGAGAAGGATCCGGCCTTGACCCGTCGTTTCCAAGTGGTCCAAGTCGATGAGCCGGTTGAAGAAAAAGCCATTCTGATGATGCGCGGAATGGCGTCCACCTTGGAAGCGCACCACCAGATTCAAGTGTTAGACGAGGCCTTGGAGGCGTCGGTCAGACTCTCGCACCGTTACATTCCGGCGCGGCAGCTACCGGACAAATCGGTGAGTTTACTGGATACGGCCTGTGCACGCGTAGCGGTGAGTCAGCATGCGGTGCCGGCTGAGGTCGATGATTCCCGGCGTCGGATCGAAGCGCTCGAAACGGAACTCGCCATCATAGGGCGCGAAAAAACTGTTGGGTTAGACACCGAAAAGCGCGAAACGGATACTCGGGCGAAACTCGAAATCGAGCAGAGTCGCCTGGAAACTCTCGAGCAACGCTGGAACACAGAAAAGGAATTGGTGCAGGAACTGCTCGATATTCGCCGGCAGTTGCGAGGTCATATCGGCAAGGTCGACGGTACCGATAGCGAGTTAGAAAAAGCTGCCGACGAGGCCGGTGAGAACATCACCGTCGACATCGGGGCCGCCGCAGAAGACACACAAAGCGCGACAGTTGAACTCAGCGAGGAGCAGCGTGATGCCCTGCTTCAGGATCTTCATGCGTTGCAGGGAAAACTTACCGAGTTGCAGGGCGAGTCACCGTTGATCCTGGCCAGCGTCGACGGTCAGGCGGTTGCCTCGGTTGTCGCCGATTGGACCGGCATTCCGGTTGGGCGAATGGTCAAGAACGAGGCGGAAGCAGTGCTGCGGCTGTCGGAAACCCTCAATCAGCGGGTAATCGGTCAAACCCACGCGCTGCAAATGATAGCCCGCCGCGTGCAGACATCGCGTGCACAACTGGATAACCCCAACAAGCCGATCGGCGTATTCATGCTTTGTGGGCCGTCCGGTGTGGGCAAAACCGAAACCGGACTTGCGTTGGCCGAATCGCTATACGGTGGTGAGCAAAATGTCATCACCATCAACATGAGCGAGTTTCAGGAAGCGCATACGGTTTCAACATTGAAGGGTGCGCCACCGGGATACGTCGGTTACGGGGAGGGTGGCATTCTTACCGAAGCAGTGCGGCGCAAACCCTACAGTGTGGTGTTGCTGGACGAGGTGGAAAAGGCCCACCCTGACGTGCATGAAATCTTCTTTCAGATCTTCGACAAGGGTTGGATGGAGGACGCCGAAGGCCGCTATATCGACTTCAAGAACACTTTGATCCTGCTCACCTCCAATGTCGGTAGCGATCTCATCATGAACATGTGCAAAGACCCGGAGCTGATGCCGGAATCCGATGGCATCGCACAGGCCCTGCGCGAACCGTTGTTAAAAGTATTTCCTGCGGCGCTCCTCGGCCGGTTAGTGGTGATTCCTTATTATCCGCTCAGCGACGAGATGATGCATATGATCATCAAGTTGCAACTCGGACGTATTGAAAGACGCATCGCGGAAAATCACAACATTCCGTTTACCTACGACGACCAAGTGGTGCAAGCGATTGCTGACCGCTGTGGCGAAGTGGAAAGCGGCGCGCGCGTGGTGGACGCCATTCTCACCAACACTGTGCTGCCACGAATCAGCCAGGAGTTTCTGACCCGCATGATGGAAGGCCAGGAGGTAACGCGGGTGAATGTGAGTGTTGAGGATGGCGAATTTCAGTACGGGTTTGAGTAGCCAGCCGGTCTGCATGTGGATGCGTGCATAGTCGGTGGTTGCGGAAACTCTCGAGAGGCAAGACCTAACACCGACCGGAGATAAGGAAATATGGCCTATAGAATGAATCTGAACACCCAATACCACGGGATGTCATTTGTCTGGAACGTATCTGCGGCGGTCGGAGACAATGCTTCATGCGCAAATCGGCCCACCGATATTGATCTCGTAAAGATACTAATCGGCGAGACCATCCGCGCGCGACCGCCGGCTTGGATTCACGCCTCTATGAGAACGCCGCTACTGGTCAACGGACAGATGGATGCGATCACGGCTTACTGGATCAGGGTATTCAATGCGGATCATAGCCCGCGCCTCAGTCAGTCGCTGAGCGGCATTGTCAGTCCGGCTCGCGGGGCGGCGATCAGTCCTGGAGACACGTGGACGATCGTAAAGTTGAACTGGGCGACCAAGCAGGGCGTGCCGGCCGTGTGGAATAATCTGCCAAACCATCCGCAGGCCAAAGCAGCGCTTGCGGCAGAGCTTCAGCGTACCCAGCCGTAGCAGATCGAACGGGTTATAGATTAAGACAAATAGCAAGGAAGGCAAGGCGACCGACAGCCGGAATACACGGCTGCCTTAAACTAAGGAATTACGGAAAAATCGGATAGACGATTGTCGGAGGATTGATGCGGGTAGCCGTCAGTCCGTGCCCGGCTCAAACTTCAAACAGAATTCATCCTCAGGAGAGTATAGGTAGTAGCCGTCGGCGGCTCCGCTCTCGTCGATAATAACTTCCAGGATCTTGTCCGACATCACTCCTTTTTTGGCTTTGACCCGTACCCCGGCTGTGGGCACGTTGTGTCGGCGCACATAGGCATCCCATTTCTGCTTGTCGGTCTTGTCGAACTTCTTACGCAGATCTTTTGCTTTTTGCAGTATGCGTTTGAAATCCTGATAATCGATTTCGAGGATGCGCGGCTGAGCCATATAATTCTCCAAGCCTTGTTATTCGCAATGCTAACAAGAAGTTAGCACTATAACAATTCATTGTAGTTCATTTTGACCGGTAAAAATTTGATGATTAGGCGTAACTGCGTCGTCATTCGGGTTGATTGCAGGAATACTGCTGGCTGCGCTTCGACATTATGGCGGTTCGCGACCCGAGATCTAAGGGCACTGACCTACGGTTTTAAAAGACGAAAACAAAGCGGCGTTGCTCATTGTGATTCGGAGTGCTACGTTGCCATTACGGTTGGTTGAGCGTACAGATTATGGGTCGCAGACTGCGAAAAAAAAGCACACCCAAAGCCCAGGAAATGGATGTCGGCGATGCGTTGGTTTATGCGGTCGAGCTTCATAAAGCCCGCCAGTTACATGCCGCCGAGGAACTGTACGAAAGGATCCTTGTGGCAGCACCCAATCATCCGGACCTCTTGCACTTCCTCGGTGTGCTTTCTCATCAGCGTGGCCGTTCCGATTCAGCCATAACGCTGATTCAACGCGCCATCGACGCACAACCGGATTATGTCGATGCCCATAACAACCTTGGCAATGTGCTTAAGGAGTGCAGCCGCTTCGAGGAAGCTGAGAACTCGTATCGCCAGGCTATCGCACTCAAACCCGACTCCCCGCTTGGCTACAATAATCTCGGCATCATACTCAAAGCGCAGAATCGATTCGGAGAAGCGATTCAAGCCTACGAAAAGGCGATTGCCATCGATCCACAATTCGCCCATGCCTACCGCAATCTTGGCAACATACTGCGAAAACAAGGCAAAATCGATGAGTCTTTGACCGCCTATCGCAAGGCCATCGAGCTTGCGCCCTATAACCCAGACTCATACAAAAAACTCGGTAGGGCATTGTCTTCGGTCGGCCGGTTGAGTGAGGCAGTCGAGGTGTATGATGAATGGTTAAGGCATGATCCCGGCAATCCGATCGCCGAGCACATGAAGGCAGCGTGCGCGGCGACGGATGTCCCAGAACGAGCATCAGATGCCTGTGTCGTGCAGACTTTCGATAGCTTCGCTGCTAGTTTCGATCAGGTATTGCAATTGTTGGAGTACCGCGCGCCGTTATTGGTCTCCGCGGCTGTCGAGGAGGCCCTCGGAGCGCCTGACGGAACGTTGGAAGTACTCGATGCCGGTTGCGGCACCGGCCTGAGTGGCGTGGACCTCAGGCCCTATGCGCGCCGATTATCAGGCGTCGATTTATCGCCGGCCATGCTGGAAAAAGCATCCGGGCGGGACGTATACGATGAGCTGATTGCCGCCGAGCTGACCGCCTTTATGGAAGACCATCCGAACCGGTACGATCTCATTGCATCGGCGGACACACTCTGCTATTTCGGCGCTCTCGATTCGGTGCTGGCGGCGGCTGGTACAGCGTTGCGTGCCGGTGGCTGGCTGGTATTCACGTTGGAACACGACGATGCTGAGGAAGGGTCAAACGGCTTTCGTATTAATCCCCATGGGCGGTACAGCCATTCCGAGCACTATATTCGACGCTCGCTCGAGCAAACAGGGCTGGCACTCGCGGGGCTCGCGACAGAGACGCTGCGCAGCGAAGGGGGGGAACCCGTGGCGGGGTTAGTGATATCAGCGCGGAGGATCGTCGAGAGCTAAACATTACGAATGTTGTGTTAACAACTTCGATCTTCGGGGCTAAGCAACCGGTGCAATTGCTTGGCCTGCAGGTGGGCCGGTTACAGAGAACGCGAAAACCCGCGATCAGTTGACTCCCAACAGAACCGGCTGCGCCGAGGCCGATATTCGCGGTACGTTGGGACGCCCGTTCAAAAATTAACAGAGTCTCTTGGTCCACGGCCCCTTTGGAATTCCAGCGCATCCATCACCGCCACGGACCGGCTAGCGGTTGAACAGGGTCCGCCACCGACTGAAAGCGGATCAACTTTACCGCGTTGCGGTTCTTGTAGCTCATCAACGGCATGATGCCGCGTTCCAGGATCGCGCCGGCTGTGCCTTCGGTTAATGTGGCCTCCGCACAGGCCTGCAATTTCGACTCGCCTTGATCGGTGTAGGTGTGCGCGGGAAGGTCATCGATATCCAGTCTATCCCCCAATTCCATGTTCCAACCGCGATCCAGGAACGACCCGCCAATCAACATCGCGCACGCCAGCGCCGGACTACCCCACAAGTAATCTTCATGTGTACGTTCCGGACCCATCTCCTCGAATTCGAAATCATCGACCTCATCGGTATTCTTGCCGTAAGGCAAGCGTAAGAGCATGCGCGGCACAGCGAGGCCGATCCACGGTGCGGCGTTACTTTGGCGCAATGCGTGCCAGCGCTGCTCGGCGTCCGCGTCGCGATGCGTCCACTCCCTCGCATCGGGCGTTTCCGCCAGCGTACGGCAACCCAGCAAATTCGAATCCGCCGCCGCCAAAAACGGTGCACCGGTTTGTGAACCGATTACACCAAGCGCAGCCAACAGGTTTATGTCATCGGCCGTTGCCGCAAACGTATAGTGACCCACCAACACGGACCACGGTGTGCCCCCGAGCGTTTGCACCCCCTGTTCAATCAGGAGTCGGTACAGGCCGGTGGCCGACAGATCGCCTTGGCCGCTCTCGATGTCTGCGCGTAATTCCTCCTTGGTGACGTTCAGCAGATAGAGCTGCAGACTTTCGCCCGTCTCCAAATTATCGATGAGCCAACGCATGCCACGCCACGAAGATTCGAGGGACTGGAAAGCCGCGTGATGCAACACGCTTCGCATCTGTGCGCTGATCGCGGTATCAACCGAAGCGACGTACTGATCCTGAAACGGATCGGGCTCGGGCACGATGTAGGGTGCCACGATGCGGTTGATGAACTGTTGAATGTCGGTCCGCGCCACCGGTGCGGCGACGCGGGTTTCCGGCGACGCGACGGGGGCATGCCCCAACAGTCGCTCGAACATCGAATCCTCATCCTCCTCGAGCACCGCACCTTTTTCCGCAGTAGCCGCTGGTTCGGCCCGTTGTACGGCCTCACGCCGCAGTCCGGACGCGGTCTCAGCAAAGGTGGTGGGGTCGCAAAGCCGCCGGTGCGTCTCTCGCAGTGCCGCGAACACATCTAATTCCCGATAGAGTCGGTCGGGGTGAAAGTCGTCCAATTGCTTGAATTCAACTTCTACGCTGGCGTCTGTCTCGGTATCGATCGGCAGATACAGTCGTGGAGCAAACCGAAACAGTATGTCGTCGAAGTTGTCCACATCCACCGCCACAATCGGCCGCTCTGCCAAATCGGCGGGATTGCCGGCGCCGCGGTTACCCTGCCCGCTGAAATCCCCCATGATCAATATGCGCATCGCCGCGTCATCGGGACGGCGCGTCTGCTCACGCATCTGCGGCTCATGAAAGCGGAACTCGAATTCCGTACGACCTGCCATGGTGGGGCCTCCTGCGGATTTCAGCCGGCGACTGCGGCCGAAAATAACGGCCTAAAGAGCATCGATTCTACCTCGCCCGGGCCGCTTGGTGCGCTGCAATGTAGCGATTTTCTGGGCTGTGGCGTATAGCCGCTGAACTCGGACGTCGGCGCCACTCGGCATCGTGGAGTACATCCGCTACAATGAATCGGCGCGTTGCCGCTTCGACGGTGGATATAGACGCCACAGCTATGGTGTCTCCGATAAAGTAAACCTCAAAGGAGAATAGACCTATGCCTCCGCAACAAGCCGAAAGACCGATTGGCGTTACCACCCCGCTGGGTGAAGACATTCTACTACTCCAGCGGATGACGGCGACCGAACAGTTGGGCCGACTCTTTGAATACAAACTCGAAATGCTGAGCGAGGACCATAACATCAAGGTCGCCGACATCCTCGGTCAGAATGTGACCGTGCGCCTTGACCTTCCCGATGACGAGAAACGTTACTTTAACGGGTTTGTGCGCCGTTTCAGTCAAGTCGGAGTCGCCGGTCGACATGCCAGGTACTATGCCGAGGTGGTCCCCTGGCTCTGGTTCCTGACTCGTACCTCGGATTGCCGTATTTTTCAGGAAAAGACCGTCCCCGACATCATCGAAGAAGTCTTCAGCGACCTCGGTTACACGGATTTCGAAGATAAGCTCAGTGGTTCGTATCGAACCTGGGAAAATTGTGTGCAATATCGGGAAACGGATTTCAATTTTGTTAGCCGCCTTATGGAACAGGAAGGCATCTATTATTTTTTCAAGCACGAAGACGGCAAGCATACGTTAGAGATCTCCGATTCCTACAGCGCCCATGAACGTATCCCGGGGTACGAGCAGATACCCTTTCACCAGCCCGATGAATCCCAGATGCGGGAGGAAGAACACATCTTCGATTGGCAAATCTCACATGTAGTCCAACCGAAGACTTTTGCGCATGACGACTATGATTTCAAGCGCCCCAAGTCTGACCTGACGTCAAAATCGTCGATTACGAAAGACCATGCCAAAGCCGACTACGAAATCTACGACTACCCCGGAGAGTATGTCGAGGTCAGTGACGGTGACAATTACGCCCGTGCCCGCATCGAAGAACTGCACGTGCAGCACGAGCTGCTCGAAGGTCAGGGCAATGCGCGTGGTATTTCCGTAGGGGGGTTGTTTGAGTTAACCGATTGCCCGCGCGATGATCAAAATCGCGAATACCTTGTCACGGCCGCGACCCACGAACTAACTTCCGGTGAATACGAATCCGGTGAAACGGAAAGCGGGCCTACTTATTCTTGCAGTTTCAAAGTCATCGATGCGCAGCAGCCATTTCGTGCGGCACGCACCACGCCTAAGCCCGTCGTGCAGGGTCCGCAAACCGCAATAATCGTCGGGCCGTCGGGAAAAGAAAGCTGGACCGATAAGTACGGCCGCGTCAAAGCCCAGTTTCACTGGGATCGCTATGGTAAAGAAGATGAAAACAGCTCATGTTGGATGCGAGTATCGCAGCCCTGGGCGGGTAAGGGTTGGGGCGGCATGTTCCTGCCGCATATTGGCCAAGAGGTGATCGTCAGTTTTCTTGAAGGCGATCCTGATCAACCTATTATTACCGGGCGCGTATATAACAATGACAATATGCCGCAAGAGGGATTGCCCGGCAACGAAATGAAAAGCGTCTGGAGCGATCGTTGTGGTAACGAATTTATCATGGACAGCAAGGAAGGTGCTGAAAAGATCGAGTTGCGGGATAAGTACGGTAATGAGTTGGTGATGGACGCTGTGGCGGGGACGATAAGACTCTATTCGCCTACACACGAAACCGAGATGGTAGCGGGCAAGAGCTTCCAATGGAAAACGGTCAGTGATTGGATAAATAATGTTGGTGGTCTGAAGGAAGAAAGTATTGTAGGAACGGCAGACATAAGGGTTGGCGGAGATGTCACGGAAGCATTTTTAGGTGCCGAGGCAAAAGCCACGGTCGGATGGCGATCTCGGCTGGTTGGTGGCTGGAAACAAGAGGTAATCGTCGGGGCCGAAACAAAAAGTATTAATGGAGCAAAGAGCGAAACTATTAGAGGGGCAGTATTTAAGAAGCATGTTGGCAGAGAGTATAAGATCGACGATAGCAAGTATGGAGTAAAGACGCCTAATGCGGCATGGCTGTTTGGGAAGGGGATTTTTGACTATGGAGAGGCTAAATCAAAAATAAGGAAAGAAAATAAAGAGACTGCGGAGTCTCACTACAAATGCACCGGCAAGAGAGTGGATGAGGCAATAAATTTGGTAACGAAAGCCCAAACAGCTAAGCAATCGTATGAGGCAGAACTTGAGCTCTCAGCCGCTGAAGAAGCGCATAGAGTGTCCGGTAAGATGAAGAACAAAGCTAGTAGTTGGCTGTTCAGCGGTACCGATATGAAATGCAAATCTTCATGTAAATTCGGTTGACCTATGACTCGATCTTGAGCATGCGCCCAATCATAAAAGATGAGAACTTTCTTTCGTGTCTCTGGGTGGTTGGTAAGATACAACCACGACAACGGACCGCTACTCTAATAATTAAGGGCACATTCAAGCTCCACCATGATCAGATTGCATTGCCGACTGAGGATCAACCGGATTCGGTTGTGGGTGATACGTATTTTGGTGATGATGATTGTCGAAGTATCCTTTATCCTTCGGATTTTGTTCCCTTCAAAGCGCGCACGGACCTCATACTAAATATGACTGCCTATTCACCCGATGGTGTTCCTAAACCACACATCACTGTCGGTGTAGGATTTGGTCAATATGGCAAACAACTCGACGTGTTTGGCAACAGGCAATGGCTCGAGGAGACCGCAGGAAAATCCCCGGGCAAACCGCAACCGTTTATCAAAATGCCAATTACTTACGAGTATGCCTTCGGCGGCACCGGCTATAGTAGCAACCCAATCGGAAAAGGTCGGGATACGATTCTGATGCCCAATATCGAATTTCCGAAGTACCGGCTGACCAGTCCTGGTGACAACCTTCCCCCAGCCAGTTTCGGTGCGCTGCACCCCGACTGGGCGCAACGAATGGCCTTGGTAGGATCCTACGGTGAAAATTATGTAAAGGAGATATGGCCGAGTTTTCCGGCGGATTTTGACTGGAGTTTTTTTCACAGCGCTCCGAAAGATCAGCAATTGAAAGGGTATGTCAAGGGAGATGAACCCCTTGTTTTCTATAATCTACATCCCGAGTTTCCAGAGTACCGTTCTGCATTACCCGGCCTCCGGGTGCGTTGTTTCGTTGAGGAGGTTGCCGCGAACAATCAACCCGGCGAGTTTCGCGAAGTTTCCATGAATCTTGATACCGTGTGGATCGACATGGATGCTGAGAAATTGGTGCTCGTCTGGCGAGGCCTGACTCCGGCCCTGTCGCCAAAGCTCAAGGAGTTTCAGTCTGTATTCGCGCTTGCGGAGCCGCTGTCTGAGCCCGCTCATGACCTCTCCCACTATCGGATGTTGATGCAACGGACCATTACAGAAGAAGAGGCGGAATTCGAGATTGAAGAGCGGCCGACAGAGGATGTGGATGCATTAATTGAAAAGGAAATGGCGACGTTTGATGCGGAGATCGCCCAGGTAGAAAAAGAGTTTGCAGAGTTGGA
>Ga0224512_10001481_pt1 | contig 22549 bp, 35 predicted proteins | sample SF_May12_sed_USG_4_FD_169103 | JGI IMG/M metagenome (GOLD analysis project Ga0224512, IMG submission 169103) | Sediment microbial communities from San Francisco Bay, California, United States - SF_May12_sed_USGS_13 | ecosystem: Environmental > Aquatic > Marine > Sediment | place: USA... | reverse complement strand
TTCTGGACAATGTGATCGAATGCTTCCTGCCGTAATCTGCGGATCATCGATCTGCTAACCCAACCCGAGGAGGTCAGTAATGGAAGTCGTTGCCACAATCGCCGCCACCATGGGAGTTGCATGGGCCAGCGGTATCAACTTGTACGCGGCTTTGTTTATGCTGGGCTGGATGGGCAGCAGCGGATCGATCGAGCTGCCGCCCAGTCTCGAGGTGGTCGAGCATCCGGTGGTTATGGGTGCGGCCGCCGTTATGTACTGCGTCGAATTCTTTGCCGATAAGATCCCCGGCGTCGATACGGGCTGGGACGTGTTGCATAGCTTTATCCGCATCCCGGCCGGCGCGATGCTCGCTGCCGGGGCAATCAGCCCGCTCGGCCCGGAAGCCGAATTGGCCGGTCTGCTACTCGGTGGCTCGTTGGCGGCGGGCAGCCATTTCACCAAGACGGGAACCCGCATGCTAGTAAATACTTCCCCGGAGCCGTTCACGAATTGGAGCTTAAGCGTCGGCGAAGACGTCATGGTCATTGCTGGCTTGTGGGCGGCGTTACACCACCCGGTGTTGTTCTTGGTCCTGTTGGCAGCCGCCATCGCGCTGGTTATTTGGCTCGCGCCCAAACTGTGGCGCGGCCTGAAACGTGTGATCGCACGTGTAGGTGGCTGGTTCGCCGACGGCGCTTCCGATTCGAGAGTGACTTCGAACTCGGCGCCTGGCATAGATAGCGCGCCCGAAAATGGACTGGAAAACGGTAACAAACCCGCTGCATAATTACCGGTCTCTATCACCAGCAATGCGGTATCGATGAAAATCAAACAATGGCTTGGTGCGAGCCTCGGCGTAACCCTACTGGCTGTACTGGGATTTGTGTGGTTGTCCGACACCGGCATGAAAGTCGCGCCCGAAGTCAGCATGAAGTTGGTCGGTGGCGAACAGTTGTCGATCGACTCGCTACGCGGCCGGCCCGTCATGGTGACGTTCTGGGCCACCACCTGCGTAACCTGCCGCAGGGAAGTGCCGCATCTAAAGGAAATCTACGAAACGTACTCACCCCAGGGTTTCGAGATGATCGCGGTCGCGATGCCGTACGATCCACCAGCTCAAGTATGGGAGTTCATGCAACAGAAGACTCTACCGTACAAGGTCGCACTAGATATTGATGGTACCGTGATCGAAGCCTTTGGCGCGATTCGACTCACACCCACTACGTTCGTGATCTCCGGCGACGGCCGCATTGTTTATCACACCCTCGGCGAATTCGATCTCGCGAGGATGCACAGCCTAGCGAAGAAACTACTGGCCGACGTCTGAATTCGTTTGTACTCCGCGTGACGATCGAACCTTCCAGGTGATGCCAACGTGCTTTGGATAAAAGCGCTTCATATCGTTTTTATGGTGACTTGGTTCGCCGGGATATTTTATTTGCCGCGCTTATTCGTCTATCATGCCATGGCGGACGATTCGGCAAGCATCGATCGTTTCAAGGTCATGGAGCGCAAGCTGTTTTTTGGCATTATGGCCCCCAGCGCGGTACTGACGATCGTCTCCGGTGTATGGCTGTGGCTGGGCTACGGATTTTCGGGAGGCTGGTTGCACGCCAAGATATTTATCGTGCTTCTACTCGTTATCTACCACCTCACCTGTGGTAGATATCTCTTCGCCTTCAAACATGACCGCAATGTTCGCGGTCATTTGTTCTACCGCTGGTTTAACGAGATCCCGGTGGCAATGCTTGTGTTGATTACCATTCTGGTCATTGTCAAACCGTTCTGATCCCCATCACTGTAATCTCATGATGGGCGTTGACTCATGCTTGTCGTCTAGCCATCGCATTACGGGGTCACATCTCGACAGCTAGCCGCGTACCATGTTTAACGTCGTATTGTATGAGCCGGAGATCCCCCCAAACACCGGTAATGTAATACGCTTATGCGCTAACACCGGCTGTCGGCTGCATCTCATCGAGCCGCTCGGGTTCTCGTTGAACGAGAAGCAGCTAAAACGTGCTGCACTGGACTATCGAGAAATGAGCGGTGTGTCCACGTATTCGAATTGGGACGAGTTTCTGGCACGATTTCCACAACAACGCATATATACTTTTTCCACCAAACATGCTCGGCGCCACGTCGAACCGAAATATCATCCTGGCGACACCTTTCTGTTCGGCGCGGAAACACGCGGCCTGCCGGAGACGGTACGCTGTTCAGTGCCGAAAAAACAACGCTTGACGGTGCCAATGCGGCCCGATAATCGCAGCATTAATGTCGCCAACACCGTGGCCGTGGTCGTCTACGAAGCCTGGCGACAACACGAGTTTGAAGGCGCCGCCGAGTGAGCGTTAGACCGAATTACCGTCATGGGGCCGCGCTCACTTTGTTGGTTGCCACGGACACCACGTATTCTTTCGCGCGGCCAGCGTCGGTCGAGCAGCTCACAAGATATTCTTGGTTGATATAGAGGCTGTGTTTCACCCGAAGCTTGGCACAACCACCGATTTCATTGTGGCGTAGAACCGCTGTAATATCGTCGAATTCAATCCCATTGTTGCGCCAGTTTCGCTCGTAATCCGACGTCGGAGTCCCACTTTGGCTCGGTAAATACGACGGCATTTCGCCACCGCTCAAAAAATACAGCGCAACCGGCAGCGAGAATACCATCGCTATCAATATCTGCTTCACGGTATTGCCCTATCGATAGCCAGGAATCTACGGGGCCAAAGCACTATTCGGCACGCGGCTCACGTTGCAGTAATGCCGCAACCGCATCGCGTGGCGCTTGCGCCTCGAATAACACTTTATAGACTTGCTCGGTAATCGGCATCTCCATCCCCAGCGTTGCGCTTTTGCGAAACAACTCGCGCGCCGTGTTGATGCCTTCGGCTTCTTGGCCGATGTCGGACAATACGTCCTCGAGAGCGCGCCCAAGACCGAGGCCCAGGCCGACACGGCGATTTCGCGATTGGTCATCGGTGCAGGTCAGGATTAAATCCCCGACACCGGTCAAGCCCATGAAGGTCTCCGGTTGGCCTCCAAGCGCTGCCCCTAAGCGGCGAAGCTCGGCTAAGCCACGTGTTATCACCGCAGCCCGGGCGTTGGCGCCAAGGCCTAAGCCATCGGCGATGCCAGTCGCGATAGCCATAACGTTCTTAATCGCGCCACCCAGCTGCACGCCAGCCAAGTCGGTGCTGGTGTAAACGCGGAGTTTGTTGCTGTGAAACCACGTAGCGACATCCTTAGCGACGGCGTCGAGGTCGGACGCAACACAAACCGCCGTCGGCAAGCCGCGCCCCACCTCGCTCGCGAATGTCGGCCCCGATAAGGCCGCACGCGACGTGCTACCGGGCGCCACCGCCGCCACGACATCACCCAGCATCGCACCGCTACCCGCTTCCAAGCCCTTGGTTCCCCACACCAGTGTGGCGGGCGCAGTGCGGCGGACCCGCGCCGAAAACAGCGCCTCCAGGGTTGTACGAAAAGCATGGCTAGGCACCACCACGAGGTAGTTGTCGCAGCATTGCGCCAACACGGCCACGTCCGGCTCGACAACAAGGGATTCCGGGAAATCGACGCCTGGAAGGTATCGGGTATTGCACGCCGCCTTGGCGATGCTGCTTAGTCGCGTGGCGTTTCGCCCCCACAAACGAACCTGGTGGCCGTTACGAGCCAAGGCTACGGCCAGCGCGGTTCCCCAGGATCCAGCGCCCAGTACGCCGATTTCGAGCGGACTCGCGACGCCGTTGACGGTCGCCATTTAACCGCTCCCAACGAGGCCGCGATGGTCTTGGGAGCAATGTCGCCGGTTACGCAGTCGCCTCGGTCGCACCGGCACCGTTCCCGCTGGGCGTTTCCGATTCCGATTCGGTGGCCGCACGACTTCGCTTGTTAGCGTATAGCGCTTCGAAATTGATCGGCGTAATTAGGAGTTGCGGAAATCCTCCTTTATTGGCGAGATCGGCCACGGCTTCCCGCGCGAACGGTAACAACACATTGGGGCAGGCCACTTCCAGCACCGCCTTGAGTCGGTCTTCCGGTATGCCGCTGATTTCGAAAATACCGGCTTGATGGACCTCGACCAAAAAAATCGATTTGTCTTCGTGTTTGGCCGTCGCCGTCACGATGAGCACGACCTCGAAATGACCACTGGGCTCGAGCGCCGTATGATCGATGCGAATCTGCACACCGATCTGAGGTGCGAAGTCCTGTTGCGTGAAAATATGCGGACTCTCCGGCGATTCAAATGATACATCGCGAAGATAAACTTTCTTGATGTCGAACTTAGGTTTCTCAGCCCCGGGATTGGACGCCATTATTTGCAATTCCTATTCGGCACGATCATGCCGGTTACAGTTAAAAAGCCTCTGAGCAACAATGAGATTACGACCTACTTCTCCAACGGCATGTTTTCCTTTTCCCACGCGGCGATTCCACCGTGCAGCGTATAAATTTTGTCAAATTCATTGCGCGCCAATATCGCTGCGGCTTGCCCGGACTTGTTTCCGGCGCGACAGGTCACAACGATGGGTTTGCCTTTGTATTTATTCAGCTTCTTAACTTCTTCTTGCAGTCGCCCCAGTGGCAGATTGATCGCGTTAGGAACGTGTCCGCGCTTAAAATCATTGGGCTCGGAGATATCTACGACGACGGCCGACTCATGATTGATCAATGCCGGAAGTTCGACCGCAGATACCGTTGCCGCTCCTGATGAGCGGCGTCGGATCGAATCCAGAGTGATAAGTAAGACGATTGCGACCAGGGCGACGAACAGCAACCAGTTTTGTTGTAGGAATTCAACTTCCATCGTGGATTCGCGGAGACTTCAGGACAATCGAATTTCGGGGCTACCCCGAACGTGCAGCACAAAATGCGTCCCGCATTGTACCCATCAGCCGTAGAATCTTACGGTCACCGATACGATAATAAACTTTATTGGCGTCCTTGCGCGACGCCAAAATTCCTTTATCGCGGAGAATAGAAAGATGTTGCGAAATGTTGCTCTGCGAGGTGCCGACACGATCGACAAGATCCTGCACGCTGGCCTCTTCGGCGCCACCAAGAATACACAGGATTTTCAGCCGCAGCGGGTGCGCCATGGCCTTTAGGCTACGAGCCGCGTGCTGCAGATCGTCCTCGTCTGCGAGCAGCAATTCGACCGTACGGGACGCCGATGTGCTTTGCGCGTCTGCCAATTGCCCGTCTATTATCTGGGATACCACTGTGTCTTTCGTCGCCCCAAAACGCCTAGCCGCCTTACCCCTTTATTAATGTTAAATTATACACTAATAGATTGATAGGGACAGCAACCCTCTGACTGAACCGCGATATTCCGCTCATGGCGCTTGACTTTGCACCCAAATCGGCTGCCCGCCGGCGCCGACCGCTGTGGCTGTGTCTGATCCTTTGCTTCGGGCCCGGACCCGTCGTCGCCGCCGAAGCCATTGCAGACGGCCACGACAGCGCCGGGATCGAGGCGCGCCGGACGGAACTTCGGGAATTGACGCGGCATATCGACCGGTTGCGCGCCGAGCTGGACGACGAACACGCCGAACGCGACCAACAACGTAATCGTCTCGAATCTATCGAGCGGGACATCGTCGCCAACCGGCAGCGGCAGCGAGACACCCTGCGCGACATCGCGACCCACAAAGCACAGCGTGCTGAATTAGCTGCGCGCCGGGAGCAGATCCAAACCCAACTCACCGGGCACCAGGATCAACTCGGAAAATTGGTCCGCGCAAGCTACCTGCTCGGCAACCAGGAATACTTGAAAGTATTACTGAGTCAACAAGATCCGAACGGCCTCGGTCGAATCATGACTTATTATCGCTATCTCGCCCAATCCCGCGCCCGGCAGATTCAGGATATCACTGCATTGGCGGAGGAATTACAAAAACTCGATGCCGGTGTCCTAAACAAGGAACACGAGCTGGCTGCCCTCAATGCCGACCTCGATACAGAACGTCAACGTCTCGAATCGGCGCACACCGAGCGTGCCCGTACGCTCGCGGCGATTACCAAGGATGTGCAACGTAAAGCCAAGGAAGTGGCACGGCTGGAGGCGAACGCGGCGCGCTTATCGGTATTGGTGACAAAGCTGCAGGAGCTCGCAGTCAAGCCTCCGAAACCCGCGCCGTCCGCTCCTATCGAACCCAAACCCGTGCCCGAGCCGGCATCGACGAGTCAACCCGGGGTTCGCTTTTCCAGCATGAAAGGACGACTCCCGTTGCCATTACGAGCCACCGTGCGGTCGGCGTTTGGCGACGTCAAAACCGGCAGCGGCATGCGTTGGGAGGGTCTGCTGTTGGCCGCTGCCGAAGGCGAGCCGGTGCACGCGATTTTCGACGGCCGCGTGGTTTATGCCGACTGGTTACGAGGATTTGGGTTATTATTGATTCTGGATCACGGCGAAGGCTACATGAGTTTGTACAGCCACAATAGTTCGTTAAACAAGCAACTCGGGGATTGGGTTGCATCCGGCGAGATCATTTCTTTTGTCGGAACCACGGGTGGCTTGTCGAATCCCGGGCTGTATTTTGAAGTTCGCTATAACGGAGAGCCAACCAATCCGCTGGCGTGGTGCCGGCGCGGATAACCGCTGCGAAGCAATCGCGGAGTAAGAAGCATGAATCAAAGCACACGCTACATATTAATCCTGGCACTCGGCGTATTCGCCGGAGTCGGCATTTCGTTCGAACAATTTGTATTCGCCGAGCGCAAAGGCGCCGGCCAATCGTTACCACTCGAGGACCTACAAGTTTTTGCCGAGGTGTTCGGCAAGATCAAATCCGACTACGTCGAAGAGGTCGATGATAAGGAACTGCTCCAAGACGCGATCCAAGGCATGCTCTCCGGACTCGACCCCCACTCGTCGTACCTCGATCCGGAATCATTTAAGGAAGTGCGAATCGGAACGGAGGGGCAGTTCGGAGGCCTTGGCATCGAGGTCACCATGGAGAACGGTTTCGTAAAAGTAGTCGCCCCGATTGACGATACCCCGGCACATCGGGCCGGAGTTCAAGCCGGAGATCTCATAATTCGCCTCGACAATACGCCGGTTAAGGGCATGTCACTCGATGAAGCGGTGCGCATGATGCGCGGCGACCCTGGAGACGAGATCGTATTAACGATCGTTCGTGACGGCGAAAGTAAACCGCTGGAACTGGCGATCGAACGCGCTGTGATACGTATCACCAGCGTCAAGAACCGCATATTAGACGATGGCTATGGCTACATTCGAATTACCCAATTTCAAGCCGGCACCGATCACGCGTTGCGGGAGAAGTTGACTTTAATGAAGGAGGAAGTTGGCGGCCCGCTAAAAGGACTTATTCTAGATCTCCGCAACAATCCAGGCGGGGTACTAAGCGGTGCCGTTGCGGTCAGCGATACATTTCTGCGCAGCGGTACAATTGTCTATACCAAAGGCCGGGGCGACGATTCGGAACTGCGATTTAACACCACCCCGACCGATTACGCGGACGGTGTTCCCATGATTGTGCTGGTAAACGGAGGTTCTGCCTCTGCCTCGGAAATCGTAGCGGGCGCGTTACAAGACCATAAACGCGCGATCATCATGGGCACCAAAACATTCGGCAAGGGATCCGTGCAAACGATACTACCCATGCAAAACGGCGCAGCCTTGAAGATTACGACCGCGCGCTACTACACTCCCAGCGACCGTTCGATCCAAGCCACCGGCATCCAACCGGATGTGATCGTCGAGGATCTGAAACTCGCGAAGAAGGACGACGACACGAACAGTTCGTTGCGCGAAGCCGATCTGGCCGGCCACCTCGATAACGAAAAGGACGCGGCGAAGGAGCCATCGGCGGCAAAGAACTCGGGTATCGCGTTATTAACCGACGATTATCAATTACGCGAGGCGCTGAACCTGCTGAAGGGTGTGAACATCGTTCGCGCGAGCGACGGTTCGTAGTTATCCCTGTTACTGATCGGCTTTGCTAGGCACGACGACACTGCTTTGCCGGTAGCGGTGAAGCCGATCGTTTACGTCGAACCATGAAATCCGGTCTTCGGTCCAAACATGGTCATCGATGCGTACGCTGTCTGGGTCGTCCAGGCTTCCAACCGCGATCTGCACGCGATCTCTGAGCACCTCCTCGTACATCGAGACGGTGCTGCCACAGGACGAACAAAAGCCTCGCTCAGCAAACCGAGATGATCGATATCGATGCGGCTCTGCATTCAACCAATGAAACGACACTATCGGGAAATGCACAAACGCAAGGATCGGAGCCCCGGAATGCTTGCGACACATCGAGCAATGGCATATCACGCCACGTGTCGGCGCCGCACTCGATCGGTAGCGTATCGCCCCACATAGGCACCCACCTTCGTATATCTGCTTATCCGTCATAAATTGGGAACCTCCGCATAAGTCCGGCGGAATCGCTGTTCTGCTTCAGACCGCACGACGTACCGCCGACCCACCTAGCGAAAATACGGTGTCAACCGTCGCCGACGGCGAGTCCGTGACGCTCGTGCCACTCGGCCAGAGACTCCGATGGATAGCCATCGAAGTGCGCGTCTGAAGTGTCGGCACAAACCACCACCCAGGCCGGCTTTGAGTTCAACATCATATGGGTGCGCACCGGGGGCAACGGCAGATCGGTATCGATGGCGGATGCAAATGGATGGATCAGTTCCGGCCAGCGTGGATCCCACACCCACAACGCGCTACCACAGCGGGTACAGAAATGCCGCCGTGCGGGACTGATCTCAGAGTCACGAGCATCCTGTTGCCGAATTCTGGCTTGGTAGATGCCGATACAATCGTCACCTTCGACATCAAGCGTGTGGAAGTCGGCGCCGAGATTAATCGCATATCCCCCGCCACCAGCGGTCTTGCGACAAATCGAGCAGTAACACAGATTGAACGGGTACGGCTGGGTGCCGACTACACTGAATCGCACGCTCCCACAATGACACGAGCCATTAAGTTGCACATTATCCTCCTAAGGATCTAACTTGCACTCGACGTAGAATTACGCAATGCCGCGCGGCGATCAAGACTTTCTTTCGGCCAGCAGGTATTAGGATCATAATAATTGTCAACGGCGATTACATTTTTCGGTAACACTACCCACGGTTGTTTGGAGGATGTAAAGATATGAATATCCGGGACGAGCAAATCAGCATTATTCAACGTTCCGACCCGGACAAAACGAACTGTGTCGCCAGCCCCGCTATAATTACTCCAAAGCGCGATATGGCATATTCTGCAACGACTGATCTTTTGCCCTTTGCCACTGTTTGATGGCGTATCTACTATCTCCGGATCACCTTGTATCAGTATTACCCTATCCGATTCTATCATTGCATTGAGCGCAAATGAGGCACCCGTTTCTCTTTGGCACCAACGACAGTGACAACAATGTACGAACAGAGGTTCGGTGGTGATACAGTAGCGTACGGCACCACATGTGCAGCTGCCTTCGGCAAAGCACGAAGAATTTTCATTCATCGGAAATCTACCTGTGTTATCGAGTACTGGGGGGATATTTTTCAAATGGCCAGACATCGACTTTTGGTAACCGATCGATAACTTCAGCGCTGGGTAGACGATCGATTTGAACCGTTTTTAGCGCAGAGGTATGACCCGACCGAATACTGACGTCGTCTTTGGGGACCTGCAAAACCCGTGAGAGTAGGTCAACCACCGCAGCATTGGCCTTTCCTTTCTCGGCGTTCGCTTTAACCCGCAGCTTCAGTACACCTCCGTGCCAACCGACTATGCGGTCCTCTTTTGAGCGGGGCGACACCTTTATTTGAAGAAGCAATCTGGAACCTGCCCACAAAAACAGTTTCGGTGGCCTTGTAAAACGCGGGCACCAGTTGTCAATTCGGGCTCCATTGATACATGATAAAGTCGCTGGGGCCGCCGGTTTATCGATCGTAAAAGGAACGACCACGCTCATTGAAGTGTTGTGTGATCCAGCGAATTGACGGCCATTCGCGGTCGCTCGCAAGTTTCTTCAAAGCCTTGAACATCGCATCAGCACCGCCGCCACCACGCGCCTCCGGGACGACAAACAGATCGTCGAGAAATCCCACTTCAGACCCGCCAAGTGAGTGGGGACAAGCCCGTACGTGAGCGAGACCTATCGCTTCGTCACCGGAATTACGGGTGAGCAGTCCTTCAAGAACATGATTGGGATCGAGTAGCCATTGCCAGACTTGATCGGCCGTAGCATCGTCCATCGATACCTCATAGAACGCGGCATATCCATTGAAAAACGCGCGCCACTTCGATTTATCTGAATCGGATACAAAATGAGTTTGAAATCGGTCCATGCTCGTGGTGCCTATGCTCGGTTTCTTTTCGAAGTATTCTTCTGATAATGGTTACATCACATCACGGATTTGTAACTATTTTCTTATGGTTCGCCGTGATCCAGTTTCGTTGCTCATCGGTGTCGGGAACCGGGGCGCCTCTCGCTTCCGATATGTGTTGAAACGCGTCATCCGGCTCATAACCGCAATGTAGCAGTATCCCAGCAGCGAACATTCCGGATCGGCCTATTCCGGCTCGGCAATGCACCACCGTATTCGTACCATCGGTAATCTGTTGGCAGATGCTGCCCGTAAATTCTGCAAATTCCATAACCGAGGATGGTAATCCCCAGTCCTCAATAGGATACGAGACAAAGTCCATGCCGTTAATTTCGCACAACTCGCGCTCCCTATCGAGGCCAATGTCGCGAGCCTCGGTCAATTCCAGCAACGAAACCACTTTCAGAATTCCTCGCTTCGCTATAGCAACGAATTCATGCTCGATCGAGTGGCTCGTAGTCGGCTTTGCCATTATAGCCAGATACCCACGACCTATCTGCTCTACTTCATAGATGGTCGATGGCATGAATTAGAATGGATGCCTCAAGGGCGTATCGGATTGGCAGGACTGATGATGAAACAGAAATGGCTGTCTCCACAGTGGCCACGAAATTCATAAAGGAATGCATGCCAATAGATAACAGGACGGATCCGGTTGCGGATCTCGCGTAACCAAGTACCAGGCCGAACACAAAGACCGTAACCACACCATATATGTCATATTGGAAATGGATCACAGCCCATAATAGTGACGAAAGTACGATTGCACCAAGAGGCCCCACAAATGAGGAAGCAAACCCGGGAATAAGAAACCCCCTGAAGAATAGTTCTTCGAATAATGGTGCGGCAACAAGCAGTGCCGCCCAGAAAAGCCACGGAGATTCTGCTGAAGTGTAAGCAAGCGACATAAATTCTGGGACAATTGGTTTATCGAGAAAAAATGTCAATGCATCGGAACAAATAATCAATGCGATAAGCAGTAAAAACCAATAATTAATCGATTTTGAGCTGACGGCCCTCAATCCCAGGTAATCTTTAATATTTGAATTTCTTTTTAATTTAACGGCCAGGAATATTATACAGCCACAAACGATTAGCGTAGCAAACGTAGAGGTAGCTATGACGGTACCGTTGTACGATAAACTGGTCATCAAGTTTTGAAATTCGTCGTTCGCGACATCGCCATGTTGGTTGATTACATACACACCCAGTACCAGTAACTGCGTTACCGTAAATGCGATTACGATCACCATTCCCCAAATTAGCGTTCCGGAGAAACCCCACACGGCGTAGTTTTGGTCCGATTTGTCAGTCCCGGTATTCACCTGATTCTCCTTGTATCCCAGCCCGCAAAATTTAAGCCGCATAATCGCGGCACAGCAGTCTGATTGGCAGAACAGCAACCGCTATCTGTGTATGTATCGGCTTTAACCGGGAAACGCTGGCGAACAAGAAGAATCCGGCCACATAACGATAGAGCGCTTCGTTGAATCGGTTTCCAGCGTGCACTGATTACGGCTCCGGTAACGCGAGGTGCACCTAACAAAGTGAGTACCCCACCGGGTATCCACCGTTCAGTCCATGCCCTCAGTCTTGGTCCTAGAACATTCGTTCCCGTCGCCGCCGTGACGCCAATACAGGTATTCACGACGCCCCCGACCATTATAAATATTGCTCCGAGCGCTAGTGTACGGGCGAATGCGCCTGGTTCGCCGGCGTTAACAAACTGTGGCAGAAAGGCCAGAAAAAATATGCCGATCTTCGGATTGAAAAGGTCCACTAGAATTCCTCGACGAAAAAACGACCGTGGGGACCCGGTGCTAGAACATGACCGGCCGAGTTCCTTTCGTTTTGAGCGTAACAGCAACTGTAATCCCAAATATACGAGGTAAATTGCGCCGATATACTTGAGTACGGCAAACGCCAAATCTGACGCAGCAATCAGTGCCGCAACTCCGGTTGCCGGAGCGAGGACATGAACGAAAATTCCAACAGACACGCCGAGCACGGAAAAGTCACCTACCTTAACACCGTTCGATGCGGCCACGCTCGAGACGTACAGAATGGATGGACCCACCGATAATTTCACAGTCAGCGTCGCCAGGAGAAACAGCAATAACAGATCGACCGTCATAGATTCGGCGTCCATGAATGCGAACAATTAGAGCTTATTCGCAAAGTACTCAATGAGTAACGTTCTCCATTCCTCTATAAATTCCTGGTACGCTTCTTCGGTAAAATTCTCTATAAACCGACGCCCCCGTTCTGATAAACCGATATAGGTATAGGCAACCCGCACCTTAGTTGAGTTTCGACCCAGTGGGTGGCACTTGATTGCTACTAGCCCTACTTTTTCCTCGGCTTCTACCCTGTACAGCTGCACCTCGTAAGTTTCGGGGCAATATTTTTTTACGATCCAAATCACAGCGTTGACGGCATGGTCGTGGCTCGTGGTTACAAATACGTCGTCCTCATTCAGCTCCAACCGGCCCATTATGTTTTCGTAGTCCCAACCGGGCATCCATAGCTTCTCGCCCTCTGGACTAAATAGCGGAAAAAGCACATCTGCAGCCTGAGCAATCTCAAATTCGGCTACGTAATTTCCGGCTGTGCGGCCGTGTATGCTAGCCAATGGACTCTACCGGTTGAAGGCGGGACACCAGCACGAAAACGCGAGTTCCAACTCCGCTCGGCACAAGGTCTCTCAACACGTTCTTCGCATTGTCCGACGCGGACTGTAGCCGTGTACATCGGCGTTGGCTCTCGGCCGACTTCGGATTCCCATAAGATATCAGTACGACCCAGTCCATTGCCGCTATTTCGGTCACGAGCCGCTCAAATTCTCCATTCGATTATTTGGGAACAGCAATCGGGAGGCATATAGATTCAGCAATACCGGAACATTAAAGGAGACAGTGAGTAAGATTTCCGGGTGTTTGGCCTTGTTGCAAACCGGTCTACGCGAAGTATTCAATTACGGGCCGGTCTTCTGCAACGATGTGATCAGTTATGTGATACACATCCTTAATCCAGGGATGAGCCAGCGCTTCTTCACGATCTAGAATGTTGCCCAGAAAGTCGACGTGCCTCCATGGCGATTCATCCTTATCGGTAACTGTAACCGCCCAGTTATTATCGTTGTCCCAGATTTTTACGGCAAATGCGGTACGCATTTCTGGATCGCCGCCTTCTCCCCACTCACCAAGACCAATTAACGAATAGGCAACTTTGTCTTCATGTCCATCAGTGAATAACAGATAGTAGACAGCGAAAGCGTCGCCATCTTCGTATACAAAACGAGTAAGACGGGTGGTCGTGTTTTCACAACACTCGCATTTCTCTTTTCTTGGTTCTTCAAATTCAATTTCGATCATCGATCAGGACTCGTAACACGAAATAACACTAAGGGTATCGAGGTCGACCGATTAGCGAGGTCCGAGCGGCCGCGGAGAGTGATCTTGAGCGGCTTGTTAGAGAGTGGCCAGCTACGACAGGACGGAATTCGATGCTCCGTCACCAACAGGAACCTCTGCAAGTTCATTTGGATCATATCCGTCGAGGCAACCCACATTCACACCGTACTCACTCGGTTCACTACGGCGCTGATGATGCGTATAAATACCGCAAGTCCGGCAAAAATAGTGCTTTGCGATTTTTGTATTCCACTGATACAGCACCAAGTCTTCAATTCCTTTCGTAACTCTCAATCTGTCGACTGGGACACTGGCCATAATCGCGCCCTTTCGACGGCACAGCGAACAATTGCAGCGTCGGAGTTTCTGAAGGCCATTTTCGAGACCGACTTCAAATTCAACCGCACCACAATGACAAGTGCCCTTAACGATTTCCACGATAGATCCCTGGCGCTCTAACGCTCCGTATCTGCGGCGCGGGCCGTGTCCGACTGCATGTGCCGGTTAGACAGCCGACTCGCATCGCACGCGAACATAAACTTCAAACTGACTCTTTCGCCAATCTGTCCTCCCAGCGGAATGTGTGCAAGTAAAGGTTGATAAATTGCAGCAGGTGAATTCTTGATGACTGCCATCTCGATTGCCGCCCGATGATAATGTTTAGTCGAAGCGGCTGGGTGTCGCTTCGGGCCGGTGACGGCTCCACACCGCTGCCAGCGCGGGTCGCGCCGCTACCGCCGCAGTGAGCCTTTCCACCTTGGGAATATGCGTCGGCCGCCATGCGTCTTGCTGTGCCCAGCGGCTAACGACGGCGATATAGATGTCACTGAGACATAAGCCCCATTGCAACAGGAAGGGGTCACCCGCGATGTTGTGCTCGACGACGAGCCACCGCTCGCGCCAGGTGGCTCGGGCGACCTCACGAACTCCAGCGGCGCTGACCGAATTAGGCGCAAAGCGTTCTGGATAGTCGTTGATCTCCACCATGGGGTAAATTTCGGTCGCAACGAACAAAAGCCAACGAAGCGCCTGCGCCCGTTCGGCGGAACCTGCCGGCGGCAACAGGCGTGCCTTCGGGTGGCGCTCATCTAGGGTCAGGAGAATGGCCACCGACTCCGTAAGCGTTTCGCCGGCAGGCGTGATGAGAGTCGGTATCTTGCGCTGCGGGTTAACGGCCGCATAGGCATCGTCACGCTGGGTACCGCCTTCCAGGTCTACTTGCCGGATGTCGCAGCTCGCTCCGATCTCCGCTAACGCGAGTTCAACCGTAAGCGAACCCGATCGCCGAGCGCCATACAGGATGTAGTTCATATCGCTAACCCCGTTTCCATAAACGACTGCACGGCTACAGCAGCTACCGCGCAATGTCACCCGCGCTGCAGGATTCGACCGCCGAACGCTCGATTCAACTACAAAATGAGCACGTAGCGAGGATCTTGCCCGACTGCAACCACTCGTTATCCGCTACTAGTATTCTTGCTAACATTCAATTTGGACGATAATACCGCACGCGCGCGACGGACTATAACTGGACGCATCGCCAGCACGAGCGCAAATAACACCGACCACGTCACCCACTGCTCAGGCGCCCGATCACCAAGCGCAATGATTAGACTTCCCCCCACTGCTAATAGCAAAACGAAACCGAGAACAAATTGCCATTGCATCAAAGTTTCACAAATAGACTCTAGCCAAATCCGCCCCCGCTCTTCAGCGGGAAAATTATTTAGTTCCGGTATTTTTATCGCGTGGCGTGCGCGCGTATAGATTCGCTGAATTAACCACGGCCCAGAAATCAGTAGAATCACTACAACAAGAAGCAAGAAAAATATTGAATTCATGGATCCATATTCGCAGTCAACGCCGTGCTAAACGGTTGCCGAAAGTGGAGCGACGACGGAATGGAACTTTTGGCAACCCAACTAACGCACTTAATTATAAAGCGCTTTGCACAAAATTCTCAATTCCACACTCTTCCTTCAGCACCTTCGCGAACACTTTGTTTGCAATTCGTTCGCTGTCAACCAGAACACCATCGCAATCAAAAATTATCAGTTCAAAGTTATCCATGACTTTCTCTGAATCTAATCACTCTCGCATCAGTGAACGCTAACAGCAAAACGAAACACGGGCGGCGCTTTTTGCGGTCCAGGCGAACGCGATTATTATGTTTATTTTTGGCCTGACATTTGTATTAACTCTGACACCTCAAGTGAACCACCAATATCAAGAAACGGACACGCTTTCGCAATCTCCAGCGCCGCCTCCGTAGAATCAGTTTCAATTATAGTGAAACCAGACATTGACGTTTTGCTTCCAGTGGTGACTGTACCGTCAGAATTTACCGTGCTCGTATTCTTGAGGGGATTAGCAGGACTAATTGCTGAGTCGCCCAAGGAAGACAACCATTCTTTATATTTCGCGAAATGTTGCTTACCTTCCTCTGGGGTAGAGGGCTGATCGCCGCCCAGGTAAGTAATGATGTATTGAGCCATGTGCGTATGTCCTTTGTCAAAATTCAAATTCTAATGTACTACAAGAAATCATAACACTGGAACTCACCGGCAGCTGGGCGTAGGGCGGGCTAGTTGCGACAGCAAGAAACGTGACTGATACCGGTTGGCCGAGTGTGGCAAGTTGCCAGGCGTCTCCGCATCACCAAAGTGCTTTTGCGATGAAGAGGCTCGACAGCAGATCATCATAACGGCAGCCAACAGCATTTACGGCTGTGATTGTAGCATCGACATGGTAGAGCTCACCTTCAACGTAGGTTCGACAGAATCGGGAGTCGCCGATCACGATTTCGAGGGTATCGTCTCCGCACGCCTCTAGGAATTGGAATCTCGACTCGCCGGGTTGGAGGCGCCCAAGCGGGTGAATCGTCTCGCACGCCATATAGGCGACTGCTGAGACGGGCTGGTTCGACGCGTTGTGAATCCTGACGGTAGATGTCGCAAGCCAAATCAGATTAGGAGCGGCCGTTAGCAATAGTAGGGCGATCGCCCCGACAAAATACCGCATTCTCAGGTGGCGCCTAACAGTGATTAGGCAACAAGGCGTATGGCCAAGACGAGTACTGCCACGACCCCCAGGCTCGCAAGAAGAGACAACAAGAGGCGAGCTTCAGCTTTCCGGTAGTCTTCGAACCGAGCGGAGAGGGCGGGATCATCGAGGTTCTCATACCCTCTGCGCGCGACGAACTGGGCGAATCGGCTCTGTCGGGCACTTTGTAGGTAGCCGGGTTGGGGGCGACCGAGAGCATCGTAGGTCTCGGGATGCTGCGTTGCGAGCGCCGCCGCGAGCGCCCGCCCTCTCCGGATCAATCGCGCGAACAGAATAATTGCGCCGACCAACCACCCGAGGACAATTAGGCCGAGTATCTTGTCGAATTCCATCTTGCCTAACGCTAAGGGAAAGGGGCCGAGCGATTAACGAAGTCCCAGCGACCGCAGGGAACGATCTTTGTCCGTTTGTTAGGGTCGAATTGACTATGAGATCTCAAAGTGGGCCTTTACCTCTATTGCAAAGTTGAAGGGAATCGCTGCAACCCCCACAGCAAAACGGGTATGTCGCCCGATGTCGCCGAACACCTCGAAGAAAAGGTCCGAAGCTCCATTCAACACCTTTGGATGGTCATAAAAATCGGGAGCACTGTTTACGAATCCCCCAATCTCGACGACTCGATTGACGCGATCTAGATCACCGTCACAAGCAACTCTGAGATGAGGGAGTAAGTTTATCGCACATATTCTCGCCGCTCGATATCCGTCTTCAATCGATAAGTCTGCTCCCAGCTTCCCCTTGTACTGTTCATCACCAAGTTCGGACAGCTGCCCGGACACAAATATGAGGTTACCGGTCACGAGGTATGACAAATAGTTAGCTCGGGCCGGCGGCGGTTCCGGAAGTTCTATTCCAAGTTCCAATAGTCGGCTATCGATTCTCCCAGTCATTTTGTTCTCCTACGATAATTATTCGTTGTCAAAGTTGAAGCGGTATGCGCAATGAGCGCTACCCGATACTAACGCTAGGCTTAACGGTCTGGGTCAGCCGGGCCCACTGCAAGCTCTTCTTATAAGAACTTTGGTTGCAGTATTTGTTCTTGGAACAAAAGCGTAACTGCAAGAAGGCCGCTACAAACAGCGACCATACATCGCCAATAATCGTTCCCAATGCCGTTCGGCCGATTGCTTGTGGTACTTTCCTTGCCTTAATGGAAAAACGAACCCGTGTTCTGTGCCAGGATACATCTCGATACGATACTTGATCCCAATACCAGCCAGGTGACTCTCTAGATCATCGATCATCTGTTGGGGTGCATATTCGTCGGTCTCCGCACAGCCAAAATACATCTCGCCCTTGATTTTTCCCGCGCTCAGATGTGGGGAGTCTTCGGCATCAACGAGCAGTCGCACACCATGAATCGACGCAGAGGCCGCGATTCGATCGGGAAAGGCAGCCGCTGCTGCAAACGCGAACGGGCCGCTCATGCAATAACCCACACAACCGATCTTGCCCTCTCGAGCGGTACCGTCCAATGCAGCACAATCCACGAGTTGCTGAATGTCTTCACAAACCATGGTATTGGTAAGTGAATGCATGTGCTCGACCATCTCTTCGCGACTGGACGACTCCATTTCGAACTTACGCAGGCGGCGATAGTAAAGGTTGGGCAACATCACGTAGTACCCAGCTGAACCAAGCCGACGTGCCATGTCGTGCAGCTCTTCGCGCTTGCCTGGTGCATCCATCAAGAACATCACGACCGGATGGGGTCCATCCTCTTCGGGGTGGGTGACAAAAGTATTCATCGCACCATCTTTAGTGTGAATGTCTATTTCTCGATCAATCATAGATAGCTATCCTTCTTCAGTTCTCATAATGTTGGCGCTCAGCCGCGCTTGACAGCGACTGACCAGAGCGGCAGCGAAGAGAGGAAGCGGTCAAACGTCAGATTGCAGCGCCGTTGTTACGTGCTGGCTCCACTAACAGTTTCTTATTTTTCTGCATTTCTGCCCTTAATTCCTGGTATTTCGGGCCGGTGGCCGCGTTCCTCTCTTAAGGCTTCGTTTCATAATTACTCCCAACATAAGCACGGCAACGAAAGTAATAATCGTCATTGGGATATTTTTTGCCATGATGAGCACAACCGCGGAGATTAAAAACGTGATTGCCACAATAAGAGCGCCAGTAACTTGCAATACACCACAGGTAACGAGAATGCGGCATTCGCTTGTTACACAACATTTCCACTTACAAGTTCTATTTTGAACACAGGCAATGAACGCCCCGGAATACTAGCAGATTCTCGTTCACCAACTAACGCGGCACCTGATGCACGATAAAAATTCTCCGCATTTGGGTCGCCCTGAATTAGCATTGTTCTACCGCCCATCTCTTTGGCCGTTTTCTTTGCATGATTCATCAGAGCTCTCCCTATGCCAGCGCCAATATAATCAGGCTCCACGAATAATGCTTCAAGTTCGTACTCGGAGTTTGCAAGATGTTCGATTGCATAGAATCCCACGATTTTGGTCCCGTATTCTGCAACTACATACTGAAAATTTGCAGAGTTGATCTCATCTGAAGTGACGGTAAGTTCTTCCCGACAAGCTTCCATAAACTCCCTCGTGTATCCCCAGTAAGCTTTTGATCGTATCGCCAGGCTGCTTAATTTAGCGGCCTCGTGCCCCTCGGCATTTCGAATTGTGGTTAGTTTGGACATGTTGCATAACGCTTCGCATCACCGGCAACAAAAAGTGGCGCGGCGAAGAAGTCACGCTTTTTGGTGCATGAGTACACGCAAAGGTTTGACATTTTCTATCCCGTGCTCCATGCGCGCGGCTTTTTCATTCCGGAAATTTTACACGCCTGTTTCACATAACCATATGGGAACAATTCAAAAATAATCTTCTTAGCTTCCTTTTTATCGCATTGATATCGAGCTGCCAAGTAATCTATTAAGTGACGAACATCCGGGGCAACATTATGCTCACTATAATACGCCCTCATAAAAAGCACTGCTGTCCAATATGTGTCGTTTAACTCAATGCCCTCCTCTTTGGCGAGTTCATTTGCAATGGCCTCACTCCAGTCATCAGCGTTAGTCAAATATCCTTCGGCATCTCTTGATGCCTGTATTTTCATATCGTCAACTCCCATGATCCTTTGTCCGTGTTGCCAAACGCGCGGCCAAGCAATAAACCATGGAGTGGCGAATCCGGCACGCGCGGCGTGCGAACTTAAGCCGCTTGTTATATTTCTTATGAACACACTTTGTATCGAAGTTGGATTGCATCATGGCAAAGATTTGTGTTTTCGAACAGCTCCAATTTGATCGGTTCCGTTTACTCGCCCAATAAATGAGTTCCAGTTCTGAAGACGACAGGTTGAACGTCGAGGACGATTTCGTCTATAAGGCCATCTTTTAGAAATGCCAGACCGATTTGACGGCCAGCCCCAACCACTATATTTGCTATGTCGCGAGTTTTCAGAAGTTCCACCGCTTGTAACGATGTTCTTACGTGTGTCCAGGAGTCTTCTCGGGGACTCAATTCCTGCGAGGAGATTACCACTTTGCGCTCAGGATAATGCCTATCGGAGAAGTCATGTTTTGTTCACCCGGAATACGAAACACGTCCAAGTATTAGACTATTTGAGCCCGTACAGAATTCGCACCAATCCTGCCAGGCACACCTTCTGGCCAAGCAGAACTTCCATCAAAAGTGGCAATGTTGCATCTAAAGATACGCAAAAGCTGCATCTATATTAGAGGTCGATTCTTTCGATACGAATTTTTGACAAGGATTTTTCCATCTCGAACCGTAAAAATATCGCAGCCCGCAACTTCTGACCGTTTGCCATCAACATTTGTACCCGTGAATGTCCATTCAGAGACACCTCGGTCTCCTCGCACGAAATGGTGAGCATTGTTCCACTGGGCATCTGGGAAATTTTCCCAAGATTTAGAGTATCCCTTCCGAACTGCCTCCGCACCCTCATAACGAGTACCACAAAAGTCTTCTCCCCCTGAGGACTCAAAGACGCAATCATCAGTCATAAATGACATGAGATCATCCACATCATGACGATTCCAGGCATCCGCAAACGCTTCCAACAATTCAACGGTGACCTCATGTGACTCAATTGTCATTATTTACTGCCTCCGACTCGGTGGATTTAAAACTGAACCTGGCCATCTAACGTCGCAACTAAGCGGCTCACCGCTTTCTTCAGCAGGTGCGATGGAGCCAGCGGGGCTGGCGAAATGAACTTGAAATCCATTGTTATGTGTTTTTAAGTTCATCCAATCTGTGTTTAACACTTTCTTTGTTTATATGTAATTTCAGCATTGGCCATTGTTGTTCGGCTAATTTCCAATAAGACAGAATTCCAAGAACTACGCCAATGACTAAAGCTCCAATGATTAGGAACCACATTTCAAAATCAGATATATCAAAAAAATAGATAAGAACTAATATTAAGATGGCTAAGAACGTGGACACCAAGGAATTATACTTTTTACTAGCCACGAAGCCTGCTTTTTCCACGTCCAGCTTCTTGAGCATGGTTTCAAGATATTTAATCTCTTGCTTAGGGTCCATAGTTATTTTAAATACACATATCGCCTCGGATCAACGGCAAGACAACTCGCGTAGCAAGTTGGATGGTCCGACTGAATGCGCTTGTTAGAAGGCACTGTATTTACACTCGTAATCTCTACGAACTTTGCCATTGAATCTACTTTTTTCTACTTTAGTTTTGACGCCCATATGGCTAGTTTATGCTTCATTGCCAACTGAGATATCTGATCTTGAGGAATAGGTTGTATTATTTTGTCGTGCACCAATAGACGATATATGTATTCGATTTTTTCAGTTGCCGAATCTGTGGGTTCAAATTCGACAACGCCTCTTTTTTCTCCGTATTTCATTCCTTCAGCGATTGCCTTTTTTACTAATTCCTTTTCATTCTTTAGTTTCTTCATGGTTAGGAAATTTCTTCTAACTATTGAATAAGAGGGCCGGCACGGCCCTCTTATATAAATATACGAGCGTGATCATGAATAGTGAATAATAGCACTACATCAATGTGTTAGCGCGGTGGTGCGGGGTTATTGGAATGGACAAACGCGCATAGATTACGTGTTTGTCAGTCGGATAACACGCAAGATTGGCTCGATTATTACTAATCACGCGCATCGCAGCGCTTGGAGTTGTTGGCGGTAACTCGTTGATTCGTCATTGTTGAACGGGCAGGAAATTCTTTATACTGTTCATTCATCCAGATATATTGAATTTCGCAAGGAGAAGCGATAATGGCCGAGCAAAGGAAGCGATTACGCGTGCAGTTTCACGAGGCCGTGCTGCGGTTAGGTTACAGTCCTAAGACGGAAAAGCCCTACGCGCACTGTATTCGTCGATATATCTTATTCCACCACAAGGTTCATCCCGCGGATTTGGATGAGCAGCATATCGAAACATTTCTTACTCACTTGGCGGTTCGACGGCGGGTGTCGCCTGCTACTCAGAATCAAGGACTAAATACTTTGCTGTTTCTCTATAAGAAGGGGTTGAGAAAAGACATTGGCTTGGTTAAAAACGCAGTCCGTGCCAAGAAGAAACATCGGCTTCCTGTCGTTCTATCCCGTGACGAAGTTCGTGATCTGTTCGAGCAAAAGAGTGGCAAGTATTTGTTGATGGCGGGATTGCTATACGGTTCGGGACTGCGTTCGATTGAGTGCTGTCGGCTGCGGGTGCAGGATATCGATCTTCGTTACGGTGAAATTGTTG
>Ga0224512_10001480_pt1 | contig 22550 bp, 18 predicted proteins | sample SF_May12_sed_USG_4_FD_169103 | JGI IMG/M metagenome (GOLD analysis project Ga0224512, IMG submission 169103) | Sediment microbial communities from San Francisco Bay, California, United States - SF_May12_sed_USGS_13 | ecosystem: Environmental > Aquatic > Marine > Sediment | place: USA... | reverse complement strand
ACATCAAGGCGGCCTGGCCCTAAGTCAATGTCGAGGGCATTCTCGGCGCCATCCAGCATCCCGATGACGGCTATATCCAACCCGCCGACCTGACCCAGGCGCTGGCCCGCGGCGCCCGCAACCACGGCGCCGAAATCGTCCGCAACGTCACCGTCACCGGCCTTGCGCAACAGGCCGGCGACAGCTGGATCGTCAGCACCGAGCAGGGCGACATCGCCTGTGAGCATGTCGTGTCCTGCACCGGCAATTTCGCCCGCCGCACCGGCGCCATGGTCGGTCTCGACATTCCGGTGATTCCGGTGGAACACCAGTTCATCGTCACCGAACCCCATCCCGCCATCCAGGAGCACCGCGCCAATGGCGGCGCCGAACTGTGCGTTCTGCGCGAGAGCGATTCCTCCTGGTATATGCGCGAGGAAGCCGGCGGCCTGCTGCTCGGCCCCTACGAAAAGGGCGCGCCGTGCTGTTATGTGGACGGTCCGGACGCGAACTCCGAATATGAGCTTTTCCAGGAAAATCTCGACCGGTTGATGCCGCATATCGAAACGGCAATCACGCGGGTGCCCTATTTCGAAGAAGTCGGCATCAAGCAGGTCTATAACGGCGCCATCGCCTATACGCCGGACGGCTCGCCGATCATCGGCCCGGCCTGGAGTCTGAAGAATTTCTGGCTCAATGAGGGCCATTCCTTCGGCATCACCGCGGCCGGCGGCGCCGGCTGGCAACTGGCCGAATGGATCATCGACGGCGAGCCGACCATCGACATGATGGGCGTCGATCCGCGCCGCTTCGGCCCCTATGCCTCGCGCGGCTATCTCAGGCAGAAGAACGAGGAAGCCTACGCCAATGTCTTTACGCTGCATTATCCCGACGAGGAACGGGTGGCGGGACGGCCGCTGAAGACGGCGCCCTGTTATGAGCGCATGGCCAGGCTCGGCGCTGTGTTCGGCTCCGTCTATGGCTGGGAGCGGCCGAACTGGTTCGCGCCGGAGGGCTATGAAGTGCCGGCGGCCGAGCTCGACGTCGACGACACGCTCACATGCCACAATCATCCGCCCGCCGACCACACCGGCCGGGTGCGCGAGCGCTGGTCGTTCCGCCGGTCGAATTATTTCCCGATTGTCGGCAAGGAAGTGAAGACCGTCCACGAAAAGGTCGGTCTGCTCGACATGACCGCCTTTGCCAAATGCTTTGTCACCGGACCGGGCGCTGAGGCCTGGCTGGACGGGCTCATGGCCAACCGTATCCCGAAGACCGTCGGCCGCATCAATCTGTGCCACATGCTGACCAGCCGTGGCGGTGTTCGTTCCGAATTCACCGTCTACAAGACCGGTCCGCAGGCTTATTATCTGGTCTCCGCCGGCGCATTCGAACGCCACGACCACGACTACCTTCTCAAGGCACTTCCCGGCGATGGCAGCGTGCGGTTTTATCCGGTCACCACGGATCTGGGTGTCCTGGTTCTGGCTGGTCCGCACTCGCGCGAGGTTCTGCAAAAGCTCACCGACACCGATCTCTCCAATGATAGCTTCAAATGGCTGACCGGCAGGAAAATCAGCGTCGGCCGGGCCCGCGCCGACGCGCTGCGCGTCAATTTTGTTGGCGAGCTCGGTTGGGAGCTGCACCATCCGATCGAGATGCAGAACACCATCTTTGACCTGGTGATGGACGCCGGGTCCGAATTCGGCATCAAACCCTTCGGCATCCGCGCCATGGATTGCATGCGGCTGGAGAAATCCTACCGGCTGATCCCGCGCGAACTCTCGATCGAATATTCCGCCTACGAATCCGGCCTCGACCGCTTCGTCCATCCCAATAAAGGCCAGTTTCTCGGCCGCGACGCCCTCGTGGAACGCCACGGGCAAGGTGACGAATGGCGGTTCGTGACGATGGAGGTCCATGGCGTCAAGGACGCCGACGCGCGCGGATCGGAAGCGATTTTTGCCGGCGACGACCTGGTTGGCCGGGCAACATCGGGCGGCTATGGCTGGCGGCTCGGCAAGAGCCTGGCGCTGGCCATGGTCAGGCCGCAATATGGCGAACTGGGGACGGATTTGGAGATCGCCATTCTCGGCGACCGCTACAAGACCAGCGTCATTGCCGAAAGTCCCTTCGATCCCGACAATGAGCGGCTGCGCGCCTGAGTCGCGGCGCTAGACCAGAAGCTCCTCGCGCTGCTGCCGCTCCTGCTGCGGCGAGCGTCCATACAGTTCGCGATAGCATTTGGAAAAATGCGAGGCGGAGACGAAGCCGCAGGCAACCGCCACCTCGACGATCGGCGCATCTAACTGGATCAGCAGGTGGCGCGCCCGGTCGAGCCGGATTTCCAGATAGTAGCGGGCCGGCGAGCGGCCGAGATTGCGCCGGAAGAGCCGCTCGATCTGGCGCCGCGACAGCCCGGCATATTTGGCGATCTCGACCAGCGACAGCGGCTCGGCGACATTGGCTTCCATCTGTTCGATGATGAAAAGCAGCTTGCTGTTCTGCAGGCCGAGCCGGGCGCGCAGCGGCAGCCGCTGGCGGTCCTGCGGCGCCCGCATGCGGTCGGTAAGCGCCTGCTCGCAGATCTTTGAGACCAGCGTGTCGTCGAAATCCTCGCCGATGAGATGCAGCATCAGGTCAAGCGAAGCCGTGCCGCCGGCGCAGGTATAGGTGCTGCCATCCTGTTCAAACAGGTCGGCATAGACTTCCGCCTCGGGGAATTTTTCGGAAAACGCCGGCAGGCTTTCCCAATGGATGGCGCAGCGTTTTCCATCGAGCAGCCCGGCATCGGCAAGAATCCAGGCGCCGGTGCACAGCGCCCCGACAGGTATGCCCTGCCGGTCGAGCGAGGCGAGCCAGGCGTTCAGCGCCTTGTCCTTGAAGCGCTCGACGAAAAGGCTGGCGCAGACGAAGAGATTGTCGGGCCGCTCGCCGCGCCGGATCCGTTCCCGTTCCTCCTTCAGGCTTGCATCGACGGACAGCGTCAGGCCGGCCGACGCCTTTGCCGGCTCGCCGTCTAGCGTAACCAGTCGCCAGTGATAGACCTTGCGGCCGAGCATGCGGTTGGCCATGCGCAGCGGCTCCAGCGCCGTTGAAAACGACAGCATGGAAAATTCCGGTATGAGCACGAAGGTGAAATGGCGCTCAAAGGTTTCATCAGCCGTCACCGTTGCCTCCCAGGCGCCGGTCAGGCTTGCTTTGCCGGATTATTGCGCAAGCGAAAATCCGGTTCCCGGCGTTCCCGCGGAATTACCGACGAAAATCAGACGTCCGTCAAGAACGTCACCACCTCGATCCGGTTGTCGTCCGGATCGCGGATAAAGGCGGCATAGTAGCGGTCGTTGTATTCAGGCCGCATGGCGGGTGGTCCGTCGTCAGTTCCGCCGGCGCCGATTGCAGCTTTGTGGAACGCATCGACCGCGTCAGTTGTCCTTGCCCTCAGACAAATATGCGTGCCGCTGTCAGTCGCGGCGGGCGCAGAGCCGGGGCGGGCGTTCAACCAGAATTCAGGATAGGTTTTTCCAAAGCCGATGGTGTTGGCTTTGATGACCACCCGCGTCAGGCCGATCGTGCCGAGCACAGCGTCATAAAATGCCCCGCTGGTGTTGAGATCGCGGACATTTATGGAGACGTGATCGATCATTTTCCGGCCTTTTGATCAGTGTTCGCAGGAATTTGAGGATTGTACGGATGACCCCGTCATTTCAAGGCTTGCCCGGCTGCGACATGCATACGGCGTTTGTGTGATTGCTAACAATCACCTCAACCCGTTAAACCGGCATCATGAAACGCTACAACGCCTTGCGTCTGATCCGCGAGGGGCTGACCGGTCACAAGGGCTGGGAGTCGGCCTGGCGTTCGCTGGCCGAACCCAAGGCTTCATACGATGCCGTCGTCATCGGCGGTGGCGGCCATGGCTTGGCGACAGCCTATTATCTCGCCAAGGAGCACGGCATGAACAACATCGCCGTGATCGAAAAAGGCTGGATCGGCAGCGGCAATGCCGGCCGCAACACGACGATCATCCGCTCCAACTACCTCTATGACGAGAGTGCGGCGATCTACAATCACGCCCTTGATCTCTGGAAGGGTCTGGGTCGCGAGCTCAACTTCAACATCATGATGAGCCATCGCGGTGTCCTCAATCTTGCCCATGACGAGGGCGAGGCGCGCCAGCTCAAGCGCCGGGTTGAGGCCAACCGGCTGAATGGCGTTGACGCCGAATGGCTGGAGCCCGGCGAGGTCAAAAAATTCTGTCCGCCGATCAACCTCTCGCCCTCGATCCGTTATCCGGTGATCGGCGCGACTTTGCAGCGCTCCGGCGGCACCAACCGGCACGATGCGGTTGTATGGGGCTACGCACGGGCCGCCAACGGGCTCGGGGTCGACATTATCGAACAATGCGAAGTCACTGGGATAAAGACTGAAAATGGCGCGGTAACCGGTATCGAAACAACCCGCGGCGCCATCGCCACGCCAAAAGTGGCTTGCGTCGCCGCCGCTCACACTTCGGTCATGGCGAACATGGTTGGCCTGCGTCTGCCGATTGAAAGCCACCCCCTGCAGGCGCTGGTCTCCGAACCGGTCAAGCCGGTCATGCCGTGCGTGTGCATGTCCAATGCCGTGCATGTCTATATGAGCCAGTCCGACAAGGGCGAACTGGTCATCGGCGCCGGCATCGATCCCTATCTGAGCTACACCCAGCGCGGCTCTCTCAATATCATTGAACACCAGATGGCGTCGCTGAAGGAGCTGTTCCCGTTCGTCTCGCGGCTCAAAATGATGCGGCAATGGGGCGGAACCGTCGATGTCTGCCCTGACGCCAGCCCGATCATTTCAAAGACCCCGGTCAGCGGTTTTTATGTCAATGGCGGCTGGGGCACCGGCGGCTGGAAGGCGACCCCGGGGTCCGGTCATGTCTTTGCCGATCTTGTCGCCCGAGACGAACCGAACACCATCGCCGCGCCGTTCACCATCGACCGCTTCGTCTCCGGCGCGCTGGTCGCCGAGCATGGCGCCGCGGCCGTGGCGCATTAGGGGCGCACCATGTTCGTCATCACATGTCCCCATTGCGGCGAACGCGATTTATCGGAATTCTCATATGGCGGAGAGGCGCATATTTCCCGGCCGCAATGGCGCGACGACATGAGCGACGCCGAATGGGCGCAATTCCTCTTCATGCGGTCAAATCCCAAGGGCGTCTTTGCCGAGCGCTGGAACCATGCCGCCGGCTGCCGGCGCTGGTTCAACATGCTGCGCAACACCGCCACCGACGACATACTGGCCGTCTACGCAATGGGCGAAGAGCCGCCCGAAGTGGCGGCCAAACTGCCGTCCACGCCGTCGGGCGAGGCGGCGATCGGTTCGGGCAATGACGAAGCCAAGGTGATCGACACCGCTGACGGTGGGGATGCGGCATGAGGGGCGAGGGTGCCAGACAATCGCGCCGCCGCGCCACCGGCGGTCTGATTGACCGGTCGCGAACGGTGCGCTTCACCTTCGACGGCAGAGCCTATGCCGGCCATCCCGGCGACACGCTGGCATCGGCTCTCCTGGCCAACGGCCAACACATGGTCGCCCGTTCCTTCAAGTATCACCGGCCGCGCGGCATTCTGGCTGCCGGTGCGGAAGACCCGGCCGGCCTGGTGCAGATCGGTGATGATCCGGCGTTCGTCGATCCCAATACGCGCGTCACTGAACAGGAGATTTATGACGGGTTGGTCGCCAGGTCGCAGAACTGCTGGCCATCGCTCTCCGCCGATATCGGCATTCTCAACGACGTTTTCTCGCGGTTTCTGCCAGCCGGCTTTTACAACAAGACGTTTATGGGTTCTGACCGGCTGCGCTGGCCGAACTGGATGGCGTTCGAACCGGTCATCCGGGCAACGGCGGGTATCGGCAAGGCACCTGAAAAGCCGGATCCGGACCGTTATGAATCGGTTAATCGTCACTGCGACGTTCTGGTCATCGGCGGTGGTCCGGCCGGGCTGATGGCGGCGCTTGGCGCCGGCCGTTCCGGCGCCCGCGTCATCCTGGTGGAGGAAACCGCGGCGCTTGGCGGGACGGTTCTGGCGCGCGATCCGGAAATCCTGGCGATTGCCGGCCAGGCGCCGGCCGACTGGGTCGCCGGAATCCGCGCCGAGCTTGAAGCCATTGCCGAAGTTACTATCCTCACCCGGACGACGGCTTTCGGCTACTATTCCCATAATTTTGTCGGCCTGTGGCAGCGCATCGGCGATCATCTGGCCGACGACAAGCGCAACTCCTATCGGCCGCGACAGCGCGTCTGGCGGGTTCGCGCCCGGCAGGTGGTGCTCGCCACGGGAGCCATCGAACGGCCGCTGGTTTTCCATCTGAATGACCGGCCCGGCATCATGCTTGCCGGCGCTGTGCAAACCTATATGCATCGCTATGGCGTCCTGCCGGGCCGGCTTGCTGCCGTTTCCACCAACAATGACACTGGCTGGCACGCCGCCCTCGACATGGCCAAGGCCGGCGCCGAAATCGCCGCGATCGTCGATGTCCGCCGTGACGTGCCGGCAGAGCTTCTCGCCGCCGCCGCCCATCTCGGTATCGCCATCCATTGTGGTTCGACCATCACCGGCACCGAAGGCCGCGCCCGCATCAAGGCGATAAATGTCGGCCCGATCGGCGAGGACGGCAGCGCCGGGTCGACGCCGACGCGCATTCACTGCGATCTGCTGGCCACGGCCGGCGGCTGGGCACCGAATATCGCGTTGTTCAGTCAGTCGCGCGGCAAGCTTGTCTATGACGAGACGATCGCCGCCTTCCGGCCCGGCCAGTCCTGGCAGAACGAGCGGTCTGCCGGTGCCGCCAATGGCAGTTTCGGCCTTGCCGATTGTCTGGCGGAGGGCGCGCGGAGTGGCACGGAGGCCGCCGCTGCGGCGGGATTTTCAGGTCGCAAACCCAGAGTGCCGAAGATCGAAGGCAGCGAGGCCGGGCAGGGCGATATCATGGTGATCCCGCAATTGCCCTCCGGCCGCCCGGCGCACAGGGTTCGCGCCTGGATCGATCTTCTGGACGATGTGACGACCAAGGACCTGCGGCTCGCCGTTCAGGAAGGCTACCGTTCCGTCGAACACGCCAAGCGTTACACCACGGTCGGCATGGGCACCGACCAGGGCAAGGTCGCCAACATGAACGCCTTTGCCTTCCTCGCCGCCGAACGCGGCCAGACGATCCCGCAAATCGGGTCGACGACGTTCCGGCAGCCCTATAAGCCGGTGACCTTCGGCGCCCTGGCCGGTCAGCATGTCGGCGATTACTTCATGCCGCGCCGGACGACGCCGATACATACCTGGCACCGTGATCACGAAGCGATCTTCGAACCGGTCGGCGATTGGCTGCGGGCGCGCGCCTATCCAAAGACCGGCGAAAGCTTTGAGAACGCCGTGCAACGCGAGGCAAAGGCCGCCCGCATGGCGATCGGCGTCCTCGATGCCTCAACGCTCGGCAAGATCGACGTGCGCGGCCCCGACGCACGCGAGTTCCTGAACCGCGTCTACACCAATTCATGGACGAAACTGGCGCCCGGCAAATGCCGTTATGGCCTGATGCTCGGCGAGGACGGCATGGTCATGGATGATGGCGTCACCGCCTGCCTGGCCGACGATCATTTCCACATGACGACGACGACCGGCGGCGCCGCGCGGGTTTTCGCCACCCTGGAAGACTACCTGCAAACCGAATGGCCGGACCTGAAAGTCTTTTTGACGACGACGACCGAGCAATGGGCGGTCGCCGCGATTTGCGGGCCGAAGTCACCAGCGTTGATTGGCGAATTGCTCGACGAATTCGATCCGGACCCGGACACGTTCGAATTCATGTCGTGGCGCGATGCGAGCCTGTCCGGCGTGCCGGTGCGGGTTTTCCGGATTTCCTTCACCGGTGAGATTTCCTACGAGATCAACATTCCCGCCACCTACGGCCAGTGGATGTGGAACGAAATCATGGCCAAAGGCGTGCGATACGGGATCACGCCCTATGGCACGGAGGCCATGCATCTCCTGCGCGCCGAAAAGGGTTTTGTCATCGTCGGCCAGGAAACCGACGGCACGGTGACGCCGGGCGATCTGCGGATGGACTGGATCGTCAGGAAATCCGGCGATTTCATTGGCAAGCGTTCGCTCACCCGGTCCGATACGGCGCGGCAGGGCAGAAAGCAGCTTGTCGGGCTTCTCACCGAAGACCCGTCAACTGTGCTGATGGAGGGTGCCCATGTCATTGCGATGCAAACTGAGACAGCGCCGCCGGTGCCGATGCTTGGCCATGTTACTTCGAGCTACTTCAGTCCCAACCTGAACCGATCGATCGCCCTGGCGATGGTGAACGATGGCGGCAAACGGATCGGTGAAACACTGTGGATTTCCCGCAAGGACAGTGAGCCGATGCCGGTTCGCGTGACGGAGACCGATTTCCTCGCCTTAAGGGATAAGGGCGAGATCGCCGCGACCATTGACACGCAAAAAGAGGCGGAGACGGGTAATGAGTGACCATACCCCGCCCGAGCGCCGCTCGCCGCTGGCTCATCGCAGTGCGATTGCTGCTGAGCGCGATATTGTGCGGCTGGTGGAAATCCCGTTGCTCGCCAAGCACATCCTGCGGGTCGATCCGGCGGCCGGCGCCGAACCGGTCAAGGAAGCGCTCGGGCTTGGCCTGCCGGTCGAGCCGCTGACGACTGCGCGATCCGGTGACCTCACCTGTCTGTGGCTTGCGCCGGATGAATGGATGATTGTCGGCGGCGAGGCCATTGTCGCCGATCTCGCCAAACCGCTTGGCGCGACCCATTACCAGCTCACCGATGTCAGCGACTATTACACGGTTATCGAGATCGCCGGTCCGTATGCCCGCGAGGCTCTGATGAAGCTGACGACACTGGATATTCATCCGCGCGCTTTCCCGGTCGGCCAGGTCGCCGGAAGTGTCTTTGGCCATGCCAATGCCTGGCTCTGGCTGACCGGCGAGAGCGACGATGATGGCCCCGTTTTCCGGCTGATTGTCCGCTGGTCGATGGCCGATTATCTGTGGTGCCTGCTGGCCGAATGCAGCCGCGAATGGGGCATGCCGGAAGAACAGCCGGTAGCCGGCGAGACCATGCTGCAAGCCTCAGTCCAGTCGCTGTAGCCCGGAATCAAAACCCCTGCCGCGGCGAACCGGACGATTGGATCAATAATTCTCGCCGTGCGGGCGGCTCTAATATTCAGCCGGCGATGCAGCCGAGCCGGGCAGCGGCGACCGCCGCCGTTTCACCGAGCATCGAATGCGCCAAGCGTTGACGTTCCCAATAGGTGACGGAATTCACGTTGCCGACGGGGCGTCCAAAAAGGCGGGAAAAGAGTTTCATGACCAAGTCTCCATGCAAAGGTTTCACGTCTCACACGGACTCGCCGCAGCGGCTCGTTGCTTGCCGCCCATATAATGATTTCGCTAGTCATCGGGAAGCTGAAGACGCCTGTTTCGACGGGTTCTGTTTGTAATTTGGTTGATGTTTTCTTGACAAGGATGAATTCGGAAAAGAATATAAATTACAATAGATTACCATGATATTCTCAATGATAATAAGCGGCTATGCAATTTCCGCATGGCAAGGTTGCATCCGACGCCGGGCGACCGGGCTTTCGACCGCCGCTTCAACTGTCCCCGCCGGCAGTTATGTCGCCGCCTTATTGCGGCTGCTGATTCCGTCGCTTGCCGCCCCGGCGGCGCGGGCCCTCGCCGATAACCGTCTGCTGGTCTGCTTTCGGTAACGTCACGGCCGCAGCTAGATGCGGAAACGGTTCGACCTTGTTCGGAAAAGCCATGGCGTTGACGAAATGCTCTTGGAACCGCGGTTCCAGCGCCGTTTCAATCTTCTCGATCTGCCGCACAAGCGTCTCGATTTCGCGCCGGTGGCCGCGATTGAGCAGCGCCATGCGGGCGCCGGTGCCGGCGGCATTGCCGACGCCGACGACGGCGTTCAAGGCGCAATCGGGCACAAGCCCGATGACCATGGCGTATTTGGGGTCAATATAGCTGCCGAAGGCGCCGGCCAGTCGGATCCGGTCGATATGATCGACGCCGAGCTTGTCCATCAACAGCCGCACGCCGGCATAGAGCGCCGCCTTGGCAAGCTGGATCGCCCTGACACCGGTCTGCAGGATGCGGATTTCCGGATTACCGGCGCCGTCACCTTTTGCGAGCACATAGGACCAGGTGCGCCCGTCCTTGACGATGCGCTCGGACCTCGCCGCAAGCGATCCGTCTATCACCCCCTCGGCGCTGATAATGCCGGCCAGAAACATTTCGCCGATGACCTCGATGATGCCGGAGCCGCAAATGCCGGTGACGCCGAGCCCCGCCGCCGCCTCGTCGAAGCCGGGATCATCCGACCATTCATCGGCGCCGATCACCTTGATCCGCGGCTCCAGCGTATCGGCATCGATGCGCACCCGTTCGATAGCGCCGGGCGCGGCGCGTTGCCCGCCGGAGATTTCAGCGCCCTCAAAAGCCGGTCCGGTCGGCGAGGAGGCGGCGACGATCCGGTGCTTGTTGCCGAGCACGATTTCCGCATTGGTGCCGACATCGACGAGCAACGTCACCGGCTCGCCGCGATGCGGTCCCTCCGACAAGGTCGCGCCGGCGGCATCGGCGCCAACATGGCCGGCGATCAAGGGCAGGGTATAGACGCGCGCGCCGTGATTAACTGGCAGTCCGATGTCGCGCGCCGGAAAGGTCAGCGCATCGGAAACCGCCAGCGCAAAGGGCGCGCCGCCCAGCGGCGTTGGATCGATGCCCAAAAACAGATGATGCATGATCGGGTTGCCGACGAACACCGCTTCAAGGATTTCCTCGGCCGGCGCACCGGCCTCCGCCGCAACCTTGCCGATCAGCACGCCGATCGCCTCGCGCACCACCGTGGTCATGGCTTGCCGGCCATCGGGGTTCATCATGACGTAGGAGACCCGGCTCATCAGGTCCTCGCCGAAGCGGATTTGCGGGTTCGGCGCGCCGGCGGACGCCAAAGTCCGCCCGGAAAGCAGCGACGACAAATGTGCCGCGATCGTCGTTGAACCGATATCGACGGCCAGGCCATAGGCGGCATTCTTCAGGCCTGGCCAGAGCGCAATCACATGCCGCGAACCGTGATCGTCGTAAACAGCGGCCGTCACCTTGTAATCGCCGGCCTCGAGAATAGGCTGGATTTGCGGCAGCAGGTGAAAATCGATCGTCAGATCGTCAAAATCCCAATCTTGCCTGAGCGCCGCCAGCAGCCGGTCGGCATCGCCGAGCGGCTTTTCCATGTCGGGCCGCTCCACTTCCACATAACAAAGGTGGGTCGCCGGATCGCGCTCGATCCTGCGGGCCTCGGCGCGCTTGCGCACAACCTGCCGGTTGATCTGCACGTCCTGCGGCACGTCGATGACAAGATCGCCCTGAACCCTCGCATGGCAGGAAAGGCGTCGGCCCGGTTCCATGGCGCGTTTGGCCGTATAACGCGTTTCGGTCTCCGTCCAGGCCGAGAGATGATCGGCCGAAGACGTGATGCCGTGCTTGGCGAACTGGCCTTCGGCGACGGTAACCTGGCAGCGGCCGCACAGGCCGCGCCCGCCGCATACCGATTCCACATAGACCCCGAGCGAGCGCGCCGCGTCCAGCACCGGCGTGCCGAGCGCGAACCGGCCGCGCCGGCCGGACGGCATGAACAGGACGAGGGCGTCCGCCTTGACGGATTGTTCGCTTGTCTCGATTGTTTTGGCCTGATCGTTCATTGCATCAGTCTATGAAACGAGGCGTTTATAAACCGCAACGCTGTTGACGAACCCCTGTTTGCGGTCCCGCTCTTTACCGCGCGAGCCGGTTGGCCTCAGGCGCCGGCCCGCCGCCGGGCGTGGCGCCCTCCACGCCGCCGGCCACCGGTATCAGCGGGCGGCGGCGCGGCAGCGCCGCCAACGGCTGCCGGCTGATGGTCGCGATAGGTTTGGATCCAGCGGGCGCAGTCCTTGTCGGTTCCCATCAGCACATTGGCAGCGCGCACCGCCTCCATTTCCTGCGGCCGCACCGGATTCATGATCGCCGAGGTCATGCCTGAAGCGATTGCCATCGGCAGGAAGGCGGCATTGATACCGTGCCGGTGCGGCAGGCCGAAGGAGATGTTGGAGGCACCGCAGGAGGTGTTGACCCTGAGCTCCTCGCGCAGCCGGCGGACCAGGCGGAAGACCTGCTGTCCCGCCGTGCCCATGGCGCCGATCGGCATGACCAGGGGATCGACGACGATATCCTCACGCTTGATGCCATAATCGGCAGCCCGCTCGACGATCTTCCTGGCGACCGCGAAGCGGACATCGGGATCTTCGGAAATCCCCGTCTCGTCGTTGGAAATCGCAATGACCGGCACGTCATATTGCTTGATCAGCGGCAGGATCACCTCCAGCCGGTCCTCCTCGCCGGTGACGGAATTGACCAGCGGCCGGCCGCGCACCGTCTCAAGCCCGGCCTTGAGCGCGGCGGGGACGGAGGAATCGATGCAGATCGGCACATCGACAAGGTCCTGGACGATTTTCAGCGTCTCAACCAGCAGCGGCGGTTCGGTCTCGTTCGGATCGACAGCCGTCACCCCGGCATTGACATCGAGCATGTTGGCGCCGGCGGCGACCTGCGCCAGCGCATCCGACTTCACGGTCTCAAAATTGCCGGCGACCATCTCCGCCGCCAGTTTCTTGCGTCCGGTCGGGTTGATCCGTTCACCGATCACGCAGAACGGCCGGTCGAAGCCGATCACCACTTCCCTGGTTTGCGACGCAACAAGCGTATGGGCCATCAGGCAGGTTCCTTGCTTCCTTTGGAGGTTCGGGGGGACGTCCCGGCGCTCTCGCCGGCCTCGGTCAGAATGTCTTCAAGCCGCTCTACCACGATCGCATCATCAGGTCGCGGTTCTTTCTTCCACGGCTTGCGGCCCCGCAGCACGCCGGATTCGTGCACGATATCGGCGACAAGCTCTTCCTGCCGGTAGGCCATGACGTGGATGCCGGCGACACCCTCGATGTCCTGCACTTGCCCGATGATGTCAATGCACAGCTGCTTGCCTTCCCGCTTCGGGTCCTCCGCGCCTTCCAGCCGGGCAATGACGGAATCGGGAATATGCACGCCCGGTACGTTGGAGCGGATCCACCGCGCCGCTTTAGGCGAGGCCAGCGGCCCGACACCGACAAGGATGAAGCACTGCTCATGTAATCCCAAATCCCGGACCCGCTCCATATACTGGCGCAGCATCGGCACGTCGTAGCAATACTGGCTCTGGACGAATTGCGCTCCCGCGGCGATTTTCTTGGCCAGCCGCAGCGGCCGGAAATCGTAAGGCGGCGCGAAAGGATTGATCGCCGCGCCAAGAAACACCGCCGGCGGCGTGCTGAGTTTGCGGTCCGATAACAGCCGATGCTCGTCGCGCATGGTGCGGATCGTTTCCAGCAGCGACATGCAATCGAAGTCGAAAACCGGTTTGGCGCCTGGCTGGTCGCCGGCCTGAACGCCGTCCCCGGTCAGGCACAGCATATTGGCCACACCCATCGCCGCTGCGCCCAGAACGTCGCCCTGAATGGCGATGCGGTTCCGGTCCCGGCAGGCAATCTGCATGATCGGCGCATAGCCCATACGGGTTAAGAGCGCGCAGATGCCGACGCTCGACATGTGGCAGTTTGCTCCCGAGCCGTCGGTGGCGTTGATACCATCGACCCAGCCTTCGAAGATTTCGGCCCGGTCATAGACCTCTTGCGGGTCTGCTGAATCGGGCGGATTCAGTTCCGCCGTCACCGCGAATTCGCCGCGGCGCAGGACGCGCTCCAACCGGCCGCGCGAGGAATGCCCGGGCAATTCAGGCAGTGGTGCCGCCGGATCGCCGGGCACCTGGTCGCGCGTGTTCATGGTCCCCGATCCGTCATCGCGGCGCGCTCGGCCGCCGCCTGCGCCGTGACCCGCAGCCAGGCAGACGTCTCGCGCAGGCTCTGGTCGACCGGCTTTTGCACGACGTTGATCGCATCGCCGCCAACCATCTGGCGGCTGCCCTGCCAGGCCTGCACCCAGACGCACGGCATGTCCGGCTCGACCTCGCAATTGCCGTTGGCGCGCACGCCGCCGCACGGGCCGTTGCGCAATTGTTTGGGGCAGTTCATCGGGCACGACATGCCGGTTGAGGACAGGATGCACTGGCCGCACATGCGGCAGTCGAATAAAAAGCCCTTCACGACCTTTTCCACCGCCTTGACCGGCCGTTCCGCGCGCCGGTATCCGACCGCTTGCCAGAGCGGGTGCAGCTTCAGGAAGACGTCGGCAAGACGCCCGTAGACCCGCTCCAGGAAGCGCGCATGGCGTACCGCCCACAGCCGCAATGTGTAGCGTGACCGGGACCGCCGCTGCGGACTGACATCGGCCGGCTTATAGGCGCTGTTGCTGTCCGTCGCCGCGCTAGACATCCGGTTTCGGCTCCCAGCCGTCATTTTCGATCAGCGCCCTGAGCTTGTCATTGTCCAACGCGTCGTCGAGCAAGGCATGGGCGGTGTCGGCCTCGGCCTCCAGATCGTCACCGACCGGTTCGGGTGTGCCGCGCCGCCATTCAGCGAGATAGGCATCTGTATCGCGTGCGCCGATTTTCATGGCGCAACGGTCGATGGCCTGAACGAAGCGTTCCGGCAGCTCCCGCCTGGCCGTCTTGCGGCCCGCCCTGATGATGACCTGGGCCGGGATATCGCGCCAATAGACGATGATGCGATCGGCCATGTCCGTGCCTCTTGCTGTATCCTGTTTCGCTTATGTCAGGCCGGTTTGCTGCCAGGTCGCTTGGCGGCGACGCGACTCAGGCCGGATTGCGACGCGAATTGACGCTATTGTCAAACGCCGCGAACAAAGTCGGCAAGGTCGCCGTAGCCCGTTACCCGCTTCTCAAAGGCCAGTCCGAGCCGTTCCGCCGCTGCGCGGGCTTTCGCTTCAAGCGCCGCATCCTCAACCTGAACGAGATAGACCAGCCGCTTGTAATGGCCGAAATAATCGTCACGCAGTTCCGGATGACGGTCGAGCCCCAACGGCTCGATAACGAAAGCCTCGAACTGCTTGGCCAGGAAGTCGGTGAGGAAAAAGGCGTCCATATCGGCGTTGCCGCGCGCCAGGAAGTCATCGGTGCCTGAGAAGAACGCATAACAATGCGGTCCGGCGATCCGCGGCACGTTTTCCTCCTCGCAAACCCGGTCCAGATAGCCGCCGGTGCCGCAATCGGCATAGGCGATGGCGATGCGCTCAAAGCCATGCTCGCGGCCCTCGCGGATCGCCTGTCGCACAGCATCGGGGATTTTCTCCGGCCGGTTGTGCAGGATTGCCGGCAGGCAGGTGAGCGAGATGTGGTCGAGACCGTTCATCGCGGTGAGGGCGTTGATCTCGCGCGCCAGGGCACCGCAGGCAATGATCAGGACACCGGCGCCTTTGTTCTCTGTTACGGCATCGACGATACCGGCCATGATCTTCGTCCGGACTGGGGCCAGGCTCCCAAAGCCTCAGGCGCTGGCACGCTGATTGTGTTTGCGCTTGATGAAATCCTGCGCGGTTTCGACCGCCACCGCGGCGTCGCGGCAATAGGCATCAGCGCCGATCGCCGTGGCGAATTCCTCGTTCAGCGGTGCCCCGCCGACCAGCACGATATAATCGTTGCGTATGCCTTTTTCCTTCAGCGTATCGATGACGACCTTCATGTAGGGCATGGTCGTCGTTAACAGCGCCGACATGCCGAGAATGTCCGGTCTATGCTCTTCAAGTGCGGCGAGATAGTCCTCAACCGAATTGTTGATACCCAGCTTGATGACTTCGAATCCGGCGCCCTCCATCATCATGCCGACAAGATTCTGGCCAATGTCATGAATGTCGCCCTTGACGGTGCCGATGACCATCTTGCCCAGCTTCGGCGCACCGGTTTCGGCCAGCAGCGGCCGCAGGATTGCCATTCCGCCCTTCATGGCGTTGGCCGATAACAGCACTTCGGGCACGAACAGGATGCCATCGCGAAAATCCTCGCCAACGACCCGCATGCCTTCCACAAGAGCCTCGGTGAGGATGTTGTATGGCGCCCAGCCGCGTTCGATGAGAATATTCGTGCCTTCCTCGATTTCCTCCTTCAGGCCATCGTAAAGGTCGTCATGCATCTGCGCGACGAGGTCGTCGTCGGAGAGTTCGGAAAGGACAATATCGTCGTCAGCCATGGCAATGCCCGTAAAAAAATATGCCGCGCAAATTGGCGGCTCACACAGGTAATATAGTCTTCAATCCGTCACGGAAACCTTATCTGTAAGCGACGCCGCTTCTTTGTATCTGCGACAATTGCCCTGGCTGGCCGGTCATTTGCCGCTGTTCAGCCGGCGGCATGGCTTGCCGTTTGTGGACGATCCGCCGAAAGCTTTGGTTTTTAACGTGATGTGAAACGGTCGGCGGACCGGCCGCCGGGGCACACAAACAGGGCTTGATCATGCCGGATACCGACACCAGAGCCACAAGCGACGGCCGCCCGGGCAGGCGGCGGCGCGGCGGCGGCGCCGATGCACGGCGCGCCCGCCGTCAAAGCGGGCAAGCACCGCAGCTTACCTATATCACCCGGAAGCTGGAGCCATTTGGCGTTCTTGATGACGACGGCCTGGCGCTGATTGAGGCCAATGCCGACACGGTCCTTGAGGAGATCGGCATTGAATTTCGCGAGGATACCGAAGCGCTGGCGCTATGGAAGGATGCCGGCGCCGATATAAGCGGCGAGCGGGTGCATTTCCCCAAAGGCCTTTGCCGGTCGCTGCTCAAGAGCGCGCCAGAAGTCTTTATCCAGCACGCCCGCAACCCGGACCGGTCGGTGCAGATCGGCGGCAAGGCGACGGTGTTCGCGCCGGTCTATGGCCCGCCGTTTGTGCGCGACCGCGATGGCGGCCGCCGCTACGGGACGATCGAGGATTTCCGCAATTTCGTGAAGCTCGCCTACATGGCGCCGGCCATGCACCATTCCGGTGGCACCGTGTGCGAGCCGGTCGATATTCCGGTCAGCCAGCGCCATCTTGATATGGTCTACAGCCATATCCGTTATTCCGACAAACCGTTCATGGGCTCCGTCACGCATCCGGCGCGGGCGGAGGATTCCGTTGCCATGGCCAGGCTCGTTTTCGGCGATGCGTTCGTCTGCGACAATTGCGTTTTGATCAATCTGATAAACGCCAATTCGCCGATGGTATTCGACGCCACCATGCTCGGCGCGCTGAAGGTCTATGCCCGGGCCGGACAGGCGACGGTGCTCTCGCCGTTCATTCTGGCCGGCGCAATGTCGCCGGTTACTGTCGCCGGCACGCTGACACAGATCCTGGCCGAAGTTCTTGCCGGCGCCGCCTTCACCCAGCTCTGCCGGCCCGGCGCGCCAGTCGTCTTCGGCACATTTGCCTCCTCGATCTCCATGCAGTCAGGTGCCCCGACCTTCGGGACGCCCGAGCCGGCACTGGTACTCTATGGCGCCGCCCAGCTTGCCCGCCGTCTCCGTCTGCCGTTCCGTTCCGGCGGGTCGCTGTGCGGCGCCAAGGTGGCGGATGCCCAGGCCGCCTATGAAAGTGCCAACACGCTGATCCCGACATTGATGGCCGGCGTCAATTTCGTTCTCCACGCCGCCGGCTGGCTGGAGGGCGGGCTGACTTCGTCCTACGAGAAATTCGTCATGGACTGCGACCAACTGGCGATGATGCAGCGTTTTGCCGAGGGCGTCGATCTGTCGGAAAACGGCCAGGCGATGGACGCCATCGGCGAAGTCGGCCCGGGCAGCCACTATCTCGGCTGCGCCCATACTCAAGCCAATTTCGAGACGGCCTTCTACCGCTCCACCATCGCCGACAACAATTCATTCGAGCAATGGCAGGCGGAAGGATCAAAATCGGCCGAGGAGCGCGCCAGCACGCTCTACAGGAAATGGCTGGTCGATTTCGAGGCGCCGCTGCTCGATGAAGGCATCGACGAAGCCTTGCAAAACTTCATCCGCGAAAAAAAGACGGAGCTGCCGGATTCGGCGGCGTGAAATGGTGAGAGCGAATTGCCGAAAATCCTCAACCGCCTATCCAACGCCGGTAAGGTCGGCCGTGCAGTCCGATCAGGCGACCCTGGTTCTGAGTTTTTCGGCGATCATGTCTTGCATATTTGACACTGCATGGACCTGACGATCCGCAAGCCATTGCTCCATCTCATCTATGAGCATCGGTACCGCATACAAAAAACCCTGCAACTGATCGCTGCCCAGCTGTTTCAGACACTGCGCCTGATCCTCGGTTTCGACGCCTTTCGCAACGGTCACGCAATTCAGGCCGGAGGCGAGATCGATGATCGATTCCACAATCACACGCATCCGCTCTTCGGTTGTGATCCTTGCAATGATCGACATGTCGATTTTCACAACGTCGAAAGGCAGAGAGGCAATGGGGGAGAGGTTGGAATAGCCCTTTCCGAAATCGTCGATTGCTACCCGGATGCCGGAGTCGCGGATTTTTTCAAGTGACCGCTTGGCATAGTCGAGATCGCCGAGCGCAGCAGCTTCGGTCACTTCGATTTCAAGCAGCGAAGGTTCAATGCCGCTCTCATTGACAATTTCAATCGTCCGGTCGGCAAACGCACCGTCGGCAAAATGCCCGGCCGAGATGTTGACGGAGATGGGAAAAATCCGCCCCTTCCTGGTCAAATCGAGAATCTGGCGGGCGGCTTTTTTCAGTACCCATTCGCCGACTTCGATGATCAGATCGGATGATTCGATAAACGGCACGAACGAACCGGAAAGCAGTAGCCCGCGTTCGGGGTGCTGCCACCGGATCAGGGCTTCCAGACCGGTGACCCGGCCGTCTTTGCAGGCGACTTTCGGCTGATAATAAAGGACGATTTCGTCGTTGTGCAGCGCGCTGCGGATCTCCCGCTCGATCTGATGCTCCTCTATGCCTGCTGCGTCGGATAATGCGTCGAAAAGACAAACGGTATTCTTCCCCGACCGCTTCGCCCGATACATTGCGGCGTCGGCCTGGTTCACGATACGCTTGTAGCTGTCACCGTCCTGCGGGAATCGGGCGACGCCAGCGCTGGCGCCGATAAAGACCTCGTTATTTCCGAGCAAAAACGGTTTGCCGGTCGCTTCAAGGATATCTTCGACTTGAGCGAGCACCGCTTCGTCATCTCCGGCATTTGGCAGAAATACCGCGAATTCGTCGCCGCCCAGTCTTGCAAATGTTGTTTTACATTCCCTCATTTCGTCATCAAGGGCGGGCTTGCCGGACTTTCCGATCGGCAACTTCAACACGGTCGATACCCGGTGGGCAAAATGCATCAGCAGTTCGTCACCGATATCGTGACCCATCGCATCATTGACGGATTTGAATCCGTCCAGATCGATGAAGACCATCGCGCCGCTTTCGCCGGTTTCACCGAGCTTGACGAGGTCGACCTCAACCGTGGTGCGAAAGCATTCCCGATTCGGCAATCCGGTAACGGTATCGATATAAGCGAGGGATTCGATCTGGTTTATGTTCTGATGGATTTGCCCGGCCATCGCGTTGAAACTCTGCTCAACGGCACGGAATTCGGCTGGTATTAAATTACTCGACATAACTTTGACCCGGGCCGAAACATCGCCGGCGCCCATTTTCCTCGACGCTGCGATAATTTGCTCAAGCGGCCGTGAGATAAGGAAGGCGACAATAAAGGCAAGCCCGGCTGCGATGGCGACGCCGACTGCGAAGATTGTTAGCACGGAATATCTGACCTGATCGGCCTTGGCGATCAGTTCATTGACAGGCTGCGGGATCATGACGCCCCAGCCGGGGCCGGTGACAGAAGTGAATCCGGCGACCATGTCGCCCTTCAGCGCCGGCGAATAAAACGTATCGATCCCCGTTTCGCCATTCAGCATGCGCTTGACTGCAGAGACTTTCGCGATGTTTTTCCGCGCCGCGATCCAGCTGTCGAGCGGATGTGCCAGTACATTGCCCTTGTGATCGACAATGGCGGCGTGGCCCTTATCGCCGAACGAGATCGCCTTGCCCAGACGAACGAAATAGTCGGTCGTCAGCGCCCCGATGGCGATTTTGTCTCCCCATCGCCGCACCAGATAGATTATCGGCTGATTGTTGGGTCCGGCCATCACTTCGGTGAAGCTGATCTTATCGGCGCGCGCGATTGAGGCGAAATGGGCAAATCGTTCCTTTGGCACAAAATCGGGACACTTTTTGAGCGCCGGACTGACTTGCGAAAGGACCTTGCCGGTATTGGCGTCAGCTATGCAGATATGCCTGAACTCAAGATTGAGGAGAATGTCGGAAGCCTGGTCAACATGATGACCGCGTTCAAGATTGACCGAGAGCAGATTGAATGCCGCTGATGCGTCCCGATGATAACGCTCAAGGGCAGCGCCAAGATTGCGGGCCAGCAGCAGATGCCGGCCGCGGACCTCGTCGAATTCGTTCTCCAGAGCCCTTGAATGCGGCCAGGCCCAGAACAGGACGGCCGGCACCAGGGTCAGAACGCAAAACAGCATAAATAGAATTGTTCGCAGTTTCATTGAAAACCCGGCAACGCCAGCCCTGTTATGCTTTCTTCGATTGACGTAGGAGAATAATTTTCAAACACTCTGAAATGGATAATGTTCTAAGTTAAAATCAGAACAATATTGGATCTTCCGTATTGGAAGTCGGGTTTACCATATATTCAGATTAAACCGTGCCGCTACGATATGCGGCAATTTCCGGATCAGGCCCGGCGGCGTCTTGATCGTCGTTCGCGCCCGGCCGTTGCGACCCGGTTGCCAACGGGGTTCACCAACTTTCCCGTCGCCGCTTCGATCGCCGCCAGGTCGGGGCGTTGCCCGGGCTCATAACCATCAAGCGCGGCGCGCATGGCGGCCAGATGCCTCGTCGACGTGCCGCAGCATCCGCCGATGATCCGCGCTCCCGCATCGGCGGCAAGACAAGCATAATCGGCCATCAGTTCCGGTGTTCCGGAATAATGGACATGTTCGCCGTGGATCTTCGGCACACCGGCATTGGCCTTGGCGATGAAGATGCGGTCCGGCGCCGCATTGCTCATGGTCAGCAGCGAAGCCAGCAGATCCGACGCGCCGACGCCGCAATTGGCGCCGATCGCCACCGGCGGTTCGGCCAGATCGTCAAAGATTGGTGCCAGATCGGCCGGGTCGACGCCCATCATCGTCTTGCCGGCCGTGTCGAAACTGGCTGTCGCCGTATAGGCCAAGCCGGCATTGATGGCGCCCTTTGCGGCTGCCCGCAATTCCTCCACCGACGACATGGTTTCAATCCAGCACACATCGGCGCCGCCTGCCTTCAGACCCTCGGCCTGCACGGTGAAGGCATCCGTCGCGGTCTCATCGGTCAGCGCGCCCAGCGGTTCAAACAGCTCGCCGAGCGGGCCCACGGACCCGGCAACGACAATCGGGCGCCCAGCCGCGTCGGCGACCTGACGGGCGATTTCCGCGCCGAGCCTGTTCAGCTCAAACACCCGGTCCTGCAGCTTGTGCAACTTCAGCCGGTCCCGATTGGCGCCGAACGTATTGGTCAAGATGATGTCGGTTCCGGCATCGACAAAACCCTGATGCAGGGCGCGCACGCGGTCCTGATGATCGACGTTCCACAGTTCCGGCGGATCGCCGGCCGTCAGGCCCATATCGAAATAGGCCGTGCCGGTGGCACCATCGGCCAACAGGACGCGGCGTTGCTGAAGAAGGGCGCGAAGATCGGTCATAGTCGGTCAGTAGAGAGGTTTGGAGAGGGTGGCATAGACCATTTTTGGCAAGCCGCTGCAAGCTGCCTTTGGACTGCATGAGCGCCGGACAGGTTCCCAGGCATAGCGCTTGTTTTTCAGCCAAGGTGCATGAGTCTTGCCAGCCTCCGGCAACGCAAATCCCGCACCGGGGGTTGATCTGGACACCCCTTCACATGTTAGGGTCAGGCACAGCCATTGAGCAGCGCCGACAAACGGACCATGCATATCTGCATGGCCTGCGGTGGCGCGTCCGCGCCATACTGGCATTCTATTTGCCCTTTTCGGGGAACAAAAACACGTGGGAGAACGATTTATGTCTAAGCGAAATGAAAAAGACCGCCTTCATCCCAAGGCGCAAGAAGCCTTTGACCTGATGCAGCGCGGCCGGCTGAGCCGCCGCGGATTTATCCGCGTTGCAGCGCTAGTCGGCGTATCGGCCGGCGCGGCCTATGCCATGGCGGGCTTGCCTTCGCCGGCCTATGCGCAATCACTGACGCCATTCCCGGACGATGATCCGAACGCCAAGGCCGGCGGAATTCTGAAAATCGCCATGCAGGTCCAGAAGATGGAGGACGCGGCGACCTATTCCTGGGTGGAAATGTCGAACCAGACCCGTCATTTTCTTGAGCACCTGGCCATGACCAGCCCGGACAATGTCACGCGGCCGATGCTGGCGGAAAGCTGGGAGGCCTCTGATGACCTGAAGACCTGGACGTTCAACATCCGCAAGGGCGTGATGTGGCACAATGGCGAGGAACTGATCGCCG